>Ga0194045_1000751_pt1 | contig 10683 bp, 14 predicted proteins | sample JunL6211m_MetaG_FD_161686 | JGI IMG/M metagenome (GOLD analysis project Ga0194045, IMG submission 161686) | Anoxic zone freshwater microbial communities from boreal shield lake in IISD Experimental Lakes Area, Ontario, Canada - Jun2016-L626-11m | ecosystem: Environmental > Aquatic > Freshwater >...
ACATATTCTAATTTCAGATTAATAAATGCATTCCGTGTTGAAAATAAATTACAAATAGAAAATGCCATAAAAGAACATCCAATTTTAAGTAAAATGCAAAGAGATTTACCAATAAATGGTAAAAACTATATCGAGTTATTAGCTATAGATGATTTATCATTTACAGAATTGGATAAAATAATAAAAAATATAATAGCAGGTATTGATTTTACTCCCGAAAACTATCAAAAGTTGATGAATGAAAACAAAGCATTGAAAACCAAACTTAATGAAAAGTCAGATATCGTTTTATTAAAGGTTGAAAATGAAAAGTTAAAAAGGGAAAATGTTAAATTAATCAAAATATATAACACAATAACGCGAAAAACAAAATCAATTCCCACCATATCAAACATTGTCGAAGAATGTGAGTCTCCGACAGTTCAAGAAGAATGTGATGAATATATAGTTGAATATGAAACATCTATTAACAAAATAAAGGGCGAATATAAAAATGTCAGAAAAAATTCAGACGGAAAATATCATATACACGGTCAGGTATATGATAAGTTAAACGGTACCAGAGAAGAAGTATTCAACGAAGTCGCATTTAAAACGACCGGTGGTTTGACCAAAGAAAATTTACTTGTAAATAAAACTGGAAAATTAGTTTCAAAGAGAAAGTGTATTTACGAATCAAATAATAATAAGTTCGAACAAGTTAATTTCAAGAAACGAAAATTAAACAACGATTGAGACGATATTATTACATCAATACTTTTTCTATCAAAGGAAATATTTTCCGTATTTCGTCATAACACGCAACTGCGACATCTCTATGCTCTTTCTGGGTATCCCAACTCATTCTTACTTTTAAATAATGTATCCAACTCCTCACACTACCATTCATATAAAGTTTCGAAATAGTCATTCCTTCTGGAAGGATACAACGCGATTGTTCTTTTGCGATACCATTTTTTAATGCCCATTGATAATTTTCGGTAATGGCTTCTACAAGTTCTTCTTGTCTTTTTATCCATTCTTCAGATAATACTGGGTCATTGCAAACAATACTATTTTGTTTTTTTTCAAAATCTTGCATTCTTGTTTCACGGATAGAAAATCCAAGATTGGCTTCTGCATATCTTTGTGAAAATTCTTGGAATGAAAAAGAGCGATGTCTTAGTATTTGCCTGATAATATCTCGCGTAGTTGTTATTTCTATACAAATACTTACCATTTCAAACGGAGACCAATGTTCATGTTTCATCAAATAATTCAACAATCTTTCATTATTTTCATTATTTATTTGACTCGATGGATTACTCACTCTCGCACAGTAAGTAATCTGTTCTCCTATATCTCTACACTCACAATCAACATTTTGGCTATAAGAAATCACCTTTGCAGTCATTCGATATGGAAAATGAATATACTTTATATTTACACCCTTTTACAAAAAAAGTATTTTGCTTTTATCATGCTTTATTTTTTTTACCACACGCACTTTTCTTATTACCCCGCGCATTTTAGTTGGCATTACATATTTTGATATTTTATTCAAATAATTTAGTGAAACATTGTATCGTGTATTTGTATCTCGACCGGCCAAATGACATATATATGTCTGTGTGTCATTGTCATCCGAACAATTGAAATGTTGAAGAATATCAAAATCAATAATAATTGAATTTTCCTTTATGTTCAATACATTTTGGTCGAACATATCTATCAAGACACCCTGGTCTGGCCAATGGGGGCGTGTATTATTATCATTTAACTCTTTATCGTAACCCCATTTTGTTAAAAAATCTATACTATATTGACTATTTTTTACAATAAAAAATCCAGTATTTATATTTGTATTGCCATAATCGTTGCTAAAAATAAAATTAGCATCTATATTAGCATTTATAACATCTGCAATACTATTCACATGGTTATAAAAAAACGCATCTGCATCAATCCAAATCAAATAATCGAAGTTTGATATATTATCAAGTAATAGTGGCACTCTTTCCCAAACTACATGTCTATCTGAATATTGTTTTTTGTTTGAAAAAATTATACTCAAATTATGTTTTTTACAATATAACTTATTTATGAGAAAATTTACATCACCATATGATTTTACATTATCATCGTAAAACATACATACACATATTTTCATTGATATATTATCTGTATTAAAAAATATTTTTAAAACCGTTATTAAAATAAAATGAAAAACCAAAATACATTTTTATATTTTTTTTAAAAAGAGATTGATTATCTCAAAAATATTTATTGAGAAATATAATTATAATATTTTGTAAAAAGAATCTCTTGGAAAATATCTCTCCCTCCCCCTGGACCATTATTACATGCTAATTTGGAACATAAAATTAGTATAATAATTTACTGCATATATGCTAACAAATAATTATACCAATATAATTATTTGTTAGCATATGTTCCAAAAATACTCACTTTGGGTATATTTTGGAACATAACAATATAAATATTGCATTTATTAATGAATAATAATGGAAAATGCAGTTAGTTGTGATAAATGTTATAAAAATTATAAAAATATGGTAACATTCAAAAAGCATTTGATGTTAAATCGTTGTAAATTAAAAATAATTGATTTGAGTTGTAAGATATGTAATAAAACATTCACTCGGACCCAAACCAAACAAACACACGAATTAAAGTGTAAAGCAAAACTATCAGATATAGTCGAAAATAAAATACATCTTATTCATAATACAATAAATGACCTCAATATCATTACAAAGTGCGATATTTCTTCATTAATTACTCCTACCCATATCATTCAACAAACAATGGTAAATAATACCAATGTATGTGGTAATGTAACAAATATTACAAATCAAATAATTATCAATAACTTTGGGAGTGAAGATATTTCACATATCACAGATAAACAATATCTTAGATTCATTGGATTATGCAAAGGTTCCATCCCCAAACTTATCGAAGATACACATTTTAATTCCGAAGTTCCTCAAAATATCAATGTTTATAAATCCAACTTTAAAGATAAATTGGTAAAAGTTCTTGTAAATAATCGATGGAACATAGAAGATGAAAATATCGTTCTAAGAGAACTCTATATGAAAAAAGGAGAAATATTGGAAGAAAAGTTCGAAGAGTTAAAGTATTTATTGAGCGAAACATTGAAATCGCGATTTCAATGGTTTTTGGATAACCGAGAAGAAGAAGAAATGATGAATGAAATTATTGGATACATCAAAAAATTATTATATAATAAACGAGATATGATTGGTAGAACACTTTGAATCTATGATTGCAAGATAATATAATCACACAACCATTTTTGAATACATAAATATATTGTATTATATTATAAATGGATGAAACGGGGCACCAACTGCAAGATATCGCAAATACATACTTTATGAATTATACACATTTTACAATAAGACCAAAACATAAACATCATGTAACCGGTGATGATGTTTATAGTTTAATGGGTAGTCCTTGTGAGATTTATCTTTCTGTTTCTCCGGGAGAATACATTTATATTGATAATTTGGAAAAATGTGGTATCCATTCTGGAAGTGATGTAATAGAACGAATAAAATCTTTCGGAAAATTCATTGGTGTAAAAAGTATATTATTATATGATGCCGCTGGGGTAAAATCAAATACTTGCAAATTTATAGCCCTTGCACCATTTAGTTTATACACGAAAGGTAAAACTTGGTATCAATTACACGGGTTTAATTATAAAAATGACCCGAATGGTGAGATTGATTATTATGCTGGAAGTAAAGATATACCATTTCGTTATTTTTTAGATAGACGAGAATTATCAAATTTTAAAATATTATTCCCGGATATTTTTACAAATGACAAATCAATTGGTGAAGTAATAAAAGAGTTGCAAAAAAAATATTTACATACAAAATATATCCACCGCCTCTCGCGAGAGCAGTGTAAAGTTCTTGAACATATAACACTATCACTTTATACTGATGTATTACCAGAAGAGACAATGATATATAATATACAATATCCAAATTCTCGTTCCAAATCCAATTCTCGTTCCAAATCCAATTCTCGTTCCAAATCCAAATCCAAATCCAAATCCAAATCCAAATCCAAATCCAAATCCAAATCCAAATCCAAATCCAAATCCAATTCCAAAACAAATACATGGAGAAGTATTACGAGAAAGACTTTAAAAAAATCACTAAAATAAATGATTTGTAAATGATGATACTGAAAAAAAAAATAACAATGAATAATTTTTAATAAAACAATAAGAAAAGGTGGTTAATGGTTTCTGTAAATAAACGCATTGATTTCTTTTTTTCTTATTGGATAGATGCTTGGTGTTTACTGTATATTCTTTATGATTATAACAACGATAAATACATCAAATGCGGATATAATCCAAAATTCGCACTACTTTTTGCAATTTCTATAAACATTATCGAACTTACATCAATGATTTACTTTATGAATTCATTCTATCACATTATGATATACATTATCATAATAGGATTGGGAAAAGGGATACCATTAACATATCTTAGGAATACCAAGATATGTTACCGAGATATATATACAACCCTTTTTCTATCAACCATATACATTTTATGGATGTATTGGAATGGCGTGTCAGTATCGGATTATATCACACAAGCATATGAAAATGTAAAAAACAACAATCCGGTTGGACCTGTAACCAAATACTTTATGTTCGACTTCTGGAAACACGACTGGCATATGCAGTGATACCAGTGCTTCCACGGAAGCTATTTTTATTATTTAGATAAGGGTGATTGTAAGTATAAGCGAGAGGTCGTTTATCATGTGTAAGAAATTGATAATTCATAAAAGTCAATGTATTTGAAGCATATATACTACTAAAATAGTTTGCTCGATTTCCAAATGAACTTGTTCCGTGTGAATACATAATAATACAAGAGATTAAAACTGAAATTGTGATATTAATATATGCTTGTAATGCGTAGAGTAAAACTATAATCTCCCCCATTCATATTCATTTCATAACCATATTGGTCTAAAAGTCGTATATGCAATCGTCGTATATCAACTGGGCCGTAGAATGTCCGAGCCAGATTATCTATATTAACACCTGCATTGGATATAGTTATTTTGGAAAATGTAGTTGGACTAAATGTAGAATCAAATCCATCCGCAATTGAAAAAGTATTTTGTGGATTGTAATTTTTATTGTAATCGTCTATATCTAAGAAAAAATAAATACTACTATTCAACAAATCTCTATTTATAAACATACTTTCTGCTTGTAAATATCCATAGATATTCAATTCGGAAGTCATTGTATCAAAATACTTTTGCAAATACAAATCGTTTGTAAGTGATGGGTTCTCAGGTGGTATTGGATGCATGGTTGTCGTGAAATAGGCAAGAAAATTATAATAAGGATTTCCATAATATGTTTTACAAGAATGTATGTTTATTGTATAGGTGCAACATTTGAACCCCAGTACCCATCCGAGATTACGATTTACAACATTTCCATTAATAAAGTCATTGACTGTAAAATCAATAATGAAATAACAATCTGCTTTATAAAATGGATTGTTTATTAATTCCGTGGGGTCGGAAGGATTAATAATGAATTCGTCGTACACCCCGCCACCTAATTCTGTAATTTTATTTACACCTGGATTGGAAGGGTCATCTATAAGCTGCGTTAAATATCCATCTAACCAGAATGAATATGCACGAAATGTAAACTTGTTGGATATATTATTATACTCGCAAACCAAAAACTGTAATCCATTGCTTGATGATTGAAAGTAATTGTTAAAGAAGTTTATAATTTGGGATGCCGTATATAATCCACTATCCAACTTTATGGATACTGCAATACTTCCTATATTATTAGGTGGATTTTGGACTACTATCGTTATAACATTGGAACCATTTTCCTCACTAATATTGTAAAATACCGTATTACAAGAAAAGGTAATAAGTTCATATGAAGCAACTTTTGGTAAATGAACAGGTAAATCGACTACAAAATTAGTGGAAGGTGTAGTTTCGTAATCAGGACGAAACAATGTATTAATCGTAAAATCTGAAAATGTCAGGCGATTTGAAAACGGATTAAGTTTACCACTTCCGAAAAGTGTGGGTTCGACATACAAAACATTCTGTAGATTTTTATCTTGCGATGAACTATACGGGGCACCACCTTCCCGATTATTATAACGATGGTTATTATCAAGTGTTTGTTTCATAATATATATTCGTATATATTTTTTACCTTCTTTATCACATGACAACATCAATATGGTTTATCCGTGAATAAATTATAAAATATGGGAAAGACAAGACATATCTTATCTTCCACACGAACCGCACGATTTCGTATTCTGTAAATTTTGAAACATATCAAACCGAGGAGGTTTCGTTGCAACGGGTTGTTGTGGTGGGGGCGTGCGTAATACAGGCGCATTAACCTGATTGGCGTTTTGATGCAATGTCATTGGTATAGTTGCTCGTCTATTTCTCATAATTAATATATACACTCTTTTTATTTTGAAGATATACTCTAAATACGATACAATGAGTTGTTCGAGTTGTTTACGAATAATCCCCGATACCCCTTCGAATATATGCCCTGATAATAACTGCGTAATAGATAAAACTCCATTTATTGTATCTACTAAAACACCAATTCGATGTTGGGGGTGTGCGATGGGTATCGGATACAATGTAAATACATTAAATCCATACAAGCCTCAGTATATTGTAAAACCAACATCACTATACATGGATGACAAATCTTCATTAGTTGTATACAAAAATCCATTACCCTTGTTTTTTAATGTCAATTGGAATCAATCGAGCGACCGCCCTATACCACATATACAAATTACAAATATACAAAGAAACACATCTTCGTTACTTGGAACCAGAACAGGGTCTAAACCGGGTGCAATGTCTCCAGGTGGAGTGGGGGTAGATATAAAACACAACTCTTTTTATCGATATAATTTACGAATAAGAGGAGCTGTATTGAAGACAAATAAATGTTGTGGAAAATGAACACCATATTACGAGTTATATTTATACACATTTTTAAAGAATAAAGTGAACTGAATAAACAATATTTGTATATATCAATACATATATACAAATGGCAGATATTTCAGAATTAATTAATATTATACATCGCCTCGAAGAAAGGATAACTGTATTGGAAACAACTGTATTTGATTTGAAACAACCTAAGAAAATATCATCCAAATCATTCGGTTTTATCCCACACGATGATTATGAAACATATATAGCTAAATTGAGTGCTAAATATAGTAATATAGATGAGATATTAAAAATACACGAAAATATGGATGGGGTAAGAACGAAGAAAAATAAGATAAATTGTCTCCAGAAACTGATATGTAATATGCTGTGTAGCGATTGTGGTGAAAAAATGCAACTGATACCCATTCGGTTTTCAGCAAATCAGCTTTATAACTTCACTTCTGAACACGGGAATACAGATGAATTACAATGGCGTGTATTACAAATACCCCATTTTATAAATCACATTAAGATAATCATAACAAATATTCTAAAAGAGGTCCGTAAATGGAGCGAATTGTCTACAAGTATCAAATATTCAACTGAGTTTAGAGATTGTATTTTTATATCCATATCGGAAATACTTGGATTAGTATACAATGATGAAGATTTTGAGAAAATTATAAAATATGTAATAAAAAAATTTCACTGAAAATGCATTTTGGTATTAGGCCTTGACCGCATTTTAGCCACCATTGCATTATGTATATTTATTCTACGAAGTGTCGTCATCTTGTCCTGATTTGCATCAATACCTAATACAGTCCCGTTATTTTCTGTTGGATTATCGGGAGTTATTGTAGTAGGTGTCACACGCATATTAAACCCCGATTGTGATTTATATAGAGTATTATTTACTGGATACGGTTTTACATAACCTGGCATACGCGAATTGTTTTCTATTTTCTTAGAATTTGTATTTGCAACAACTGGTTGTGATTGCGTATATTTTGATGTACCGGGTTTATTTGTATAAGATGGATGTATTTTTGGAGTAATAGGTTGTATTAATTGGTTTGTTAACCTGTTCATAATATCATCATAAGTAATACCAACCCTTTTTACAGGTTGTATAACTTTTTCTTCTTGATAATCATCTTCTTGATAATCATCTTCTTGATATTCATCGAATGTGTTTATTTTGTTCATATAATTTATTAAAATAATTTAATGGAAGAAGCTAACGCATGGGATAAGAACGAACTAATACATTTGTTGTTAGTTCCACCAACAACAAAGGATTTGCTTATGCGTTTACGCACACTTATAGATATAAACGAAATTTCGAAAAAACATTTCATAAACCCTGAAACAACTGTAGTTAAGCGTAATGTTCAGAAATATTTAAGGGGACCTTAACCAGATATAACTGGTTTTTATAATATTATATTATAAATGGGAATTGTTGATTATTTTAAACAAGTTGGGAAAGACCCCTATATAAGTGTTATCTTCATAATATTTGTTATAAAAGTGATTTTTATATTATCAACTATAACCATACTTGTATTGAAAAAAGTAGACCCAAAGAATGCAGTCGTGGAAAAATTAACTGTTATTCAAGATAAAACACATAATGCATTTTCTTTAATAGTGGCAGCTCTTATGATTTACCTATTTGACCCACGAAAAACCAGAGAGACAAAAATAGATATGGAAACGAAATTAGTTTTATTCCTTTATGGATGGATTGTGATATTGGATATACTAAAAAATTATTTACAAAACAAATAACAAAAAAGGGTTTACACCCTCTTTTGTTTTTTTGTTTTTTGTTTTTTGCTTTTTGTTTTTTATGTTTTGTATTTTATTCAATATCAAATACAATGCAGTTATGTAATATATACACTAAACGCGACCAATCTATACCATTAATGGATTGTGAACACAATTTTTCAAAAGTTTATCTTTATATGAAGGGTGATTGGGGTAAACGATATGGGTAGATTTAACAGCGGGTGGAGAACTGGTTTCTCTAATACTGTAATGTATATCATCGGAATTCAATACACTGTCCGAATAGTTTTCTGTATATATGTTTTCATAATCAACCTTAACATCGTGTTCATTCGTTGGGTAAATCAAATCTAATTCTTCCCTTTCTAACATTTCCATATTATACAAATCTTCATCTGTATATATACAATCGTCATCGCATTCGTCAACCAACACTTCCATAATTTCTTCATAATCCGTTTCAGTCAACATAAATTCTTCATTGATGCCCATTTCATATTCATCATACAATGTTTCATCCATGCTAACACCATTCCATGAAGCAACTGGAAATTGTCCTTGGTAGTGAGGGGGTGGAGAACAACATTCTTGTCTATATAACATAGGTGGGTTAGTTGATAACATTGGTGCAATTGGGAAGGAATACACTGGAAGCATTGGAGCCATTTGGATGTGATTTGTGAGAGGACTCGTATAATAATATGGTTGAGGGTGAACGACTCCAAGAGGATAACCGGAATAACCACTTGTATAAGGACAAGGGTAGGGAGGTGGAGGTGGAATTGATTGAATTGTAGGAGCAGGTGTTTTTTCGACAACGGAATCATCATCTGAACTTTCACAATCACACCAATTACGGCGTGATTTAAAGGACTTTACCGAATGACCAGTTGTAAATGTTACAGTTGGTTTAGGAGAGCTGTGTGGCATAGGTGTGGTCTCAGCAGGTTTTGTTTCATCAGTTAGATTAATTCTCATTTTTGGTTCACCAGTTGCAGAACGATGTGTGTTTTTCAAAACAATCCAGTACCAAGGGGTGTCATATATAATTTTAGCTTGTTTTGTTTCATCATTTAACAATTTTTTAAAATTTTCTACAAATTCACCATCATACCAATATTGAAAGTGAATAAACACCCTATTCACCTTTTCATCAATATTCACAATATCCACCCGTTCAACCTTACCTAAAGGAACCACAGTTTCTACGACATGTGTAATCCTTTCTTTCGTGATGTTCGCAAACACACGAGGAATGAAAACTGAAGTAATTTCGTTTGCGCTTGAGTACTTGTTCATCTTGCTTTTATCGGGGTAATCTACAACTAATTAGAAATGTTGAATCGAGTTCATTTTTTTATTTTTATAGTAAAAATATGAAAAACTAAAATATTGTTATTCTACAAATTGGAATATGGATTACAACATAAATCATTATACGAAAGAAGAACTGGAGTCTATGTTAAATCTCGAACCTGATTACAATCCATCGAGTATAAAGTTGAAGTATGCTGTGCTTGAAAATTTAATCCAAAATAAAGATAATATAACGCCCAACATCAAACACAAAATAATTTCTTTTTTAAAGGAAGCGAAAGCCCAACTGGAAAAGGAGTCAGGATTTCCCGAGAAGCCCCATAAAATAGAAGTAAGAACTCCACACGATGTAATTAAGAGAGAATTGCAACCTTATATTAATTCCTTTCCGGACAATACACAAATGGGTGTGCTGAACCCATTGGAAAGACGAACATTTATGAAAATCGTCAACATAGACACTAAATTCAGAGATAATTATGATACATCGTCATCGTGTGATTTTAGTTTTGATTTACCCGTCCGTTTCTC
>Ga0194045_1000754_pt1 | contig 10656 bp, 9 predicted proteins | sample JunL6211m_MetaG_FD_161686 | JGI IMG/M metagenome (GOLD analysis project Ga0194045, IMG submission 161686) | Anoxic zone freshwater microbial communities from boreal shield lake in IISD Experimental Lakes Area, Ontario, Canada - Jun2016-L626-11m | ecosystem: Environmental > Aquatic > Freshwater >...
CCAAAGGGCAGCCATATATCTGAAAGGAAGTGGGAATTTTCTGTAATTAATGTTTTTAAATTTAAATTCCATAAACCTACCAACCATATCGCGGGGAATTATTACCTCAACCACAATAGAGCTTCCGCCAGAGTATTTAAGGTCTTCAATAATTGAGTCAAGACCTCGTAAAATGCCAAGAATATATTGACCGATACCACTGAAGTGACCTTCAACCAGCCCAAGGCCGTCAACATATATTTTTATTGTCTTCATTTTATTTATTATATCAGCTAGGAATCAGAAATATTATTAATTTTCAAAAGTTCTATGACAATGAGTTAAAAGCCATTATTTTGGTATGAGCCGTATTTTTTAGTTTAGCCAAAGATTATGGTGTTCATTTCATTCACCACTAAGTCATGATGAGTCAATTATTGGCCCAATGGGTAATAATTTTTTTGAACGGTCACTTCACAGCATTTTATTGGAGGAATAATTATGGCAACTCTATAGCGTCAATTTTGACTTCGCTATTACTACAAAAGAACGAATGCCGATATAGAAAGCAATATGGGAGTCAAGGACTATTAAAGACTACAAAATCTTAAGGCGAACCAAGTGGTTGCCATCCCTGCCAACCACCCTGGCTGGACAAATAGTAATCATGCCATAATTGTCCGCTTCTGGTTTCAAAAACATCCATATGACCCGATCCGTACGAAATTGCACTTGGTGCAGATGAATTTGGAGATGGATTATCAATATAATTCCAATAATTGTTGTACCAAACACCATTTTGATACCAAACTTGCCATAATCTACCGTCGCTACCCCGTGCGAATACATTAATATAGCCAGGCCCTTGAGATACTGCACCGGGTTGTCCATTCAGAATAGTCCCCCCTGGCGAACCAAGTGGTTGCCATCCCTGCCAACCACCCTGGCTGGACAAATAGTAATCATGCCATAATTGTCCGTTTCTAGTTTCAAAAACATCCATATGACCAACACCCCACGATACGGCACTGGTTTGCGAGGTGGATTTATTGGGATCTTCAATATAATTCCAATAATTGTTGTACCAAACACCATTTTGATACCAAACTTGCCATAATCTACCGTCGCTACCCCGTGCGAATACATTAATATAGCCAGGCCCTTGTGCAATAACTGTTGGCGTTCCACCTAACAACACTCCGCTCGGAGCTCCTATAGAAGACCATCCCTGCCAACCACCCTGGCTGGACAAATAGTAATCATGCCATAATTGTCCGTTTCTAGTTTCAAAAACATCCATATGACCCGATCCCCATGAAATTGCACTTGGTGCAGATGAATTTGGAGATGGATTATCAATATAATTCCAGTTAATTTGCCACGAACTTCCAGAAAACCAATTTTGCCACTCCCTGAAGTCTTGACCCCGTGCGAATACATTAATATAGCCAGGCCCTTGAGATACTGCACCGGGTGCGTATATTAATGGAGTGGTTTGTGTAGTTGCACCAAACCACTGCTGGTATATATTAGTAAATTTCTGATTGCCCGAAATGAATGGAGTGTGGTTATATAATGCTGCTGTTGCACCGTTATCCATATGGACAATCTGGCCACTGATAGAATAAAGGCCATCCCAATAGACTGCTGAATTGCCAGCGCATACTTTATAATTCCCGGTCGTCATATAGTTTGTATAGCATGTGTTTTGATCATCTGAATTATCCCAATAATCACCGGGTTGTGGAAAATTACTATATTGGACATTCCAACCCAAATTTCCCTCAGATCTTTCTTGGCTGAACTTTAATTTCCATGTAGAAGCTATTACTTGCTGAGAAAAACCTTCTGATTTTGCTGCGCAATTACCTGGACAGTTATAGCCCATCGCAATATTCACACATCCACCTGAATATGGACAGGCTTGCGTACAATTAATTATTTTGCCAGTACTATAAAGGTCACAACTAAATGATGACGCTGGGTTTGGTGTATTATAGTAGCAGCCTGCCGATCCAGTTACCAGACTTTGTTCTTTTTGCATTGTGGCTAAAAGTACTCGAGGATTAACTTGATATGTTTGGGCTGCATCGTATATTACCTGCCCTGCAGTAACATTTGCACCATAAGTAAAGCCGTGCGAAGGTGCATATCCAGTAGGGTCTGGAGCGACGAAACCTTTATTGGGGCTAATACAGCTGTTTGGGAAGCTATTAAGGAAGTTATTTATATCTGAAACGCTCATTGAACCATAATTATTGAAGATATTGTCTGTCATGATGTCGTTAGGGTCAAAAGAGGCACTCGCTGGAAGGGTAGATAATAATAACGACAAAACTAGTACTGGTATAAAAAATAAGCTTAATAATCTAATTTTTAATCTCATTATTTTATCTCCATCGACAATTGGTCTGTAGATGAACGTGTTTGACCATTCAAAGTTGCTATAGCGCTAATACTCCACGAACCTATTGTCAAACCTGTTGAAGCTGATCCTGCATCCCATTGCCAGATAACAGATCCTGAAGCACCCACTATTTGAGAAGATAATCTTCTTACATTGCTTCCCATTGAAAATTCAATATAACATGTAGCTCCTACCGTGGTATTGCAAACCGATACTTCTAGAGTGGGTGATCCAACGCCGGGTCGATGATTACTCACGAAGGTTCCTGTAGGTATAGCTGGGGGCGTAGAGCTGCTAGAACGGGTGGTCGTTGAGCTATCGGATTGGCTTTTTGGTGTGCTGGCTATTGTTTTTGAGCCATTATCGTTATTGTTGCTAGACACAAAAGAGCTATTCATCTTAGAGGCCTCATTAGACGATGCATGTAGGGCAACGCTAGGTATTACACTTTTATTTTTGTGATATTTAACAATAACCAGACCTGTCAAAAGTACAACTAGTCCCAGACCAATAATAATTAGTGCAATCTTTTTATTATTATGCTTATTAATAGTTGACATAATATATATTATAACAGTTAAGGCTGTAATATAGGTATCAATGTAAGCTCAAATATAAGCACTAGTTTATCTTGAAAAGTACATAGCGACTATCTTTATAAATTATATGCAATCCTGAGCTAGAAATATTATCAACTAAATCTGGTTTTGACGAGGAAAGAAGTTTATCTACGAGAATATAATGTAGGCCAATCTTTTTCATAAGCGGGATATCTGAACTCTGAAAGTTATTAAACTGATTTATGGTTTCGTTGTAGTTGGGCGGAAAGTACCCACTATAACCATTAAATGTATTTTTATTATCATACCCAGCCCACAAAACCTGTTCGAATACCCCGTTTAAGAAAGGTGCTGGTAAAAATTTGGTATTAGGATAGTTATTATCTGGACTAAGTACGACTAAGTTGTTTATGTTTGGGTTATTTTTTATGAGCTTATATACCGAAGGAATATTCATATTGTAGTAATATGGATTGTCACTCATAGGTATTCGATGTAAAGGAAAGAATTCTATGAATAGGCCCAGTAGTATAGCCAAGGAAAATGAGTAATATGTTATTTTTTTCAGTTTCAAGTTGGTTAATGTAAGTGGAATGTATCCTAAGATGCAGCATAAAGAAAAAAGCACTAATACGTTTGCTCTATCTATAGCCCTAATAAAGCTAAGTTGTGAAAGGGTCAAGTCAACTATTAAATAAGGTAAAGCTACTGTATATGCTATTCCAGGAGAATGTAGGCTTTGGTATTGATATTGAGATCCGAGCTTTAGAAATGGTCCTAATGAAATAAAAAATCCTACAACTGCTAATGATGAAAATATCAATACAAACTTAAATATCAAATTCCATTTCGAATTTATTTTTCTATTTATAAAAGTTATAACTAACATAAATGCAGCTACCACATATAATGTTATGCCCATGTATGACTCACCATCAGGACTATAGCTATTAACTTTTACATCGTGAGGTCTAATTTTGTAGTATGCATCACCGAGTATGGTTCCTTTATAGGGGATAATATAGTCAGCTGCACTAGCGCTAAATTTGATTTGATCACTAATTCCGTATTTAGCTCCGGATTGTTTTGCGAACTGTATATATGATTTGGCGAGAGGCAGAGTAAATATTATTGCGAATAGTATAGTTAATATTATCGGAACTATCTGTTTCAATCTTTTCATTTTTAGTAAACATATCATTGGTAGCAATATTGACATAGCCATTAACCCAAATACCATCTGATACCAGGAGGCATAGAAAAAAAGTAAAAGCGTAATAAATAATCCTACAAGGTATTTGCGTTTGAAGAAATCCAGATATTTCATTATGAAAAGAACAATTAAGGGCAAATAAAAAATACTTAAGTTCTGTAGATGCGTATACTCACCAATAATCGGTGGTCCGAACGCAAAAGCTAGACCGGCAAGTGCAGAATAAAACTCATTTCCTTTGCTTATATATTTTATTAACAAATACATAAAAAATCCTGCGAAAAAGATGCTTATTATTGTCCATACATTATTAGAAAATATAGGATTTTGATTTATTAAATAAAACGGAAGAGTTAGTAAGCCAGCAGAAAGCTGAGTTTCAGAGTAGACCATACTGTATTTATTTGGATAAAATATATTTCCGTTTATGTAGTTAGGGCAACCATCCCTTAATATGCAGTGCTGGTCTCTGGCCAATGTCCATGCATTAAACATTGAGTCTCCGCCTGGGCTATATGTACTAATTCGGGAAATTGTTGGCCAGAAGAAAACTAGAGTAGTAATTAGGATTAATGATATGCCAATCCAATTTGCTTTTAAAAAACTAATAATTCTAAGGCAGCATTCTTTAAGCATGCTGATAATCTCAAGGGGTATAGATACTTGATTTTTGTTAATGCTCATTTAACGAATAAATTAAACTTTATAATTTCCCAAATTGCTTTTATCCCATCGCTAAGACCAATTTTTTTACCCTCTTCTTTACTTCTACCATAATAAGAGATACCTATTTCATATACCCGAACTTTACTCTTGGCTATTTTAGCAGTTATTTCTGGCTCGAAACCAAATCTTTGTGATTTTAAGTTTGCCGCAATATTTCTTGCCAATTTACCGTCAATAACTTTATAGCACGTCTCCATATCAGTTAGGTTAAGTCCTGTAAATATGTTTGAGAGCATTGTCAAAAACTTATTTGCCACTTGATTTCTATAATAAATAATCCTATGTGGCTCTCCTCCAATGAATCGTGAACCATAAACAACGTCAGCATGCCCCCTCTCAATAGGGTAGAGTAGTCTTATGTATTCTTGTGGGTCGTATTCTAGATCAGCATCCTGAATAACGATTACGTCGCCTGTTGATGCGAGTATTCCTCTCTTTAAGGCAGCTCCTTTTCCTTGATTATGATCTTGGAATATAAGTTTTAAGGTTTTATTCTTTTTGCTAATTTCGGTCAATATTTCTCTAGTTCCATCCCTTGAACCGTCATCAATAATAATTATTTCTTTTTTAGTTGAGCCCAGATTGACTTCTTCTATTTCTTGAAGAATTTTCTCAATTGTGTTCTTTTCGTTGTAGCATGGGATGATAATAGATAATTTGTTAGTTTTTTCCATAAATTTTCTTAAGATTACTTCTTAAATTATGCTAACATACTTATAACATGCTTGTATATACTAAGGGAAAAATAGAGTACCTAATAAAGTTGGAGTTTATAAGGTTTTGTATTGTTGGTGGACTTGGATTCGTTATAAATCTTGCACTACTAACCTTATTTCACAGTATTATTGGATGGCCAGTTTTTATATCTCAGTTAATAAGTGCAGAGATCGCGTTATTCTCTAACTTTATGCTTCATCACCATTGGACTTATAAAAATAATAATGTTAAAAAGCCTTTACCTAAATTGCTTATACAGTTTCATGTCACTAGTTGGCCCGCTATTTTAGGCAGCGCTTTAATGGTGGCCACTGCCGAAAGATATCTACATTTTAGTAATCTGATGGCTTTAGTTACTAGTTCAGCAATCGCCTTGATGTGGAATTTTGGCTGGACTAAATATGTAATATGGAGAAAAGTAACAGAATTAGAAATAAAGGAGATTGCTAGATGAAGATTACAGTAGTAGGCACGGGATACGTAGGCCTTGTTACTGGCACATGCTTGGCCGAAACCGGGAATGATGTCATTTGCGTCGATATAGACGAACAAAAAGTTAGTTCTATGAAAAAGGGGATTATTCCAATATATGAGCCTGGGCTAGAGGTTGTTTTTCATAGAAACATAAAAGAAAAACGACTAGAATTTACTACCGACCTAGAGTATGCAGTATCTAACTCAGATTTGGTATTTCTTGCCCTGCCTACACCACCCGGTGATGATGGCTCTGCCGACTTATCATACATATTAGGCGTAGCGGATAAGTTGGGGCCAATACTTAAGGGATACACGGTTATCATTAACAAGAGTACTGTGCCAGTCGGCACAGCAAGTAGAGTTCACGCTGCATTAGAAGCTAATACGAGCGCAGATTTTGATGTTGTATCGAATCCTGAATTTTTAAGAGAGGGCTATGCTGTAAAAGATTTCATGGAACCAGACAGGATAGTGATTGGAACTAAGTCTAAAAAAGCTCAAAAAGTAATGTCTGAATTATATTCGCCATTTGTTGAAAAGGGCAGCAAAATTTTCTTTATGGATGAAAAGTCTTCGGAGATGACTAAATATGCTGCAAACTCATTTTTGGCAACAAAAATATCCTTCATGAACGAAATTGCCAACATAAGTGAACTTGTGGGTGCAGATGTTGACATGATTAGACTGGGAATAGGCGCAGATGAAAGAATTGGTAGTCGTTTTCTTTTTCCCGGTATCGGCTATGGAGGCAGCTGCTTCCCCAAAGACGTCATGGCTTTGAATCACACTGCTGATGAATATGGATATAGCTTTAAAATACTTGATGCTGTTATGAATGTTAATAAAATTCAAAAAACTATTCTTGTAGACAAAATAAAAAAATACTATAACAACGTTATCAAAGGTAAAGAATTCTCTATATGGGGATTGGCATTTAAGCCTGACACAGATGATATTAGAGAGGCGCCAGCTTTAGAGATCATTAAGGCATTAATAGATGAGGGCGCTAAAGTTAAGGTCTATGATCCTGAGGCTATGGAGAATGTAAAAAAATATTTCAAAGAATCCAAATGTATAAATTATTTTGATGATCCTTATAAAGCTTTAAAAAATACAGATGCCCTAATAATACTTACAGAATGGGCTGAGTTCATGTCCCCAGATTTTTCTAAAATTAAGAATAGCCTAATTGAGCCAGTAATATTTGACGGAAGAAATCTTTATGAGATTGGAATCATGCGCAATAAAGGCTTCCATTACGAAAGTATTGGCCGAGGAATAGTTGAGTAGTAATGTCTAAGAAATTAATTCTCGTTACTGGTGGAGCTGGCCACGTTGGGTCGCACGTTATAGAAGAGCTTTTAGAAAATGACGACAATGAAGTGATTTCTCTAGATAATTATTTTAATGGATCGATCAACAACCATATTAAAGGCGCAAAATACATAAAAGGCGATACGAAAGATATTGATAGGCTTATTCTAAGAAAGCCCGATATAATCTATCATCTAGGTGAATATGCAAGAATCGCTCCCTCATTTGAGGATGTTGAAATTGTTTTTGAAATGAACACCCTAGGAACTTTTAAGATCCTAGAATATGTAAGAAAAAATAAAATTGAAAAGCTTGTTTATGCCGCCTCTTCCACAAGGTTTGCAGTTGAGGGAGATGGTAGGCACCAAAATCCTTATTCATTCTCCAAGGCCTGTAATGTTGATCTAATAAAAGATTACGGCAGGTGGTACGGCATTAATTACGCGATCTGTTATTTTTATAATGCATTTGGTCCGAGAGAGAATGGTGTCGGTAAATATGCAACATTAATTGCGAAATTTCAAAATCTATATGTGCAAAAAAAACCATTAACTGTTGTCCTGCCAGGAACCCAAAAAAGAACCTTTACTTACGTGAAAGACCTTGCACATGGAATAATATTGGCCGGAGAAAAAGGAAACGGAGACGGTTATAGTCTATCAAATAAAAAAAGCTATTCAGTTCTAGATATAGCAAAGGCGTTTGGCGGGGAGATTAATCTTGTCGATGGGTACCCAGGCAGAAATGAGTCTCTTGAAGCATCAAATAAGTCTAAAATCGAACTTGGTTGGAAAACAACCGTAGATATTATTGACTATATTGAAAAATTCAAAAATAATTATAATTTGATAGAATATAAATAATGATAATTGTAATTATTGCTGGAGGTTCGGGGACTAGGCTATGGCCTTTATCTACACCAGATTACCCAAAACACCTTCTAAAACTTAATGGTGATGATTTAACCCTACTTCAACATACTTATGAGCGCGCTAAGCTGCTCACAGATAAAATATATGTAGTTTCTGAATCTAGTCATATAGAGCATGTTAAAGAGCAGTTACCTGAGCTAAATAAAGATTCATTCATTTGCGAGCCCGCTCGTCGAGGTACTGCGAATTGCATAATAGCGGCATTGCAGTACATAAGCACTAAACATGACAATGATGAATCAATAGCTTCCATACATGCAGATCATTATATTAGGGATACAGCCGGATTTGTTTATAGTTTTAAGACAGCCCAGGATACCTCAATTAAGACAAAAAGGTTAGTCTTAGTTGGCGTCGAACCAGATAATCCCTCAACAGCATTTGGCTATATTGAAAAAGGAAACCAAATTGAAGCTGAGAACTTCATATTTGATGTTAAAAGTTTTAAAGAGAAGCCCGATTTCGATACAGCTAAAAGCTATCTAAGAAGCGGTAATTATTTATGGAACTGTGGTTACTTTGTTGCATCCGTTAATACTTTTAAAGAAAAGATGAAAACATATGCACCTGAACTGCTTGATAGCTTAAATAAGTTAGATAGCGCAAATGCATCAGACTATAATGATGTATACTTAGATTTTGAAAATATAGCAATTGAGTACGCCCTAATTGAAAAAGTGCCAGACTTAATTGTGGTACCTGCAACTTTCGACTGGATGGACCTGGGCTCATTTAGTGATCTTGCGCTAGCTATAGGTGGAGATAAAGACGGCAATAGTGTAACCGGTAACGTTGAAATTGAGGAAGTAGAAAATTCACTAATTCAAAATTTCGATAAAAAACCTTTGGCCGTAATAGGCTTAGATAATATAGTGGTAATAAATAGCCCTAACGGAATATTGATCGCCAGAAAAGATGTTTCTCAAAAAGTAGGGGAAGTAAGTAAAAGGATAAATAATAAATGAAAAAACTTATAGCATTTGACTTAGATGGAACACTAGCACCTAGTAAATCTCCATTACCAGAAAGAATTTCTGAAGTACTCGGAGAGCTGCTTAATAATTTTCAAGTATGTGTGATTTCCGGTGGAGATTTTAAACAATTTAATAAACAATTATTATCAAATCTTAAGCTAGACGATAATCAATTATCCAGATTACATCTTATGCCAACTTGCGGAACAAAATATTATACGTTCGATAAATCTGAAAATAATTGGAAAAAATTATACTCAGAAGATATTCCCGAGGAAGACAAACGAAGAATTAAAATTGCCCTGCTTAAAGCATTAGATGAGTATGGCTACAAAGAAGATAAAACATATGGCGAACTAGTCGAGGACAGAGAAAGTCAATTAACTCTGTCTACGTTGGGTCAAGACGTCGTAGATGTTCTTGGTGAAAAAGGTATTGAGATGAAGGAAAATTGGGATAAGGATAATAATAAGAAGAATAATATTAGAAACTATGCATCAAATATTGTTACTGATTATGAATTCAAAGTAGGAGGCTTAACAAGTATTGATGTAACCAAGCCTGGAATAGATAAAGCATATGGCATGAAAAAACTTATGGAGCATCTTGAACTAGAAAAAAAAGACATACTATTTATAGGAGATAGACTTATGGAGGGTGGCAATGACTATCCTGTTAAAGCTATGGGAATAGACAGCATCGAGATAAGCGATTGGCATCAGACTGCTGTTGCAGTTAATGCAATAATCCATATGTCTTGAATGAGTTCTTATTCTACGGTAACACTCTTTGCTAAATTTCTGGGCTTATCTACATCTCTTCCTAAGCCTTCTGCAACGTAGTATGAGAACAAATGAAGCGCAACACAAACTAGAATAGGTTGAAGCTGTTCTATTGTGCTAGGGATGAAAATATTATCATCGCTTAGCTTACTAATATTTCTATTTCCTTTTGTTGAAATTGTAATAATCGGACCTTTTCTAGCCTTAATCTCTTCTATATTTGATTTAACTTTATCTAATAATCTAGAATCAGTAGCTATAGCCATAGTGGGGAAGGATTCATCTATTAATGCGAGTGGTCCATGTTTCATTTCTCCTGCGGCATAACCCTCGGCGTGTATATAAGATATCTCTTTTAACTTTAGAGCTCCTTCAAGCGCACTAGGGTAATTGTAGCCTCGTCCAATATATAAGAAGTCTTTATTGTTTTTGTATTTATTAGCAACTGTTTTAATTTTGTCAGAGCTATCTAGAATTTCTTCAACTAATTTAGGCAGTTTATCTAGCTCTTTAATTACTTTTTTATTTAATAATCCTTTACTCTTGCTTAGTCTAAGTGCTATTAAGGCTAGTAC
>Ga0194045_1000758_pt1 | contig 10641 bp, 10 predicted proteins | sample JunL6211m_MetaG_FD_161686 | JGI IMG/M metagenome (GOLD analysis project Ga0194045, IMG submission 161686) | Anoxic zone freshwater microbial communities from boreal shield lake in IISD Experimental Lakes Area, Ontario, Canada - Jun2016-L626-11m | ecosystem: Environmental > Aquatic > Freshwater >...
TCTGCGCATTTCACCGCTACACTAGGAATTCCCCACTCCCCTACCGAACTCTAGTCACAGCAGTTTCGGGTGCAGGCTCTGGGTTGAGCCCAGAGTTTTCACACCCGACTTGCTGAACCGCCTACGAGCTCTTTACGCCCAATAAATCCGGACAACGCTTGGAGCCTACGTGTCACCGCGGCTGCTGGCACGTAGTTGGCCGCTCCTTCTTCTGCAGGTACCGTCATTTTCGTTCCTGCTGAAAGCGGTTTACAACCCGAAGGCCTTCTTCCCGCACGCGGCGTGGCTGTGTCAGACTTTCGTCCATTGCACAAGATTCCCCACTGCTGCCTCCCGTAGGAGTCTGGGCCGTGTCTCAGTCCCAGTGTGGCTGATCATCCTCTCAGACCAGCTACCCGTCGTAGCCTTGGTGAGCCGTTACCTCACCAACAAGCTGATAGGCCGCGAGATTCTCCCGAACCGAAATTCTTTCGTTACAAAGTGATGCCACTTCGTAACGGCATTCGGTATTAGCAGTCGTTTCCAACTGTTATCCCAAAGTTCGGGGCAAATTTCTCACGTGTTCCTCACCCGTTCGCCACTAGGTCTTCACTTGTATTGCTACAAGATGGACCTCGTTCGACTTGCATGTGTTAAGCCCGCCGCCAGCGTTCGTCCTGAGCCAGGATCAAACTCTCCGTCAAGAACTACCGATTTGCATCGGGATCGTTCTGGAAAGTCCGTGGGCCTCGGGGGGAATAACCCCAAAGACCCAGTTCCTAACTTATTGTTTTTTTTGTTTGTGAGATGGATTGGAATCCATCTCGAATTGACAGGCAATATCGACGACCGAAGTCGCCTTACTGCCCGCACTGTTGTTCAGTCTTCTCTTCTGTTTTCAAGGAGCTAATGCTCTCGGCATGTACCCCGAAGGGCAGTGATACCGACCCCCAAAAACACGCATGCGCGTTAGAGGGGCGAGTTGCAATGCTAACGGCGCCTTAGACCCACTTCCAACACGGGTTTCAGAGAAATCCGGAAGTCTTTACATCTGTGGACAAACTGGCTTTTTAGGCAAGTGTCAGCACGTGGTACGTGGTCTTACCTTTACGAACCAAGACCCAGCGGTCATGCAGAATCCCTTTGCTGGCAAGGGTTTCACCTTTTTCCAGGGTGTGGCCATTGACCTTGATTCCGCCCTGTTCGACGGAGCGACGCGCGTCACTGGTGCTGCTAGCAACACCGGACCGGGCCAAAAGCCCAAAGACATCGTCCAACTCTTCTCGAGTCACAACTGTGTTCGGCACTTCTGAAGTAACTGCTTGCAATGCCTCGCGTGTTGCGCCGTTTGGGTCTCCCCCAAACAGAATTTCAGCTGCAGCTTCTGCATCACGTGAAGCGTCTGAGCCATGCACCAACACAGTGAGTTCTGTTGCAAGTGTGCGCTGTGCAATTCGTTTACCAGGATCAGACAAATGAGTTTCGAGTAACGATGAAATTTCATTCATTGATGCAAGAGAAAATTGTGGCAAGTACTTCACAACATCAGCATCTGCCATCTGCATCCAGAACTGTCGGAATTGATACGGCGACGTGCGTTGTGAATCTAACCACACTGCACCATCTGCAGTTTTACCAAACTTTGTGCCATCACTTTTTGTTACGAGCGGCCATGTTGCACCAAACGCACTTCGCGACAACGACTTACGAATCAGATCAATTCCTGCAGTGATGTTTCCCCACTGATCAGAACCACCCATTTGCAATTCAACATCTTGAGTAGCGCAAAGATGCCTGAAATCATTGGCTTGTAGCAGCATGTAACTGAACTCTGTGTATGACAAACCATTCTCTGAATTCAAACGATTTTTCACAGACTCTTTTGCCATCATCTGATTCACAGTGATGTATTTACCAACATCACGCAAGAAATCAAGTGCACTAATTCCGGCAGTCCAATCGGCATTGTTTACAAGTGTTGCTGCACTAGTACCATGTGAAAAATCAAGCAGTCGCGACAACTGATTTTTAATTTGCGCCACATTGTGTTCGAGTGTTTCGCGATCAAGAAGGTTTCGTTCTTCACTTTTGCCGGAAGGATCGCCGACCATTCCAGTGGCTCCACCTGCAAGGGGAAAAGGTCGATGACCAGCAAGTTGAAAACGACGCAGAGTCAATTGACCAAGTAAGTGCCCGACATGCAATGAATCGGCTGTTGGGTCAAAACCTACGTAGATACCAATGGGGCTTGCATCGAGCCGTGTTGACAGAGCCGACGCATCAGTGGAGTCATGGATCAGGCCACGTGCCGAGAGGTCAGAAAACAGGCCAGGAGAAGTCACGCACAAAGTCTTACACGGCGACAGCATTCTGACCTGCACTAATATCGTTTCATCAGTTCGTCGTCTACATCACCAGGAAATATGAGTTTGTTTGATGGCGACGAGATGTTGCGGGCTCTTCTCAAACAAGCCGAATCATGTCGTTCAATGGGTTCGCCGATGTATCGCAACCTTTTTACAGACCTAGCAGCTGACTACGCCGATGGCGGCCGAACCTACGCGCTGCTTGCGGGACGCAGCCTTCGCCCTGTTCACGATGCTGTGCCTCTACGACTAGCCGGTGCAATACATCGAGTAGTACTTCAAGGAAAAGACGAGCGACTGGCACGCCATTATCCGAGTGTTGGCGGTAAGCCAGGTGAAGATTTCACGGCAGATTTCATTGGCTACATGCGTGACCACTTAGAAGATATTGAGAGTGGATTAACCACGCAGGTACAAACAAACGAAGTGGGCCGAAGTGTGGTGCATCTTGTTTTGAGTCACTGGCTCACAACCTTAGGTGTCAAAGAATTCAATCTCTTAGAGATCGGCTCCAGCGCCGGATTGAATCTGAATTTTGACAAGTTTTACGGATGCTTCGGACAGCTACGCATGGGTGATCCAACGTCGTCGCTCCGCTTTATGGGCGATTGGTTTTCAAATGCTCCAGATGTACCACGAATCGGTGCAGTAGCGATCAACAAGCGCGGCTGCGACATCTCCCCTCTTGATGTAACTCAACCAGACGACGAAGCTCGTTTGTTGTCGTTTATATGGCCGGACCAGCGAATACGTCTTGAACGTCTTCGCTCAGCTATATCAATCGCTAAGACGCATAGGCCGGCAGTTGATACGGCGTCAGCAGATGAATGGATCTCACAGCAGCTTGCACGGCCAAGCGACCATGCAACATTGATATTTCATTCGATTGTGTGGCAATACCTTGGCACTGAGACTCTGAAACGACTGAAACAAGCCATCTACAACGCAGGAAAATCCGCAACGCCGACTGCACCCATTGTGTGGGCACGGATGGAACCAGCAGGTCCTGTTGCTGATGTTCAGGTTGATGTTTTCGATGGCACAAGCTCAGAACCTCGTCACTTTCGTTTGGCCGAGATTGGTTATCACGGCCAGAATATGAATTGGCTTTAGCTCAACGCCCGCCGAACAACATCGGGGATTGGTGCAGGTTGTGGTGCGCCCGGAGTAACGCTGACATACGTAATAACGCAATCAAACACTTGTTCACCAATCACTGTCATATCGACTGTGACATCAAATGAAGTGTTACCCCACCGCGACACAGAACATGCAGCGTGAATGACGTCTGTGTATTTGGCACCTTTGTGCCAGGTGCCTGTTGCTGTTTTCAACATGAAGTCAAATCCCACTGCAATCAGATCTACATCAGAAATTTTCTTTTTGAGTTCATCAGCAAGCCCTTGGCGAACGAACTGCGCTACTGCGTCATCTGCATAGACCCAATAATTGGCGTTAAAGACAACGTTCTGCATATCGCATTCGTTGTAGCGCACGCGAAACTCTTGGACAAACGTCATGCCAAGCGCGCTTCTGCGGTTCGAATTGCTTCTATCAGTCGCATCTTTTGATCTTGTGCCGCATGTGGCCCTGAAGCACCTGGTGACTGACGACGCTCAACTGAAATTCCAGGATTGAAAAGTGACACGGCTTCTGGTCCGAACGATTCATGACTACGAACGATGTCAACCATCGGCACATGTGAAGCGATTGAATCACGCACGATTTTGCCGACAATGGAATGAGCCTGACGGAACGGTGTTCCCCGGTGCACCAACCATTCAGCAAGATCTGTAGCGACCAACGCTTCTGCGTCTGCGCCTTTGATCATCTGTTCTGTTTTGAAGGTGGCTGTCTTAATCATGCCGTTTATGGCAATGAGCGCACGCCGCACTTGATCGACTGAATCAAAGAGCGGTTCTTTGTCTTCTTGTAAATCTCTGTTGTACGCAAGAGGAAGGCCCTTCAACATCGCGAGAAGCCCTGTGAGATTCCCGATGAGTCGACCCGCTTTCCCACGAGCTAGTTCAGCAATATCAGCATTCTTTTTTTGCGGCAACATGGAAGACCCGGTTGCATACGCATCATCAAGAACTGCGAATCCGAACTCTGCACTGGTCCACAAGACCCACTCTTCACCGATACGTGAAAGATGCACGCCCAGAAGCGCAATCGCAAATAAAATCTCTGCAACAAAGTCTCTATCAGACACGGCATCTAACGAGTTGGCAAATGTTGAGGCAAAGCCCATGGTCTCAGCGGAATGTGCGGGGTTGATTGGCAGGGATGAACCTGCCAGAGCGCCTGCACCGAGTGGAGAAACATCAAGACGTACGAGCGCATCGGAAATTCTGTCGACATCACGTAACAGAGCCCATGAATGAGCACGCAAATGATGAGAAAGCAAGACCGGTTGCGCATGTTGTACGTGTGTGTACCCAGGCATTCTTACTGGAGGCGTGCTGGCATCAGCCTCTACGGCACGTTCTTCCAAGGTGTGCACCAGTGCAAGAACATGTGAAGCAACTATTGCGACTTCACGTTTACACCACAACCGAACGGCGGTAGCAACCTGATCGTTTCTGCTGCGGCCGGTGTGGATACGAGCGCCAGGCTCCCCTGCAATCTGTGTCACACGACGTTCAATTGCTGTATGAATGTCTTCATCGGTTGGTTCAAAGGCAAACGAACCGTTTGAGAACTCTTCACCAACCGTCTGCAATGCAGCCAGTACCGACGCACCGTCTGTTTCTGACATCAGCCCTACTGACACCAACATCGAGACATGTGCATGCGAGCCCATAATGTCATCGCGCCATAAACGCTGATCGAAAGACAAGCTTTCGGTGTATGCCATTAAGTCATCGGCTGGGGCAACATCAAATCGTCCGTGCCACAGTGCAGCACCTTCGGAAACTTTTTTGTCAGACATGAGCTGCACCCTTCTTTCGTGGAATGCCACCAGTGGCGTCTGTGACGCCTGAGAGCGACCGTAACTGTTCGGCAAGACCCGTGCCACCGATTTCTTCCGTAGCGACGCACATAATCGTGTCATCGCCGGCAACCGTGCCCAACAATCCGACAAGACCGCTGCGATCAAGTGCTGATGCAACAACATGAGCACAACCAGGAGGTGTCCGCTTGATGTCACTTCTGCGACCCATTCGGCCATGACGCGACGCAATTGATCAGATGGCGCAATGCGGGCTGGTGCATATTCTGCGATTGCATAAATGGAATCTCCACCAGCGATCCGAATCTTCACAGCACCAAGTTCTTCAAGATCACGTGAAATCGTGGCCTGAGTAGCTTCAATGCCCTGTTCCTTCAAGAGCTCCTGAAGATGTGGCTGACTGGACACGTTGTCGTGTGCGATCAACCGAGTCACCATTTGTTGACGTTGTTGTTTGCTGCTCATGACTTCTCCATCACCCATGCAAGGGCTCCTCTAGCCGCAGTAAGCCTGTGATGGCCCTGCTCAATGACAACACTGTTCGGACCGTCAAAGACTTCAGTTGACACTTCTTCGCCACGATGCGCTGGCATGCAATGCATGAACTTCGCACTAGGTGCAGCCAATGACATCAGAGAAGCATCGACGCAATATTTTGAAAAGATTTTGCGACGCATTGCGGATTCTTCTTCTTGACCCATGGAAATCCAAGTGTCCGTGTGCACAACGTGCGCGCCAGCAATGGCCTCTTGCGGAGATGAGCTTTGACGAACTGTGCCGCCAAGAGATGCAAGACGTGACAATTCGTCATCATCTGCGTCATAAGCAGATGGGCAACCGAATGAGATAGTTCCACCGAGCAAGCAAACAGCCTCGGCTAGAGAACGAGCCACATTGTTGTAATCGCCGATCCATGCAACAGTAAGTCCAGACACTGGCCCAACCAGTTCTTCCATTGTGATGACATCAGCAAGTGCTTGTAATGGATGAGATGCATCGCTCAACATGTTGATGATGGGCACATCAGACACTGCAGTCATTCGTTCAATAAATGAATGTCGAAAAACGCGTGCGGCAATTACAGCGTGATAGCCCGCCATGATGCGCGTGACGTCTTCGACTGATTCCCGCACATCGAGACCAATCTCTTCACCCCGCGTATACACCGGGTGTCCACCCAACTGAACAACTGCCATCTCCATGGAGTGGCGTGTCCTATTCGATGGTTTTTCAAAGATGAGCGCGACGCCCTTGCCGGATAAAGCCGGCTTCGGAGCCGCAACGGACAGGTCCAAGATATGACGTAGTTCAGAAACAGACAACGACGCAATATCTACAAGATGACGGGTCATGAGAGAACCTCTGCAATAAGCGCAACGGCTTCATCAATTTCGGCGTCACTCACAGTCAAAGGCGGAGCGAGTCGCAGTGTCGATGCATTAACAGCATTAACAATAAGACCCTTTTCCAAAAGCGCTTTGTAGACATCGCCTGCGACGAGACCTTCTGCAAGTTGAGCACCTAACAACAGACCTGAACCACGGACATGGTCAATCTTTGGAATAGCCAATAGACCTTTAGTAAGACGAGCACCCTGACGCACAGCCAATTCGTCAGCTTCCAGTCTCTTCATCTCGGAAATCACTGCAGACACAGCTGCAGTAGCAAGTGCCGTACCGCTGTACGTAGAACCATGGTCGCCTGGTTGCAGAACTGCAGCAACATCGCGGCGCGCCCATAAGGCACCAACAGGCATTCCGTTACCCATACCCTTTGCCATCGTTACGGCATCAGGCGAAATACCAGCATGTTCAAAACCGAACCATTTTCCGGTTCTGCAAAACCCAGTTTGCACTTCATCAATAATCAGCAATAGCCCACGCTCTTTACACAGCTGTTGAACAGCCTGTAAATACGCAGCATCAGCCGGGATGACTCCCCCTTCGCCTTGAATTGCCTCCAACATCACTGCTGCAACAGTCGGATCAATTTGCGCCTTGAGTGACTCAATGTCTCCGTATTCGCAATAGCGAAACCCATCTGGCATGGGTTGAAAGATTTCATGTTTTGCAGGTTGACCAGTAAGAGCCAACGCACCAAGTGTGCGACCATGGAAACTGCCGTATGCGGTGACGATGGCATGACGACCACGACCACCAAACTTACGAGCGAGTTTGATGGCTGCTTCATTCGCTTCGGCTCCTGAGTTACAGAAGAAAACTTGACCATCACCAGCTCCAGCATCATGCATCAGCCCAGATATCTCTACTGCAGCTTTTGTAGCAACAGTGTTTGCAAAGAAGTTCGACACATGCACAAGCGTGTTGGCTTGGTCTGCGATGGCTTTGGCAATCACAGGATTCGCATGGCCCAACGACACCACTGCAATTCCACTAAGAAAGTCGAGATAACGCTTCCCATCAACTGACCACAGTTGCGTACCTTCACCCCGCTCAAACATTTCAGCCGGCGCACCAAAGACGGGAATAAATGGACAATAGTCATGTCCATTGTTGGCTGCGATAGCAGTTGAATTTTCTAAAAATTGATGTGACATCAGTTGACTCCTGTAATCATTGTTCCGACACCCTGGTCAGTAAAAAGCTCTAATAACAAAACATGCGCAATACGGCCATCAAGAATGTGCGCACTCTTAACGCCACCTTTGACTGCCTGCATGCAACTTTCGATCTTCGGAATCATTCCGCCAGAGATAGTTCCATCTGCAATCAATGCACCAAGATCTGTGACGGAGATTCGTTGAATCAGGGATGATGCATCGTCAATGTCTTTCCGTAAACCAGCAATATCTGTGAGATATATAATCTTTTCTGCACTGAGCGCTTCAGCGATCGCACCAGCTGCCGTGTCTGCATTGACGTTGTATGGCTGGCCATGAACATCGACACCAACAGTCGACAAAACAGGCACAAGACCATCGGCTAATAAACCTTCAATGACATGGGTACGAACCCGTTCGATGTCGCCGACAAAACCAAGAGATGGATCACGCGCAACACACTGCAATGTGCGCCCATCTTCGCCCGACAAACCGACTGCAACATTTCCGTGCGTATTGATTGCACTAACGATTTGCGGATTGACTTGGCCATTCAGAACCATCTGCACAACTTCCATGGTGGCTACATCTGTAACGCGCAGACCATTAGAAAAGGACGACTCGATGTTCAACCGAGTCAACATGTCATTGATCTGTGGTCCGCCTCCATGCACAACGACTGGACGAATGCCGACTGTATGCATCAGAACAATGTCTTCAGCAAAGAGAGACAAAGCATCATGATCTGAAGTCCCAGCAATGGCGTTGCCACCGAACTTCACTACAACTGTTTTGCCTGCAAACCTGCGAATGTACGGCAAGGCCTCAACAAGAACGTGAGCAGTGGATAACGAACTCATGGGTACACACCTACGTTCGAAAGCCCGGATGATTCAGGAAGACCCAACGCAACATTCATTGATTGCACCGCGCCGCCCGATGCGCCTTTTGCCAAATTGTCGAGCGCCGCAATGACCATGACATATCCAGTACGTTCATCGAAACGAGCGGTGATGTGAACGCTGTTTGAACCAAGTGTTGCTTTGGTTGATGGACTGCTTGGCCGAACAACGATGTAATGCTCGTTTTTGTAGAACATGGCGATAGCTGCCAACAACGAAGCTGTTGTGGGTGCATCACCTTGTGGACGCGCATAACAGGTCGACAAAATTCCACGATTCATTGGGGCAAGATGAGGTGTAAAGAGAACTTGCGCGCCAGTCACTTGCTCAATTTCAGGTGTATGGCGATGATCAAGCAAACCGTACGCTGTGAAATCTTCATCGATTGTTGAAAACATCGACGAGTGCTTCAATGCGCGACCAGCGCCACTGACTCCTGACGCAGCATCAACAATGACTCCTGTCGGATTAATAATCCCCGACCGAACTAATGGTGTCAACGCCAAAGAAGCAGCAGTCACATAACAACCGGGTGTTGCGATGAGCTTGGCACCGACCAATTGAGACCGGTACAACTCAGGCAAGCCATAAACCGCTTGTGCAAGCAGCTCTGGTTGCGTGTGTTCAAACCCGTACCAGGTTGGGTACAACGAAGAATCTTTGAGTCTGTACGCAGCCGACAAGTCGATAACGACTCCGACCTTGCCCACCAACTGTGGTGCAATCTCGAGCGCCGCCTCATGAGGCACTCCCAGGAACACTGCATCAAGACCGGCGAACCTGTCAGCGCTGAATTCTTCGAACACAAGGTTCGGGTACGCAGCTGCCAAGGACGGATACAAAACGCTGGCCAAAGTGCCGGCCTGTGAATCTCCGGTTGCGCAGACCACGTCTACTGCCGGGTGTTGGGCACACAGCCGCAACAGCTCTGCGCCTGTGTATCCCGATGCTCCAATAATGCCTACTCTGACCATAAGTGTATTATGATACGGGTTAGTGAATGATTATGCAAGCACCAATCTGGCGCCTGGAAGCCTCCTTGTAGCCACGCCCGACATGAAAGACCCCCATTTTGCGCGGGCCGTCATTCTGTTGATTGCATATTCCGTCGAAGAGGGTGCAATGGGGCTCATTGTGAACCACCCACTCACGGTCGATCAGATGGATACCCAATCCCCGATTGCTTCATGGATGGAATCGTCACAGTCTCCGTCAACAATCTTTCTTGGCGGGCCGGTTGAGCCAAACGGATACATCTGCATGACTCCCGATACTTCTACCCTCTCTGGTCTTCGCTCGGTCGATATTGAGTCGATCAGCCCCATTCACCTTGACGGACCTCATCGGGTCTTTCGGGGCTATTCGGGTTGGGGCGCTGGGCAACTGGAAGACGAAGTGACGTTTAACAGTTGGTACATCGTCGCTTCCCAATCGTCTGATCTGCTCACAACGTCGCCTGACACATTGTGGAACGAAGTGCTGCAGCGACAAACTGGTTCTCTGAAACGGCTCGGACTGTTTCCGTCAGACCCCGAAGTGAATTAAGCGCGAAGAGCTGCGCCTGCTTTTGCAGCAGCTGCGACACATGACTTTTGAAGCTCAGCAAGTTGGGATTCCGTGAGCGTTGATTCAACACCCTGAACACGCAAACGGAAAGCAAGACTGCGAGAACCTTCTGCAACACCTTTACCGCGATATACATCGAACAAGTCAATACTGACTAGTTGCTTGCCTGCTGCCTGACGCAAAGCACGCTGCAATGTTGAAGCTGGAACAGTGTCTTCCATGACAAACGCTAGATCCAAGTCGCTTGATGGATAACGATTGATGTCTTTTGCCTGAACTGGTTTTGGCTCTTCATTAAGAATGACGGTGAGGTCA
>Ga0194045_1000759_pt1 | contig 10640 bp, 10 predicted proteins | sample JunL6211m_MetaG_FD_161686 | JGI IMG/M metagenome (GOLD analysis project Ga0194045, IMG submission 161686) | Anoxic zone freshwater microbial communities from boreal shield lake in IISD Experimental Lakes Area, Ontario, Canada - Jun2016-L626-11m | ecosystem: Environmental > Aquatic > Freshwater >...
AAAATATTATTGTTTCGATTCCTGAAGTCTCTTTAGAGATTTTCGTCGTTTCCGATCGATAGATTGTGTATCATCCGGGAACAAAGCTGCATCATTGTGATATCGAACCCTTTTATGCCGCATTATTCTCGATTTGATTTTATTCGAAATATTTCTTTTGTTGTATTTCATTAGAATAATAATAACTTATAATTAATCTATGCGAAAAAAATCTCTAGAATCTAAAATTTGTCCAGTTTGCCTAAAGCCTTTTACCATCAGAAAGAAATGGAGTGCTCGTAATCAGTGGGATCAGATTATATATTGTTCAGAAAAATTAAGAAAGCTATAATTAGCTTATGAAAAAGATAACAACTGATGAATTGACTGAGAGGTTGAAAGCTGGAAAAATTAAACCGCGACTTCGTAGTAGGCTTCGATTTAATCCTGATGATATTGAAAATTGGGAAGATATGGAATTTATCGCTGTATTTGATCAGAATCACAGAGAAGGAGTTATTCTATTAGATAATTATAATCATTCATACGTAATACCTTTTAGCTTAACAACTGGACTTACTAATAAGAGTACAGGTAGATCAAACGCTATTACTTGTGATTTTTGTGTAACATGGCAGATTGGCAAGAAAGCCGCTAGTATCACAATTATTAATCCGAGTGAGCCTAATCGGACATTCGGTTTCCTTTGTTGTGCAGATCTTGATTGCAGCTCACACGTAAGAAATAAAACTGTTGAATCGGTATTATCTAGAACTCAGCTAAGAGAAGACCTAACTGTAAACGAAAGAATTTCTAGATTAAATAAAAATCTAAATAAAATAATTGAAAATACTACGACATAAGGTTTTAGTATTTGCTAGACCTGGCAGGGGAGACAGGACTCGAACCTGCGACACCTGGTTTTGGAGACCAGTGCTCTACCAACTGAGCTACTCCCCTATAAATACATCTTCTATCTTACGAAAAAAACTGATTCGGATTTATATTTATCACTACATCTAGATACTAAGGGGATTTGATGTTTGCGCAGAGCTTATGGCAATTTCCAATGCTCTTGCCAAGAATAACTCAGGCTTCCAATTATAGTTGAGGTAGCCATGAATAATGATGGTACAACCAGCGCAATTAGTCCTTGCGGGAATTGTCAGTAAATTTTATTAGAGTAAGCTCCTGAAATTGAGGTAGTTATAAATATTAACGATTTAATCGTCTTATGTTTATCTTGACTTATATAAGTTTAAAGAATAATAATAGCTATGTAATAACATAAGAGGTATGAAAATGAATAATGAAGAAGAAAAAGATTCTAATTTGACTGCGGGCAATAACAGCGATAGTTCTTCCGTTAATCCTAGTCAAGAATCTTTTAAGACAACCTCTATAGAACCATCACCTAGTGGCAGTCAGGCAACAGTACAATCTAATTACCAAAAAGGAGCTAATGATCCCTTTACGGTCGATCAGTTAAAAAGTAAAAGCGCTTTACAGCGATTGATTAAGTTTGTAGAAATATTTATATTGGGACTTCTAGGTATAATTATTGTGTCCATAATAGGACTATTTATCTTAACTCATTTATTCCATGTAAAAATAGGCAATAACAATAAAACTCCGACTAAATACAGTTATGATCAAGCATTCAGTAGATTTGTATCTAGATCAGTGCTTAGTGGTGTGTACTATTGGAATACTTCATCGAGTGATACTGGAGCGTTCTTGGTAAGGCTCGATTCTACTAAAAAAACCTTTACTGAGTACAGCATAGGCTCGAAAAGCGATGGAGTTGTTTTGGCTGCTAGTTCTACCGGCGTATATTTACACGGTGACAATGAGAACCTAATTGACGTATTTAATCCCGAGACGGGTAAAAAAATGGCAACGATAAAATCTCCTGACTCTGGCTCTATTGACAAGGTAACCGTTAACACAAAATATTTGTGGTTTACATCGAACGACAATAACTATTCTAGTGGTCACTGCCATAATTCGCTCTACCAGTATGATGTGTCTACAAATGCTATGGTCAAAGCGTTTCACGATACTGGCTATTGTGACCAGTGGTTCAGCAATGTGGAGTCTATGTCTGCAAACGATACGGACCTATGGTTGGTGCTTAACACAAAGTCCGGTAGCTCGTATGAATGGAATGGTACACAGTTTGGTGGCGGTAACTCTATAGCTGTATATAGTTTAGATAAACAACAGACTACGACTTTAATAGATCTACATTCCAGCAATTTAATATCTCAAGTTAACTTGAAATCTTACAGCATAGTAAATCCTTCACTTATTGTAGCTACAAATAAGTTTGTCTACTGGATTAATAGCCCTAATGACGAAAATAACAATAAAGTTTTAGTAGAAAAGATCAATGCGGATAATAGGTTGGGTTCATACTCACTATCATTCGATACCGGTGAATCGCAAGTCGGTTTCGGTGGCGATTTTTTTGCAAGCGATAACATTTACGGCTTTCGCGTAAGTACAAAAGGGGGTGCTGTTTTTAAAATGTACGACACAAAAAACAATTCAGTAGTGCTAGACCAAAAACTTAATTAGTTTACCTAGCTCGTATAATTTAATTATATTCTTTACCCCACTTTTAAGTTACACTAGCAGCCTATCATACTAATTCTTATATCTTAAACATAGGCTGGTGCGAAAATTTCGAGCGAGGGGTCTCCCGTGCGTATCCTCTTTTTTTAACCTGCCTGCTTGGAATTCGGTATCTATGGTATCGCTCAAGAACATCCCCCTTAAGAATACTCGTGGAACTGTAGTTATATATAGCCTCATGCTTGGATATGAACCAATCGGCACTCCATTGCTTCGAATAAGCAATTGCGTACTTACCGCTTTTGAAACTGGCACAGCAACACCGTACTCTCTTCAGAACGCTAAACAGAGAGAAACAAGCATTATTGGGACAGGAACGATTGTACGCTGGTCAAAACATTGATCTCAATTCAAGGAATGATGACATGGAAATTAATGTTGTAAGGGAAAAACAACTCACTAATATACGAAGCTAAAGCAGTGACGGTACTATTCAGTTAACCCCACCTATTGATATAAGCTTATAGGAATGCCTTGATTTTATTAAAATGATGAACTATCGAGGTTACACCTGAATCACTACATCTTCGAAAAAAACTTTTAGATCCAAACAAACGAAAAAGACTACAAAAATATAGCATAATACCCGCGTCGTAAGTTACCATGGGGGGCGATGAAACAAATAGAGGCGCTCGCAGTTATGATGGCAGGAGAGACAGGACTTGAACCTGCGACACCTGGTTTTGGAGACCAGTGCTCTACCAACTGAGCTACTCTCCTATATCTGCCTTCTATAGATAATAATCTAAAAAACAACTATTGTCATCCAGTATAATCATCTTTTGTAATTACCCTTAATATGTTATAGAATAATATATTATATGAGTAAGATAATACCTACCAAGCCTCTTCTTATAATGGTATATGGTTACCCTGGTGCCGGTAAATCTTATTTCTCGAGGGAATTATCTGGCCAGTTGCAAGCCGCACACATTAGTTCAGATAAAATAAGTGGTAGCTTGTTTAATAGACCAGCTAAATCTACGCAGGAAATTAACCTAGTCTCAAAGATAATGATTTTAATGGCGCAAGAATTTCTAGCCTCTGGGCTTAGTGTTATTTATGATGTTAATGCAAGCTCACAAAAGAAAAGGAGAATCATCAGCCAGTTAGCCAAGGACTGTAAATCTACTCCACTACTCATTTGGCTTCAAATTGATATGGAATCAGCTTTCTATAGAGCTTCAAATCGTGATCACAGAAAAATTGATGATAAATACTCTGAGTCTATAAGCCAGAAGGCTTTCGACGAGATTGTTAAGTCTATGGAAAATCCTTCTAGAAGCGATCAGTACATTGTCATTAGTGGTAAGCATACTTTTAAAGCTCAACAAAGCGCCATTATTAAAAAGATGCACGATCTCGGCTTATTATCTATGCAAGACATGACAGCCAATGTTAAGAGGCCCCAGCTAGTGAATTTAATTCCAAATTCAGCTTCCCGCGGTAGAGTTGACCTCACTCGTCGTAACATTAATATTAGATAATTTACTATGGCTTATAAAGAATTTCTTATCGATGAAATTGGCCAAATAAAGATATACAAAAATCGAAAAAATAAATCATTAAAATTATCACTTTCGAATGACGGCTCGATCCGTCTGTCCATGCCAATTTGGGTAACATATAAGATGGGCATACAATTCATTCGTAAAAATAAGGAATGGGTTAATAGTAATAAGAGGAAAAATCTAACAATAATTGATGACCAACAGAATATTGGCAAAGACCACAGAATCATATTTGTTGGTAATGATTCAGACAAGATTAGGACATCGGTAAAAGAAAATTATGTAACTATTTTTCATCCCTTACATAAAAAGCCCGCCGATGACGACGTTCAGCTAGCTGCTTTCAAAGCATCTAAAAAAGCACTAAAAAAAGAATCTGAAAAATATATTGTTGATAGAGCTAGCCAACTTGCTAATGAGAATAACTTTGACTTCAGCAACATACACGTTAAGCCACTAAAAGGCAGATGGGGAAGCTGTAATCAACTGAAAGAATTAACATTTAACATATACCTAATACAATTACCTTGGAATTTGATTGACTATGTAATTTACCATGAATTGGTCCATACGATGCACATGAATCATGGTGATGAATTTTGGGCTGAATTATCCAAATACGTACACCAACCTAAAAATCTTAGAAAAGAGATGAAAATATTCGCTCCTACGATCATAACGACAGAATAATTCATATAAAATGTTTGATGGTCTATAATTATCCTTATGCTAGAGGAAAGTTCTAATACAAAATCTATTGATGCCGGGACGCTAGAATCACTCATTAATAATATGTCTGATGCTGTAATTGCACTCGATGAAGATTTCAGAGTCACCCTATACAATGCATCAGCTTTAAATTTGATAGATAGTAATAAATCTATAATTGGAAAAAAGATTTACGATTTTTTAAATTTGATAGATAAAAATGATGACAAAGTAGATGTTAAGAAAATATTCAATAATTTAAAGAAAGTTATGAATTCAAAAGATTACAAAATTCTCTATAACGTCGATAACAGTTCAATCAATATTCAGTTAACGGTAGCACCTGTGCATGCCGGCTTTAATAAAAAGAATGGCGGGTACGTAGTTAGTATGAGAGATATCACTCTCGAGAAATCATTGGATGATGAAAGAGACGAGTTTATAAGTGTAGTCTCTCATGAGCTTAGAAATCCTATAGCTATAGCCGAAGGAAATCTTTCAAACGCTCTTTATTCGATTGATAAGGGTAGTTTAACTAATGATATAAGGCATGAAATCGACCAATCCCATAAGCAAATAATCTTTTTGACTGAATTAATAAATGATTTAACTAATTTGGCTCGAGCAGAAAATAACAAAAATATTTCAAGCACCGAAATAATAAATGCAAATGAAATTATAGAAGAACTCTCATCTGAGTATGAGCCTAAAGCTAGCGACAAAGGCATTCAGATTAAAACAAAGTCAGATCCAAATTTAGAATCGATAAATTCATCGAAATTGTACGTGAAGGAAATACTACAAAACTTTATAACAAATTCTATTAAATACTCAGAGAAAGGTACTATATTGATAACGGCAAAAATGATGACTAATGGTATTTCATTTTCAGTATCAGACGACGGTATCGGGATTAGTAAGGCTGATGAAGACAAGGTATTTAACAAATTCTTCAGGTCTGGCGATTATCGCACAAGCAAAGAGTCTGGCACGGGCTTGGGATTATATATATCTGCTAAGCTGGCTAAAATATTGTCCGGTAAAATTACATTAAACTCAACTATCAACCACGGTTCCACCTTCACTGTGTTCATTCCTGACCATAAATAATGACAACTACATAAACTAATTGACTATTGACCCCTTATAATGTAATATTGACACATTGACCTACAAATAGTAGGTTTTTTAATTTGGAGTAGAGTGTTTTTATGAAATTAACTAGGAACAAAACCGCTAAAAATAGTTCGAAATCTAGCGCTAAATTCTTGGCTAAATTTAAAAAAGCTCTCAAAACAATATTCAAGCCTTTTATCTGGCTCGGAAATAAGATTGTTCCTAAATATTTTAAAAATAGTTTTCAGGAAATCAAACTTGTTACATGGCCCAACAAAAAGGAGTCACGTCAGCTAACCTCTGCAGTCGTTGTGTTTGCAGTAGTGCTAAGCTTGATAGTTGCTCTCATTGATTTAGGATTAGATAAAGTATTTAAGAAGGTGATATTAAAGCAATGACAAAACGATATGACACATCAAAGCAATGGTATGTAATACATACTTATTCTGGCTACGAAGAGAAAGTAGCGGAATCTATAAGACAAAGAGCTGATAGCCTCGACATGAAGGATAAAATATTCCAGGTCTTAGTACCAAAGGAAAAAATGATCGAAGTTAAGAATGGTAAGCGAAAAGTTGTCGAAAAGAAAATCTTCCAAGGGTATGTACTTGTAGAAATGAAGATGAGTGAAGATGCTTGGTATATCGTAAGAAACACTCCAAGTGTAACTGGTTTCGTAGGAAGTGGCAGTGAACCAAGTCCAGTTGAGCAAGAAGAGATTGATAAAATTATGAAGCGAATGGGTCGAAATGAACCTAAGCACAAGATAGATTATCAAGTTGGGGAAGTTGTTAATATTACTGATGGACCTTTCAAAGGTTTTGATGGAAGCATTAATGAAATTGATCCAGCAAAAGGCAAATTAAAAGTACTCGTTAACATGTTTGGTAGAGAAACTCCGGTTGAGCTAGACAGTTTACAGGTTAAGAGAGTATAATAGGAGCATATTATGGCAGGAAAGCAAGTAAAAGCTAGTTTAAAATTGAAGATCCCAGCAGGTAAAGCATCAGCAGCTCCTCCTGTAGGTAGTACTTTGGGTCAGTATGGTGTTAATATGATGGACTTCATTAATCCTTTTAATGAACAAACTCGAGATTTAGGTAATGTAACCGTTACTGCTCATCTGAACATCTACGATGATAGGTCAATGGACTTTAGAGTTGTTGGTCAACCTACTGACGATTTAATTCGAGATAAGCTTGGTATTAAAAAGGGTTCTGGAAAACCTAATAGCGAAAAGATCGCAACTAAATTGACACAAACACAGTTGAATGAAATTGCAGAAGTGAAGGCTCGAGACATGAATACTAATAAAATAGATTCTGTTAAAAAGATGGTTGCCGGTACTGCACGAAGCATGGGTGTTGAAGTAGAATAAAATTTTAATTAAGTAGTGGGAGACTAATTGTCGTTTGAACCACGAAAGGATATATATGGCTAAAGAAGAAGTTAAGAAAACTAAGGAAGTTATCGAGATTCCTGAAGAAGTTGAAGTTGAAAAGACTAAGACAGTAGTTGCCAAAGCTGGTAAAAGAAGTGCTAAAGCCGTAGAAGAAATTAAGGCTAAAGAAGTTAAAGAAATTAAGAAGGCAAGCGCTGAAGAGAACGCTGAAAAGCCTAAGAAATCTGTTAAGCCTACAAGAACATTGCTTGAACGTAGGGGAAAAACCTACAAAAAAGTTGCTGAGAAGATTGAAAAGAACAAAATCTATCCAATTGAAGAAGCAATTAAATTAGTTATTGAAACATCTGCAACTAAATTTGATTCAACAGTTGAATTCCATATGAATTTGAACGTGGATCCTAAGCATGCAGATCAGAATATAAGAGACTCAATTATCCTCCCTTCAGGTACAGGTAAAACTGTTAGAGTTGCCGTGTTTGCAGATGGTAAAGAAGCTGAAGAGGCTAAAAAAGCCGGAGCAGATATCGTTGGAATGGATGACTTCATTAAATTATTAGATAAAGAAAAACTAGATTTTGATATCCTCATTTCTACACCAACACTGATGGCTAAACTTGGTAAATATGCTCGTCTATTGGGACCTAAAGGTTTAATGCCTAACCCTAAGAGTGGAACTGTAACTATGGATGTAGCTAAAGCTGTCACCCAGTCTAAGGCTGGTAAAGTTGAGTATAGAGTTGATAGCACAGGAATAGTTCACTTAGGTATTGGAAAAGTAAGTTTTGGTGATATTAAGATCCGTGATAACTTTAACGCGGTAGTATCTAATATTAAATCAAATAAGCCAACATCCATTAAAGGTGCTTATATCAAAGGCTTATTCCTTTCAACATCAATGGGACCAAGCGTTCAAGTTGATTTATCTAGCTTATAATTAATTCTTTTTCGAGTGAACTTTCCAGCTTCTATTTAACGAGCTGAGAGCTTTCGTGAAGTCAATTACCCCTCCTCTGTAGCAAACATATCTTGGAGACCACTCGGGTTCATATTTAGACTTGAACTTTCTAAGCCCAGAAAAAGAATAAAGTTTATCTCCGTTTTTAAACATGAATCTGAAAAGTTTATTGAGAGTCTGTGATTCTTCATTGTTTTCTGTATCTATTCCACTTAGCGGACAAAGCCCTAAATTAACTCTTTTATAGCCTTGCTTTCTACACTCATTAATAAATGAAACCATCAAGAAGTCATTTATATTTCCTATTGATTTTTTTGAATGTCTCAAAAGATCGTAGTTGCCCTCTTCAATATCGTAAGAAGGCACCTGATTAATGAAGCCTACAATTTCATTATTTTCATTTTTTGCTACTAGAATATTGCATTGCTGCATGTACGCGTAGCTGAAATATCCCATAATCAAGCCTCTTTCACTCCTGCCGGGTAAGTCCAGCCATTCTTTGGAAATATTCTTTAAAGAATTAATAACAACACCACTATGAGGTGGAGTTAGTAATTCATAGCTATAGTTACTTTTATTGAATCTTTTAACTATATTTCTGAAATACTTAGTTCCTAGCAAATTCTTCTGAAAGTGATCTATATCAACAATAGCTTCTTCGCCTAATTTTTGTTTTTGTAGGCCCGAAGACTTATAGAGATCTAGGTTTGTATCGTCTACATGGATATATACAGGACTCCAATCATTCACATAACAAAGTTCATCAAAGCTTTTGATCAATTTAGGAAATTCTCTACTATCACCAGAAGGATCAGCAATAACTAGTGCGTGTCGATTATGTGCTTTGTAAGCTATCCCTGCGTTCTGTGTGTCATTTATGAAGTAATCCTTATCATGAGGCCATAATTTGAAATAATCTTCGCTAGAAGCTGGGTAATTGATTAGCAACTGATGCATTATTTGTCTATTTTTATTCTGGTCAATTAAAAGGGATTTAATCGGTCGAAAAAGAGAAGTTAGAGATAAAAATATTGCAAATGTGCTAACTACTGAAAGTGAATCGACGAAAAGCCTAGCTCTAGCAGTATATGGAATATAGTTTTGTCCAACCAAGCCGAATTGGTCAATCGTATTTTTAGCAGCGCCGATAAAATTAATTTCTTGATGAAAGTCTCTCAAGTCCATCAACATAAAACCAAGAACACCATAAATGAAAGTTAATAATATTAATAGAAATATGAATTGTAGTGATGAGGCAAAGCTTTTTATGTCGCTTTTAACCACGAACAATTTCCTTGTCATCAATAGGCCCAAAATTATAAACATTGGTACGAATAGATTTCTAAAAATTAAATAAGGCCTCAAAGAATGCTCATAGGCTAAATATCCTATTAAATTATTCAATATTATAAGACAGTAAATTATTAAAATTACAGTTCGTGCAGTTTGCTTTCGTCTTGATAATAATCTTGCAAAGTAAAGTAAACTCAGGCCAGCTATAAGGTTGATTGAAACAGAGATATTGCTGATTCTTATCCCATGTTCAAATATTTTCTGATCTATTAGTGTTGAAAAGATTACAGAAAGAGCATTGATGGCAACGATAAACGAAATAGCCCTAACAATGAGCTCATTATTTTTTAAGTTTTTTATATTTACCATCTCTACACATTGTACAAAAATATTCACAGTATAGAAAATATAGATTGAATGTTAATGCTTATGCTTGGTATATCAATCAATCAATCGTAAAATTAGTTTAAACGGAGGACAAATGGGAGTTTATAGTAATATTCAAATTCGACAGGCAATCAAGGACGGCCACATTAAATGCTTCCCATATGCTGACGAGCATGTATCTCATGCTAGTCTCGACGTTACCCTTGGCTATTACTACTACAGAATAGAGAACAATGACGAAAGAATTATCTATAATCCCTTAGACCGGGAAGATGTTGAGAGATATTTTGATGGACCATTCAAGGCAATGCCTCATAAAGAATGGTGTGATCGATACGGGTTCAAACCACTTGCCAATATTCCAGAAAACCATCCTGTGATTGCAATCAAACCCGGAGAAAGAATATTAGCTCATACACATGAATTTTTTGGTATAACTCCTCCAGGAGCTTATGAGCTTAAAGCTCGATCGAGTTGGGCGAGAAATGGAATTGCAGTTTGTTTTGATGCTGGATGGGTAGATCCAGGATATATTAATCGACTTACGTTAGAGATATTTAATCTTAATAATAGGGAAATGGTTTTATTGCCAGTTGGTGAAAGAATTGCTCAAGCAGTTTTCCATGAAACCAATGAGGTTGAGGGAAAT
>Ga0194045_1000765_pt1 | contig 10607 bp, 7 predicted proteins | sample JunL6211m_MetaG_FD_161686 | JGI IMG/M metagenome (GOLD analysis project Ga0194045, IMG submission 161686) | Anoxic zone freshwater microbial communities from boreal shield lake in IISD Experimental Lakes Area, Ontario, Canada - Jun2016-L626-11m | ecosystem: Environmental > Aquatic > Freshwater >...
AGATGGTTCGACATCAAAAGAGAACAGCTCTAATGGGGTCTCCTCCAATGCCGATCGCACTGCATTTTTAAATCGGCGCCGCAAAGTTGATTGCATTCTTATCGGTGGAAACACCGCGCGCCATGAGCCATACAAGCAAACTCCCGTGCCATTAGTTATCGTCTCGCGATCTCACATAAACCCTGTGGCCGGAAATGACATGTCTCACTTATGGAATTTGTCGCCGGCACAAGCCTTAATTAAAGCCCAGGAACAGTTCGGAGAAAAGATCCTCATTGAAGCCGGAACTTCAATAATTATCGAGCTTATTGACCAAGGACTTATTGATCAACTGGATCTAAGTGTCACGCCGGTTACTGGTGGAGATCACCGTGTTGATTGGCAAGCATTGCTCAATAAGTTCGCACACCAAACAGTTACAACCATTGAGGATACTGATTTTTACTGCGCTACAAATTAAAAAGCAGATATTAAAGCAACACCCGTAACAGCTAGAGCAATTCCTACATACTGCACTTTATGTAGACGTTCATGTAATATTTTAAATGCCAGGACTGCAGTTGCAATTGGAAATAGGGAACCGAGAACCATGGCGATTGAGACCAGACCCTTTGTGCAAGCTACTCCCAGCAGGACATTAGCTAAGAAATCTGCGATTCCAATAAATATTAGAGTTGGATATTCCTTTTTAGAAAAACCGCCAGCAGTTCGAAATTTGATTGCCAAGCCAACAGTTACAAAGAAGGTCGCAGCACGCATAGAAACCATTGTCATGAGTGCACTGGATTGAGATCCGATAGACATTGAAGTCAGCGCCGTTCCAAAACCAAATGCAGCACCCAGCCCAAATAAAAGAGGCTTGATTGGTAGCCCTTGAGAAAGTTCGGGGCCACTCGCACAAAAAACTCCTACTAATGCCAACACAACACCAATAGAGGTAATCGTTGATAAGACATCGCCATTGATCAACGCGTAAGTAAGTGGTACCACTGCGCCCATAGAACTAATTGGGGAAACCACACCCATTCGACCAGTTGATAGACCTTCGTATAAACAAAACAAGCCAAAGTAACCCAGCAAGCCAGCAAAAATTCCGGGAATTAAATAGCCATTACTGCCAAACGCTTTTTCATGCCAAGCCCCCGAAACAATCATAAGAAAAAGACCAAAAATTAATCCCAGCACTTGTGAAAATCCTACGACCGCTATTGGTGCATGCTTCTTACTCAGTCGCCCACCTTCAAAATCAGATGTGCCCCACAGAATGCTAGAGATGAGTGCTAATAGTGAGGCCATATGTCCAAGGTTACCGCCCCGCCTCCCATGAATTGTGGACCTGGCTGTTTATCCTTAAGCAGTGGATGCCAAGGGGTTTGAAGATTTAATCAATAACCTTCGCACATTTACTCCTCGCGCAGAAATTGTTTTAGAGGAAGTTCCTGCGCCGCAGAAATTAGCAACCTACGCCTTCGCATTTTCAGCCGATGTCAGCAACGGATTGCTTGCAGATGAAGAAGATGAAATCGCTTCTGGTCGATTCGTGTTGCTTCATGAGCCGGGCGGACAAGATACCTGGGAGGGTGAATTTCGTTGTGTGACATTCGTGCGTGCAGATGTTGACCCTGTGATGCAGCAGGATCCGCTTTTGCCAGAAGTTGGCTGGAGTTGGTTTCTAGAAGCCCTTGAACGGGAAGAATGTTTGTTAGCAGCCCCCAGTGGAACTGTGACTCGAGTTTCAAGTGCCTCTTTTGGAAAACTTTCTCCCCGCAACGATGAATCAGAGATTGAAATTAGAGCTTCGTGGACTCCTTTAGTTCAAGACCCATTGGACCTGATGAAACATATTTCGGGATGGTGCAGATTGATTACCGATGTTGCAGGTCTTGAACCAATACCTGAAGGTGTTGCAACAATTTCATCTGCCCGACGTAGATAACAATATGTATGTCTGAAGAAATTACTGCAGTACCACTGCTTGCACCCGCCGCCGGTACTCCCCCAGTTATCGATACTCCCAGTGCATTTGAACAAGCTCTGAGCCAACTTGCTTTAGGTTCTGGTCCATTTGCAGTTGATGCTGAACGCGCTTCAGGTTTTCGGTATAGCGCACGGGCATACCTCATTCAAATTAAACGCAATGGTGGCGGGCTCCACCTAATTGACCCGATTCCATTTGGGCCTGGTCATCCGTTAATGGCTGCGCTTAATGAATTACTCAACACGGATGAAGTCATTTTGCATGCGAGCACTCAGGATCTGCCATGTCTTCGTGAACTTGGAATCAACCCGCGACTGCTATTTGATACTGAACTAGGTGGACGTATTGCTGGACTCCCTCGAGTGGGTTTAGGTCCGCTTCTTGAATCGCTCATGGGTGTTTCATTGGCTAAAGAACATAGCGCTGCAGATTGGTCTGTGCGCCCCTTGCCACAAGAATGGCTTACTTATGCCGCACTGGATGTTGAATTACTCGTTGAGCTTCGCAATAAAGTTGAATCATTATTAATTGATGCCAAGAAAGAAAAATGGGCGGCAGAAGAATTTGCCTCTATTTTGTTAGCACCGCCAGCGCCCCCACGCGTTGATCCATGGCGAAGAACGTCTGGCATGCACAAAGTTAAACGTCGTGATCAATTAGCAATTATCCGAGAACTTTGGAATGCACGCGATGAAATTGCTAAGGTGCAGGATATTGCGGGTGGAAAATTACTTAACGATTCAGCAATAGTTGAAATTGCACTTAATCCCCCAATGAATAAGAAAGAATTCGAAAAAGTATTGCGCCCCTTAGGTCTGCGCGCGCGTTGGTTAGAAAATATTAAGGTTTGGCTAGAAGCGATTGCCCGAGCTACTGCCTTGACTGAAAATCAATGGCCAGCAATGCGCACCAACGCCGATGTTTTGCCACCGATAAAACTATGGCGAGACAAATTTCCAGAAAAATTTGCACCACTGTCGCATGCACGTGCGCGTATCGAAATAATTGCCCAAGAAAATTCAATTCCTGTAGAAAATCTCATTACCCCCGAATTAGTCAGGCGCATTTGCTGGTCTGCCCCGGCACCTTCGACAATTGAATTCTCCCCATCGATAGTTCGTGAACACCTTCTAGAACTTGGGGCTCGCAGGTGGCAGGTAGATCTAGTGGCAGAAACCATCGCCCATGCCCTGCTTGAAAAAGAGCCCCTTCCCAGCCCAGAACCTGTGCCAGAAGCCACACCCGAAAAAGCCTGATTTACGCAACATTAGAGTTGCGTAAATACCCCCTAGGCTCTAGATTTTCTTCCATGTTGAGCACTTTTATCATCGCTTTGCGCGAAGGCCTAGAGGCCTCTTTGATTGTGGGCATTTTGGTTGCTTATATTCTTAAAAGTGATCGTAAAAACCTTTTGCTGCCACTGTGGAGCGGTGTAGCTGGCGCCATTGCTGGAAGTATCGGTCTTGGTTTCATCCTCTCTCGAACATCTGCCGAACTCGGCGATCGCGCTGAAAAATTATTTGTTGGAACAACATCTTTTCTTGCCGTAGCACTTGTTACTTGGATGGTTTTTTGGATGAAGCGAACTGCTCGCTCTCTAAAGGCAGATCTACATGGAAAGGTTGATTCTGCCTTGCGCACAGGGCCTCTAGCCCTTGCCGGAGCAGCGTTTTTTGCTGTTATTCGTGAAGGCCTTGAAACTGCACTCTTTGTTTATTCAAACTTTAAAACCGTTGCACATACTCGCAGTTCCACACTTGGACTTTTACTAGGCTTTGCGGTTTCTTTTTCTCTTGGATATTTAATTTTTAAATCTGCAATCAAACTCGACTTAGGTAAATTTTTCCGCTTCACCGGAGTCGCTTTAGTCGTAGTTGCTGCCGGAGTTCTTTCCTACGGTGTTCATGAGTTCCAAGAGCTCGGATGGTTGCCAGGGGCTGAGTCATATGCTTGGGATGTCTCAAAGCTGATTCCTTCAGATTCAATACTGGGAGCAGCATTGGGTGGCATTGTGGGTTTTGATAACACCACATCCTGGCTGCAGCTGGGAATCTGGGCTATCTACCTCACCACTGTGATTGGGGCGTATCTCTCAAAACCTCGCACACCCGCGTTAACACCAGCTTAATCACTGTCACAAATCCTTACTGGCGGGTAACATAACCGCTATACCTGCTTCTAGTAAAGGATCACTATGTCCCGCACAGTTGTCTTAGTCGATGCCGTTCGCACGCCCTTTGGTAAAGCTGGAGGGATGTATGCCGGTACACGCGCCGATGATTTGATGGTGCGCACAATTCGCGGACTCTTGGATAGAAATCCGAAAGTTGAGCGCAGCGCAATCGATGATGTTGCAATTGCGGCTGCAACACAAACTGGTGATCAAGGAATGAACATCGGGCGAAGTGCAACGCTTCTTGCAGGCCTACCTAACACTGTTCCTGGATATTCGATTGATCGTTGGTGTGCAGGTGCATTAACTGCGGTGACAACGATTGCAGGTGCTATCGCTTTTGGTTCAAATGATATTGCTATCGCTGGTGGCGTTGAACATATGGGAAATCATCCAATGGGTGAACTCATGGATCCCAATCCTCGTTACTTAGCTGAAAAAATAGTTGAGCAAGATGCACTTGCGATGGGTGCCACGGCTGAAAGACTTCATGATCGCTTCCCAACAATTACAAAAGAGCGTGCAGATAAATATGCACTTAACTCACAAATCAAAACAACTAAGGCATATGAAGCTGGTTTGATTCAGCGAGATCTTATTCCAATGGCTGCACGTAGTGCAGAGTTAGGTTGGACAATTGCAACAGTTGATGAGGCGCCTCGCCCAACGACAACTATGGAAGGTCTAGCTGGCTTAAAAACTCCTTTTCGTCCAGCAGGTCGAGTCACAGCAGGAAACTCATCTGGCTTAAATGATGGTGCTACTGCTGCTCTTTTAGCTAGTGAAGATAAGGCAAAAGAACTTGGTTTAACGATTAAAGCCCGTCTGGTTTCTTATGCCTTTGCTGGTGTTGAACCAGAAGTCATGGGCTTTGGTCCAGTTCCTTCAACAATTAAGGCGTTGAAACAATCTGGCTTAACTATCGATGACATTGGACTTTTTGAAATCAACGAGGCATTCGCGGTTCAAGTACTTGCCTTTTTGGAACACTTTGGAATCGCTGATGATGATGCGCGCGTTAATCCTTTTGGTGGCGCAATTGCAGTTGGTCATCCACTCGCTTCATCTGGTGTGCGCTTAATGCTCAACCTCGCACGATCCTTTGAAGATCATCCAGAAGTGCGCTATGGATTGACAACAATGTGTATCGGTCTTGGCATGGGTGGATCAGTTATCTGGGAAAACCCACACTTTAATGGGCAGGTGAAATAAATGACTACCGAAATCAAACTTCCAGAAGGTGCGCCAGAAGAAGTTGTGACTCAGGCGCTCGTGCGCGATATAGATTTAAGTGCATTCGGTGCTAAGGGCAGCATGGCCCTTATTACTTTGGACAATAGCCTTGACCATAATCGTCCCAATACTTTTGGGCCACAATCTTTACTGGCACTTGATGCAGCAATAACCGAAGCCACATCACGCAAACCTGCCGCTATTGCCATTACTGGAAAGCCATTTATCTTTGCCGCTGGTGCAGATTTATCTGCACTTTCATTTATTTCCAATCGCGAACAATCATTGGCTATTGGTAAATTAGGCCACGATGTATTTCGTCGACTAGGTGAATCCAGCATCCCTACATTTGCTTTTATCAATGGTCTAGCACTTGGTGGTGGACTTGAGGTCGGTTTGCATTGCAATTACCGCACTCTTGCATCAACTGCTTTCACGGCCCTTCCTGAAGTTTTCTTAGGTCTAGTGCCCGGTTGGGGTGGTGCAACACTCTTGCCCAAGTTAATTGGCCCAGAGCGCGCAGTTCAAGTAATCATGTTAAACGCTCTCAACAACAACACCATGATGAAAGCAAAAGATGCATACGCACTTGATGTCGTTGATGCAGTGTTTGAACCATCAGATTTCCTTGAGCGATCAATCGCCTTTGCTGCGGGAGTTCTCAATGGAAGAACCACAGTCGAGCGAAAAGATTACAGCCAAGATCCAGCCTGGGAATCAGCCCTTGCCACTGGAAAGGCTGCAGCACTTAAAAAATATGGCGGCGCCGAAATTGCTTCGCCAATGAAGGCGCTTGAACTTATTGCCGCCGCAAGAAGCAATACTTTAAGCGCTGGCTTTGATGCCGAAGATTCGGCTCTTGCTGATTTAACAATGAGCGATCCACTACGTGCATCACTCTATGCATTCAACGTTATTCAGAAAAAGCGCAAGAAAGTTGAAGGAGCACCTAAGCCTGCTCTTGCGCGCAAAGTAAGTAAGGTCGGAGTTGTCGGTGCTGGTTTGATGGCATCACAGTTAGCTCTTCTACTTCTTCGAAACCTTAAATGCCCAATTGTCATGACCGACATTGATCAAGAGCGAGCCGATAAAGGCGTAGCCTGGGTAAAAAATGAATTGGCTAAGTTAGTAGAAAAGAAGCGAATGTCTTCCGAATCGGCAGCGCGATTGTCTCTTTTGATTTCAGGCTCAGCTGATCAAAACGTCTACGCAGGGTGCGATTTCATTATTGAAGCAATCTTTGAAGAGCTTTCGCTCAAGCAAGAATTATTTAAAAAGTTAGAAGCAATAATCTCTCCCGAATGCGTTCTTGCAACTAATACATCCTCGCTCTCAGTCGAACGTATGAGCGAAGGCATGAAAAATCCAGAGCGTGTTGTGGGTTTCCACTTCTTTAATCCAGTTGCCGTTATGCCGTTGCTCGAAGTTGCTCGCACTAGCAAGACAGATGATGTGACTACTGCTACTGCGATTGCGGTTGGTAAAGAATTAAAGAAGACAATGATTATCTGTAAAGATGCTCCTGGTTTTGTTGTCAACCGACTTCTCACACGCTTTATGGGCGAAATTACCGATGCCGTAGATGAAGGTACATCTCCAGAGGTAGCCGACAATGCGATGCGATCAATTGGTTTTCCTATGTCCCCATTCCAACTTCTCGATTTAGTTGGCCCTGGAGTAGCGCTACATGTTTCGCAAACTCTCAATGCAAATCTTGGAGAGCGTTACCGAATTTCACCAACTATGGCAGCAATGGTCAAAGAAGGCGTTCGCAACTTCTACATAAAAAATGAGGATGGCAGCGTTGGTGCAAACCCAGCAGCAATCGCACTCATTCATAAAGGTGATTCACCATCTACGGCTGAGCAAGTACGAAGCCGTGCACTCACTGCATTAGCTGTTGAAGCGCGCATGATGCTCGATGAAGGTGTTGTTTCAACTCCTGCTGAAATCGATTTGTGTATGTTGATGGGTGCTGGATGGCCGATGCACCTCGGTGGAATTTTGCCTTATCTAGATCGAGAAGGGATTAGCGAGGCTGCTTGCGGTCAGCGTTTTCATCCGAAGGGATCTGCATCTCTGCCTTAAGAGAGCTGCTCCATTCAACAACGCTACGAGCGATATTTTGAGCGGTAATTCCAATATCGTTCAAAATTTCGCCGCGCTTTGAATGTTCGATAAATTCAAGAGGAACACCGATTGAATGTAATGGAATTGAAACTCCAGCATCTCTAAACATCTCTGAAATTGAACTTCCAATACCTGCGTGACGGATTCCATCTTCTAACACCACAACACTCTTATAACGCTCTGCCATACGAACTAGTGATTGAGGCAAAGGCTTCACCCAACGAGGGTCAATCACTGTAACGCCAACACCTTCGCGATACGCCGAAGATGCTGCCTCAACTGCAATGGCCGCCATAGCACCAACGCTAATCATTAATACATCAGCACTTTCTCCGCGGTATAAAACATCGATACCGTCTCGACGTTCAAATGCCGGAATATCTTCTTGAACCGCGCCTTTAGGGAAACGAATCATTGATGGAGCATCATTAATTTCTAGAGCTTCACGCAATAGTTCTTTTAGACGTGCACCATCTCGAGGCGCAGCTACATGCATAGTCGGAACAATTCCGGTCAATGCTAAGTCCCAAATTCCATGGTGAGATGGACCGTCATCACCAGTTATGCCTGAGCGATCTAAAACAAAAGTGACACCAGCCTTGTGCAGTGCAACATCTAAGAGCAGTTGATCAAAGGCGCGGTTGAGAAATGTTGAATACACAGCAACTACAGGGTGAAGCCCGGTAAAGGCGAGCCCAGCAGCACTTGTTACTGCATGCTGTTCGGCGATTCCAACATCGATGGTGCGCTCTGGAAAGGCGTCCTGAAATTGATCAAGACCCGTAGGTCCCAACATTGCCGCAGTGATTGCAACAATATCCTGGCGCGTTTTCCCAATTTCAACTAATTCTTTGGCAAATATTTTGGTCCAGGAGGTCCCACTCTTAGATAACGGCTCCCCTGTTTCTGCATCAATTACACCAACTGCATGAAATTTTTCGGCTTCATCAGCTACTGCAGGTTCATGACCCTTACCTTTTTCCGTGATTGCATGAACCAAAATTGGCGCACCATAATCCTTGGCTTGTTGAAGCGCTTTCTCCATAGCTTCTATGTCATGACCATCAATTGGACCCATGTACTTAAGGCCAAGATCTTCAAACATACCTTGCGGAGCCACAATATCTTTTATGCCTTTTTTCATACCGTGCAAAGTTTCGTAAATCGGAACTCCCACAACTGGAGTCTTATGGAGAACTTCTTTACCCCAATCAAGGAACTTCTCATATCCGCTCGTTACACGTAAGGTTGAAAGATACGTGGCAACGCCGCCAATAGTTGGTGAATATGAACGCGTATTGTCATTAACAACAATAATTAAATTTCGTTTTTGTTCGGGCGCAATATTATTAAGAGCTTCCCATGACATGCCACCAGTTAATGCCCCATCTCCCACCACAACTACAACGTGGCGATCGTTGGCTCCTTGTAATGAGAAACCTCTGGAGATGCCATCGCCCCAAGAAAGAGCGGTTGAAGCATGCGAGTTTTCAATAACATCATGTTCGCTTTCAGCCCGGTTCGGGTAACCCGAGATTCCTCCACGTTGGCGCAGATTATCGAAGGATTGTGCCCGGCCAGTTAAAATCTTATGAACGTAGGATTGATGTCCAGTATCAAAAAGAACTACATCTTTAGGTGATTCAAAGACACGGTGAATCGCAAGAGTCAGTTCTACAACACCTAAGTTGGGACCTAAATGTCCACCAGTTTTAGAAACTTTTTCAATAAGAAGTTCGCGAATCTCGGCGCTTAATTCAACCAACTGATCAGGAGTCAGGGCTGCCAAATCGGCAGGAGAATTAATGTGACTCAACATAGGCGCAAGTTTAGGTGCTTAAGCGTTTAAGAGCGACCGCAATACGTACTGCATGATCCCGCCGTGGCGGTAATAATCGGCTTCTCCTGGTGTATCTATGCGCACTGTTGCCACAAAGCTCTTACCGCCAGCAGTAACCGTGAGCTCCTTGGGAACTCCCCCGGTATTTAAGGCTGTAATGCCACTGATTGAAAATACTTCTTCACCTGTAAGTCCGAGTGATTGCGCGTTCGCGCCGTCTTTAAATTGTAGAGGTAGCACGCCCATGCCAATTAGATTAGAGCGATGAATGCGTTCAAAGCTTTCAGCAATAACTGCACGAACTCCCAGAAGCGCAGTTCCTTTTGCCGCCCAGTCGCGTGATGATCCCGAACCGTATTCTTTGCCAGCAAGAATTACTAACGGTGTACCAGCATTTTGATAAGCAACGCTTGCATCATAGATTGTTGACTGCTGGCCATCGGTTTCAAAGTTTCGGGTAAATCCACCTTCGACACCATCTAATAATAGGTTCTTCAGACGGATATTGGCAAAAGTTCCACGAATCATTACTTCATGGTTTCCACGGCGTGAACCGTAAGAGTTAAAATCTTTACGATCAATTCCGTGATCTGCTAAATATTTTCCAGCAGGAGAATCAACTTTGATGTTTCCTGCAGGGGAAATGTGATCAGTTGTCACGGAATCGCCGAGAATAGCTAGGACACGCGCGTTGGCAATATCTACTACGGGAGTCGGAGTTTTTGGCATCGCATCGAAATATGGAGGTTTACGCACATACGTTGATTGTGGATCCCATTCGAAGGTTTTTCCTGTTGGAGTTGCTAGTGACTTCCATCGGTGATCTCCGTCAAACACCGATGCGTAATCTTTAGTAAACATCGCAGAAGAGATTGATGATTCAATGACAGTTTGAATCTCATCTGGAGTCGGCCAGATATCGGCTAAGAAAACATCATTTCCGCTTTGATCTTTGCCCAATGCATCTTTTTCAAAATCGTGATCCATCGTGCCAGCGATTGCATAAGCAACTACTAGTGGCGGTGAAGCTAAGTAGTTCATCTTTACATCTGGGCTAATACGGCCTTCAAAGTTTCGGTTACCTGATAAAACAGCGGTTACTGCCAAGTCACCGTCATTGACGGCTTTGCTAATCTCAATGGGAAGCGGACCGGAGTTGCCAATACAGGTTACACATCCATAGCCGACCAAGTTAAAACCAAGAGCTTCCATGTACTGAGTTAAATCGGCACGATCATAGTAATCAGTGACTA
>Ga0194045_1000772_pt1 | contig 10585 bp, 6 predicted proteins | sample JunL6211m_MetaG_FD_161686 | JGI IMG/M metagenome (GOLD analysis project Ga0194045, IMG submission 161686) | Anoxic zone freshwater microbial communities from boreal shield lake in IISD Experimental Lakes Area, Ontario, Canada - Jun2016-L626-11m | ecosystem: Environmental > Aquatic > Freshwater >...
CAAACATGCAATCGAAACCAACGCAGTCGAGAATTTCAAAAAGAAGTTTGATCACACCGATCCGGACAAGGCAAACACGGGCATCGCTTTCCTAGTCGTCTGTGACATGCTGCTCACGGGTTTCGATGCTCCGATTGAGCAGGTGATGTATATCGACAAGCGGGTGAAGGATCACAACCTGCTGCAAACCATTGCCCGAGTCAACCGTATCGCCAAGGGTAAGACACGGGGCTATATCGTCGATTACATTGGACTGACCGACCACTTGAAAAACGCCCTATCGATCTACGCCGATGACGATAAAAAGGATGTCGAAGGGACTCTCACTGACATCACCGGCGAATTGCCCGTGCTGGAGGCTCGATATCGACGCCTACTCAACTTGTTCACTGAAAATCGCGTTTCCGAGATCGAGAACTTTGTTCAGCAACGGATTAAGGACGTAGCCCATGAACTCGCCGTGCTTGAAAAGGCGATTCGGTGTATGGAAGACTTAGCCCAGCGAGCCAACTTCGAAGTGTTTCTGAAAAAATTCTTGCAAAGCATGGACATCATCCTGCCCAATGCCGAGGCATTTCCATACCGAATTCCCGCCAAGCGATTCGGCTTCCTGCTTGTAAAGATCAAGGAACGCTACAAAGACGATTCGCTCAGTATCTCCGGTGCAGGCGAGAAAGTTCGGAAACTGATCGATGAGCATTTGGTGAGCTTAGGAATCAACCCAAAGATTCCCCCCGTGGAACTATTCTCTCCAGACTTTATAACACAATTAGACAAGAACAAATCGCCACAGTCCAAGGCAAGCGAAATGGAACATGCGATTCGTAAGCACTGCAAGGTTCACCTCGATGAAGATCCAGTGCTCTACGAATCGCTCAGCGAACGGCTTGAGGCGTTGATCAAGCAACATAAGGACGATTGGGACCTGCTCTGCAAACATCTATTGGATTTGCGCAACGAAGCTCAGGCCGGACGGCAGGACGATACAAACGGAGTAAGCAAAAAGGCGGCTCCATTCTATGATCTGATTGGCAAGTTAGGATTTGGCAAAGAAGGCCTTCCACAGGAACATTCGGAGCAAATCAAACTACTCGTGGTCGAACTGCTTGAGAAGTTGCATCGAACCATCGGAATCGTTAATTTTTGGGGCAATCCGACTGAGGTTTCCAAACTCAGGGGCGAACTGTCCGATCTCATCCTGTTCTCGGGCATCCACGAGATAGCTGACAAGTGCGAGAAGATCGTGACTGAGATCACTGCACTTGCAAAGGTTCGTGAAAAGGACATTCTCGAATGATTTGCACCTATCGAGACATCCGCTACACGCTCAAGCGGAGCGACCGCAAGACGGCCAGCATTTACGTGGAGCGAGACGGCCAGATAACGCTCATTGCCCCCGAGGGGTTGACCAAACCGCAAATTGAAAGAGTGCTAGAGGGAAAACGTCGTTGGATTTACAAGAACTTAGCTGAATGGCAAGACCTGAACGCGACCCGTACCGAGCGCAAATTCGTAAATGGCGAGGGGTTCCTATACCTTGGTCGGTCGTATCGATTGAAACTGGTACCGAAACAAGGCGAACCGTTGGTGCTTAAAGATGGATATTTTTGTTTAAGGACCGCTCTTCGGTCATCGGACAAAGCCATTACTGCGTTCCGTGATTTCTATCGGGACAAGGGATACGTAAGAATCAACGAACGGGTTAGCTACTTTCAAGTTCGAATGGGTGTGGAACCTAAGTCCGTAAAGATTCTCGATCTCCAAAACCGTTGGGCATCCTGGACACCCGGCGGGAATATCAATTTTCATTGGAAGTGCATGATGGCTCCGATGAGGATTCTGGACTACATCGTTGTCCACGAACTCGCCCACCTGTTATACCCGAACCACTCAACGTTATTCTGGAACGAAGTAGATAAGATGATGCCAGATTTCCAAGAACGCAAAGAATGGTTAAGAGAGCACGGCGCGGGAATGGATCTGTGAGATAATGCTCTACACTAGATAGGACATGGCTGGGAACAGGATCATGGAGTTCATTTTGAGGGAAGAGTTATGCCAGAGATCACGTTTGCTAATGCGTACTACATCAAGCTTGGACGTGGAGGCATGTGGGAGGAGGATGCCATCAATTCTGGTAAACTCCGCCTCGGGTGGGCCGGAACCACAATCGAGGATATCAACAAATCAAATTGGAAAATCATTCATCAGCAATTGCGAAGGGAAATGAAAGGAAAACCAGTCGGTGTCGTCACCGCAGATTTCAATGCGCTGCGGCGAATCACTGAGTCTGGAGCAGATGACCTATGGGTAACGTTCCATCTAAACAAGCTTTGGTGGACTCGTTTGGCCCCTGGAAAAATTCGGCAAGACAAGACCTCGAAGTACCGTACAACATCTCAGCCCTGGAGTGATCGCTCTATCTTTGGCGAGTTGCTTACGCTTAGCAACCTACCTGGCAAGCTTTCACAACTGCAAGGCTATCGTGCAACCGTTTGTCGCGTTAACTATCCAGAGCTCTTGTTACGCACTTTGAACGGAACGCAAAGCCCAATTGCCGTCTCTATTCGGGAGCACCGAGCCACACTAGAACAGTACTTAGCAGAGGCAATTAAGGAACTTCACTGGAAAGACTTTGAGACGCTTGTCGATTTAGTCTTCCGCTCTGCTGGATGGATTCGAATCAGCGTTCTCGGGCAACATGCTAAGGGTTTAGATCTGGAATTGATCGAACCAATTATGCGTGAGCGCTACATCGTTCAAGTTAAATCGCGGGCTGGGTTATCCGAGGTGTTTGAAACTGCCAAACAGTTCTCACGACATGAGTACCGGCGAATCTTTTTTGTGGTCCACTCCCCAGAAAAAAATATCGAGACTGAGAAAAAGAAGATTCCGAAGCATGTCGAATTGGTCACACCGATACGCCTTGCAAGTTTTGCTGCCGATGCTGGATTGGCGAAATGGATTGAGGACAAGGTTTCGTGAGATTCCTCAGGGCGAGTTACTCGAAGCCAGCTTGTATCGTCGCTGAAATCTCTTCCGGTCGGATGCCTGACCAAAGGTAATCTTCGAAAAGCAAAAAGGGGACGGAAAAGCAAAAAGGGGACGCAGCCAATAGTGTTCGACACGGGATGTGAATCGTGTTCCACACGGGGGTTTTTTCAAGCATCGATACTCGGAAGCCGTTGTCTGAGAATTCTGGCCTCGCAAGCATTCGCTGCGAGGCCAAGAAGTGCGCAGCGTTGAGAGCCACGTACGCGCGGTTCGATAGTTCCCCTAGGAACGGGACTAGCGATTTTTTTCAACGTCGTGTTTTTGGAGTTTTAAGATATGGGCGGTCAACCTTTCCTCGTCAGCCCATCCCATCAGGTAGAAAAGCCTAAAGGGGACGAAAAGCCTAAAGGGGACGAAAGCCTACGAAAGCATAAAGGGGACGCAGCTCAATTCGCGTCGGAAAGCATAAAGGGGACGCAGCTCAATTCGCGTCGAGTGAGCACGTTCATCGCATGCCTTCGCGCTGAGAAGTCGGCAAAAGCGAGCAACGCTACCGACACAGATCTAGAATACTCCCCACATAGGAAATAGGCGTGTCGCAATCCCAACCGTCACAGCACCAATTACGCGCCGAACTTGAGCAAATGGTTCTCGGGGATCTGCTCGGCCCAGCATGAGGAGAACATGAGGAACTAACCGAACGAACGGTTCGCGATCGATACTTGGTCGGGGAAAGCAATAAGGGGACGCAGCTCAATTCGCGTCGATTGAGCACGTTCATTGCATGCCTTCGCGCTGAGCAGGCCGCGACAGCGAGGCATCTAACGAATAGGTAACGACGGTCGCCACCACATGTCAGCACCCGCTTTATTGCACCGTCAGAGACCATTGTTCATCGGCTCAGCGCGATTCGCGTCATTCTGTTGAACTACGATTTCATGATTTTCAAAATAGGAATGGCTTGCTAAGCACATCCGCAACTGTTTTTCAACCCCATTGGCCGTTGGGCGATAGCCCCGGTTTTCCAATTGCTCGACATTCGTCGATAACCGGATCGAACGGTGCCGGATCGAACGGTGCCACCCAGATCGAACGGTGCCACCCACGCAAACACCACCCACGCAAACACCAGCTGTTACTAGAAACTTTGGCGACATGTTCGCACACGTATTCGGAACCTGCTGGCAATGAACGTCCCGCGAAGACAAGCGATACGGCACGGCAAGAGTCGTAAGGGTCCTTGGCACATGGCCAAGACGATTGCGAGCGGCGTTGGAACGCTTGGTTAGCTGACCAGGGAGTTTTGAGTCTGAAGACGTTATGGGCGGAACTTACTCATCTTCGTTGAACCGCCCGGCGCGGACCCGCATGCCGTGGTGATTTGGGTAGGGTGCCCGGAAACGGGCATCCTTACCCGATTTACACCCCTGCGAGCGGAAATGCGAGAGTCTCCCAAACTGTTAGCGCGTCCGCCGCAGTTTGGAAAGCGTCCATCGGCGCGCGCCCGGAATCGAACCCGATCTCCGCGAACAGCTCCGCGTCTTCAGGTATGTCAACCGTAAGTTTGACAGCAGGCCGATCAAACACAATACGGGCGAGGGCAGACTGGGGAACGGAAATAATCACATTCTGAAGTCTGGCAAAGTCGCCGCTTCGGCTTTCTTTGAGAACTCCATGTTTAGCGCGATTTGCAATATCGGCGGTAATCGACAGTAAGCGTTCAGCGTTTGCAATGTGCTCAATGCGGCTTGCCGCGACTCCGCGAGATGCACATAGAGTCTTCAAATAATCCTTCATGCTCCAAAGCCAAACGAAAAGTGAAGAAGTTCGTCTTCAAGTACCTCAGGTGCCTTCAATCCGATCACTTCAAGTGTCGTTGTAGAACCATCAGCGTTCTCTGTGGTCTGAGCAAAGCCTGTACTCGCCTTGCGATGGACAGCATCGTGTGATCGCTTCATTCGTTCGTATAGTTTCGAGAACTCCGAGTTGTTCATTTGATGGGTGTAACGCTAACGATCAGCGGGCGGCGGGAGTTGAGTCACCATTGCCAGAAACGTCGCCACCGCCACTCCGTTGCATCGTTTGGTTCGTCGTATTGGCTTGCCAAATAGGTCGGCCAAGCGCTTGTGCACGGCGGTCAGCGTCCGCAGCTATTGCGGCAATGTCGCCACCGAATCGGTCAGATATTTCGCGTCGGATGCGGTGGATTTCTTCAATAGGCGTTTCAGCTGTCGATTTCTGAATCATTTCCAAGCAACTCCTCCGGTGTGCAAATCACCGGAATGGGAACCCCAGCGTCGTTGAGAACCTGATGGATACGAGGCAAGATTTTCGCGTTTGCGATGCGCTTGCAATTCCAGGTCAATAAATATTGTATTCGATGATGGGCCACAGTGGCGATGTGCAATGCGTCAACCTGCGCTTTTGGAGGCAGAATCGCTCGCGTCATGATCTCGTTTGCAATACGCGTGATTTGGGGAGCATTTGGCAGTAGGGGAATCCCAGCCAGTGCCTTCACACGTTCTGCAGCTAAGAAAATCAAAAAGGGGACGCAGCGCTGCGTCCCCTTTTTGCTTTACGGAATCGCTGCGCTAGATCCCTGGCACAGGTGCATGCGTGGCCGTTAGATCAAACTTCCCAATTCGAATTTCGTACTTTCTTCTCCGCTCTCCTGCCGATTGTCAATTTTGCCAAAGACCGTAAGGTTCAGAGTTCCAAACTTAACCCTTGTTGAATCAAGCGCCTTGTCCAGACCAGCGACATAAGCCGCACCGTTAAGTTTGGACGACGCTTGCTGAGTTTTGATCGATGCGACACCTGTTTCAATAGCTCGGACACGAAGGGTGAACAGCCCAAGTGAGTTATCTGTTTGTGTTGAGTCCAATGACAGTCCACCTAGATTTTGAAGCCTATTTGGTGAGTTCGCATTTGAAGAAAGTGATTCCACATTGACAACTTGTAACCCGCGAGACAAGAGGACGTCTACATAGGCACCGTAAAGCACCCGCCCGTTGAGTTCCTTTGCGCTTCCAGTGACGAAAAACTCTTTGCCAGCTTGAATCTTAGTGATTGCGTTGCCGGAGAGGTCAGTTGCGTTAAGGTCGATTGAGACTGATGCGTCCACGGTGGTTCCCCCACCAGCAGATCTTTGCCCTCCAGCATTGAGGTAGTTGATAACAATCAAAACGTCTGTCGGCGAAATGAAGGTGTCGTTGTTCACATCGTAGTATGGTGGTGCCGCAGGTAGGTTTGGGTTTCCCACAACGGAGCCCGATCCGAAGGCATTGATGAAGTTGATCACATTGAGGACATCAATTGGCGAGACGAATCCATCTCCGTTCACGTCAACATTTTTCACCGGGTTTTGCCAAGATATCACCCTCCATGACTCGACAAGATTCCCAAAGTTGGAAAGAGAATTACCCGCCAGATCTGTTATTCCAGAGGTGGACGTATTGAGCGTCAAAGAGTAGTTGCCGAGGGCTGCGGTGATCGGGTCCAAATTGGAAAGCGTCCAACTGCTACCAATGATACTAACTGATTGTGCGCTTGATAAAACGTTGGCACCAGAATTTCTCTGTAAAGTTACATCTGATAAGTCGAATCCGGTGATCGAGGTCTCCGAAAAGTTGAAGTTGTAGGTGCTGATTGAATTCAAACGCGGATCTGGAGAAACGGCAGGCAGCGAGACGTTTGGCGAGACTGTGTCGTAAGTTATGCTCAATGAAAAGCCTGTGGATGACGCATTACCTGCTTCATCTAACGCGAACAGTTGATACAGATTCGATCCTTGCTGAGAAGGTGTGTCCGTCGACAAGAACGAATTGTTTGTAAAGTAGTCCGCAATCACTTGTCCATTACGAAGCAGCCGCAAATAAGGGGCAGCACCACTTGCGGAAAGAACTGGAGCGAAACGCGTTACATTGTCCGAATCTGAAAATCCGCTATCTGAGCTCGGCAGCAAATCCAAGAATCCGCCAAACGTAGGAGCGACAGTGTCGATGGTGAACCCAAGCAAAGGTGAGCTGAAGGATTGAGCAGCAGTACTGCTTGACGAGAAGGTCACGCTCGCTTGGTAAAATCCGCTTGCCAATGCACTTCCAGTATTAAGCGAGTAGTTCGCTATCCCAGAAGCCAATTGAATGAAGTTTCGAACTTGGCCGTTAACGAAAAGGCGTACGTAGCTTCCCGCTGGAGCGGTGCCGACAAAAGTTGGGGTGCTGACAGCAGTGTAATCGTCCGCACTGGATACTCCTGAATCACTCGAGAAAAGCAAGTCGGGGGCCGTGGGTGGCGTGAACGTAGAGTAGATTGCGGAAAGTCCATCCACAAAACCAGACCCTGTTTGCAAATCGACACCTGGAGCCGCCATGTCAATCGCTGTCGACGTGAGAGTCGCTAAGATTTGTGCGGGAGTGGCGTTGGGACGAGATTGTCGGATAAGTGCCGCTAAACCCGCAATATGAGGAGCAGATGCGGACGTCCCAGCAAAATTAGGGAAAACATCTGTGTCTGCAGCGCTGTCGACTCCAAAAAAGGTGTTGTTGACATTGTCTGGTCCCACGATGTCAGGGGTTTGACGAAATAGTGGCTGCGCAAGTGCAATACCTTGATTGTTGAACAAAATGGGAACGCCTCCCAATGCAGAAGAAGACTGGACCAGTGGCGGGTTTCCAGTAACCAATGCGTTGGAAGCACCAACGGAAATAGCCCCTGCCGCATTCGTGTGCCCCCATGCTGTTGAACTCGCGGTGCCAAACTCGTTGATCGTAACGTCCGCATTTGTGATCACGTACTTCATACGCCCTAAACCGTTGACATTGAACCCCGCGATGGCAACGTTCAATGTTAATGCAGCAGTTGCAGCCGGAATCGTTAAAATTTCAACCGGGTCTAGTCCAATCTGGGACGTGGTACTTGCGAACAATAGGTTTGTTCCGGCAGCATCATAGACCAGCAAATCGAGATCTCGCAGTGTTCCCGTTGAGCTGGGTGCAACACTTCGAAACGGATCCTGCCATTGAAGAATAATCTGAACAGCCTGAAATGCAGGAACCGTAATGGACTGAAATGCGTCTATTCCTGTTCCTGTATCGAAGTCCATGAGCGAGACAAGTCCGCGTCCGTAGTCACGGGATACGTTGCTTGCGGTGAAACCTGTTCGTTCAAAGGATCGGTTTCCATAGTTGTTCGCTGCGGAAACGTACGTCGCTCCTTGAGCGGTTACTGAATCGACTCTTTGTGCCACTCGACCATCCATAAACATTGGCTCAGCAAGGTAGATAATATCGTCTACGATGATTCTCGCACCATTGTCGTACAAATTCTGAATATTGTTTGAGAAGTTCAATTGACCACCCAGAGCTGTCGCAAAAAGGAGGTTTGCGTTTGGTGCCACGTCATGTACGATTTGAAGCATGGCTCGGCCCTCGTCAGTCGCGGTGCCTGCGACGCTATCCGCGATCACACGTACTGTCGAGAGGTCATTCGAGAGAACGTCCGCACTTGCGCCTCCCAGTCGATTGAAGCTATCCGAAAGGACGCCGACTGACTGACCATTGCCCTGTAGTGAAAATCTACTGCGAGCTTCGTTGGTTTTCATCCGACTATCACCTTGACTGTCCGTGTTGCCAACCATGCTAACGACTTTAGTCTCGGCTGTTGCAAAAGTGAGTTCTGGAATCGCGCCGATTTGCGAAAGGGTGTTGATTGGAACCCAAGCGTTCACAGCATCCTCGTCTATTCCCGTGATGGTTGCCCCCATTGGTACCAATCTCTTGACCAGATCTGCGCCCGAATGGCTGGCGCTTACCGCCAGGATGAGTACTTGGTCGCCCTCCACTTGGTATACGTCATCCCCTTGCGCTATCGCCGAATCTCCCACAGACTTAATCCGCAATTCCGTATCGCGCTGCGATATACTCTTTAGATTTAGGCTGAGTTTCGGACTCCAATCAACGGCGTTGGCATGTAATGCTGCCTGAGACGCGACCACTTGCCTTGACGATGCCAAATCTGAACTCACAAGAGCAGATGAGACGAAGTGGTTGGACCGCAGGTCCTCAAAGTATACCAAGCTCACGTGTGTTAGGCTTTTCAGATCATTTAGCGAAGCCAATGGAACCCAGGCACTGATGCAATCCTCGAGCGAAGCTACAACGTCTACTTCGAGAGGTGCCAGTTCCTGGAGCATCGACTCCAGGTTCTCAGAATTCGAGACAAACACGAGTAGCGCATGTCCATCCTGAATACTTACTCTGCGGTCTTGGGACTGAATAAACGGTCCATGTCCAATTTCAGATTTACCCCACTCATCGAACTCCCAGGCCAATCGTGAAACCTCGACCGCCATTTCAGCGTCGAGATAAGAATCAGGTGGCGGTCCCAGGTAAAAATTGCCGTCTCCATCAAACATTCTTCTTGATTCTAAACTTTCGAGAACCAAGGCCCTTCTTCTACGGCGTTGTAGGGATGGTTTTAGCGACTGGCGTGACATGCTCGAACCTCTTAACAATATCGTGACTGAAGAAATGCTTAAAATCGGCTTCCCTTCAGTTTGCTCTTTTCTCTTGAAAATATCAATACGATTGCAAACTTCCCGGAGCTCTTTTTTGCAAAAAAGAAATTCGCGTTATTTGGAAGACGTCCAATAGTGTTCGGCACGGGACGTGAATCGTGATCCGCATGGGGGTTTTGTCAAGCATCGATACTCGGTAGCCGTTGTCTGAGAATTCTGGCCTCGCAAGCATTCGCTGCGAGGCCAAGAAGTGCGCAGCGTTGAGAGACAGGTGCGCGCGGTTCGATAGTTTCCCTAGGAACGGGACTAGCGATTTTTTTCAGCGTCGTGTTTTTGGAGTTTTAAAATATGGGCGGTCAACGTTTCCTCGTCAGCCCATCCCATCAGGTAGTAACAGGAAAAGCTTAAAGGGGACGCAGCTCAATTCGCGTCGAGTGAGTGCCTTCCTCGCATGCCTTCGCGCTTAGCAGGCCGCGACAGTGAGGCATGCAACGCATAGGTACCGACGGTCGCCGCCGCATGTCAGCACCCGCTTTATTGCACCTTCAGAGACTTTTGTTCATTGGCTCAACGCGATTCGCGTCATTCTGTTGAACTACGATTTCATGATTTTCAAGATAGGAATGGCTTGCTAAGCACATCCGCAACTGTTTTCCAACCCAGTTAGCCGTTGGGCGCTAGCCCCGGTTTTCCAATTGCTCGACATTCGTCGAAAACCGGGGCTAGCGCCCTTCGGCTAGCAGTTTGTTTCACTCGACGCGCGACAAGAGAGCCGGTGCGACACTTGCTGTACCCACGTTTGATGGCGGTTTGGCAGACGTAATAGCGATAGACTTTGCTTTTCTTCTTGGTCAGGCAATGTACCATGGCGTATCCTCAGGAGGGACGTTGCCTGAAAGCATGTAGCGACAAGTTTCGTTCATGCGACGCCAATCGAAATCACAGAACTCCAGTTCAGCCCCTAGTATGTAGTAACGGTATCGGATTCTGAGCGATTCGCTCAGAATCACAATTGGAAACTTCATCTTCCAACGTTTTGTAGATCGATGACCCCTTGGTCCTTGAGGCCGTGGG
>Ga0194045_1000773_pt1 | contig 10585 bp, 10 predicted proteins | sample JunL6211m_MetaG_FD_161686 | JGI IMG/M metagenome (GOLD analysis project Ga0194045, IMG submission 161686) | Anoxic zone freshwater microbial communities from boreal shield lake in IISD Experimental Lakes Area, Ontario, Canada - Jun2016-L626-11m | ecosystem: Environmental > Aquatic > Freshwater >...
GCACTGCGTCCTTGGGTCGTTCAAAGTCGATAATACCGCGCGTCGCGCCTTGTGCGTATTCGTCCTTCAAGCTCAAGGGTTGGGCCTGCGCGCTATGGGCAACCAAAACGGTAGCCAGCAAGACGCCAAAACAGCCAAGGCGACAAGACAGAATTTTAGTGATCTTCATGATATGACAATCAAAATGTGACAGCATGTTATTGCAAAGGTATCACGGCATGCTTGGGTGTTCAAGCGAGCCAACAACTACCCAATACCGCAGCGGTCGAAACGGCTGTTTCAACCCGCTGGATTCGTTCACCAAACGATAAAAGCTGTGCGCCTTGCGAGATCGCGATCCTCACTTCTTCGTCGGTAAAGCCACCTTCAGGACCAACCAGGAAAAGCAATCGTTTGACTTTAAGCTTGCATGCGTGTTCATTCGCCTTGGCAATGCTGTACGATTCTTGATCGATCGATTCGGGGTGCAAGATCCAAATGCTGGTATCGTTTTGAAGCGACGCGATTCGCTGGATACAGATCGTTGGGTGAATGCTCATGAGACGATTGCGACGGCACTGCTTGCAGGCTTCGACAACGTATCGTCCCAGCCTTTCCGAATTAGACTCGTTTACCACCGCAACCGAACGAGCGGTTTCGAGTGGGCTCAAGGAATCGACACCGAGTTCGACTAACTTCTCGATCGTACTTCGTTGGCGATCACCTTTTGGAAGAGCGACGGCAAAATGCAAACGGTCGGAGTGATCGCGAGGAGCGAAGCGAGTGGACTCTATCGATGCAATCACACCGCGTTTATCGATCGATCGAATGGTCGCGTCCGCCTCGTACCCTTTCCCATCAAAGAGAACAATCGCATCATTGACCGAACAACGTAGGACTCGACTCGCGTGGTGCGCTTCGTTTTCAGGAAGCTCGACCGTTCCTGTGTTAGGCAAATTGCAAACAAGAAATCGATGCGTGGACAACGCTATTCGTCCATGACGTCTGTTTCGCGATTTTTGGCCAATTCGCTAACGGCGGCCTCATACTTCTTGGTCAACTCCTGTGTTTCTTCTTTTGCTTTGTCGCGATCATCTTCGCTGATTGTCTTTTCTTTTTCAGCAGTTTCGATGGCTTTGTTGGCATCGCGACGTACGTTTCGGATCGAAACTCGCGATTCCTCGGAAAGCTCCTTGATGCGGGCAACAAGTTTCTTTCGAACATCGGTGCTCAACGGTGGAATGTTGATGCGAATGATACGTCCATCGTTTTGTGGGTTAAGTCCTAGTTCGCTTGCAACGATGGCTTTCTCGATATCTTTGATCGTGCTTGGGTCAAAGGGTCGTATCACCAACTGTTGGGGTTCGGGAGCGCCGACGCTGGCAAGTTGCTTGAGCGGCGTTTGCGATCCGTAGACGGTCACTTTCACGGAATCGAGTAAGCCCGGGGTGGCTCGCCCCGTTCGGATTCCAGCCAAATTGTTTTTGAGCACGCCAAGTGCTTTTTCCATACGTTCTTCGGCGTCCATCAAAATGTTTTCTACACTCATATTGCAAACTCCTAAACGAGAAAAGAGGTGTGGAGGAAAGAGCCGATCTAACGAGCGGCTCTGATTCGACTAAAAGGCGTTGACGAGGATCCGTTCGCCGGAAGCTGACCGAGGACTTATCCGTGTTCCAACTTTTTGACCGCTGACGGCTTTGACAATGTTCCCATCCTTTTTGAAATTGAAAATCAAGATAGGCAATTGGTGAGTTCGACATTGAGCGATCGCAGTCGAGTCCATCACCTTGAGGTTCTTTTCGATGACCGTATCGTAGTCCAATTCACGGTAAAGGATCGCATGCGGGTTCTTTTCGGGATCCTCGCTATAAACACCGTCGACTCTCGTTGCCTTGAGGACGATATCGGCGTCTAGTTCAAGGCCGCGATTCGCAGCCGCAGTATCCGTTGTCACGTAGGGCGCTCCCGTACCTGCTGCCAGAATGACGATACGTCCTTTTTCCAAATGGCGAATGGCTCGACGGCGAATGAATGGTTCGGCAACGCCATCCATTTTGATGGCTGACATGACTCTGGTGGCGCAGCCAATGCTTTCTAGAGCGTCTTGCATGGCTAACGCATTGATGACCGTCGCGAGCATTCCCATGTAGTGCGCCGTGGCTTCTTGGATCATTTCGCCGCTGGAGCCTTTGAACTGCGCACCTCGGAGAATGTTACCCCCACCCACGACAACTGCAAGTTGGCAACCCAGCGCATGTGCCTGCTTCACTTGCTTAGCTATCACAGTCACTTCGTCCATGCTGATACCGCGTTCGCCCGTGTGAGCGAGGCTCTCACCACTGAGCTTCAAAATAACGCGTCGATAATGCGGACGATGCTTGTCAGGTGATTCCTCTGGCATTTGCGATTAAATCTTGTTTGGGAGAAAAAGGTGCAGACTTTTGTCGACCACAATAGACAACGCTTCCCTTGAGTCGGCATCATGCATAATAACCTGAAATCGAACTAGCCACGAGCGGGGGCTTTGCAGGCGGAATCAAATCTTTTGTCAATTCGCGAAATTATGGGTCGTGGGCGGATTAGCGGGTTAGCGGGGCTTGTCGATTAGGACCTGAAGCGTGTACGCTAAGCCAACGGAAAGTTCTGTCTAATCGTCTCGTTTGGTTGAGGTCTGTCGGAATGAAGTTATTTGAAGGCAAGAAGGGATTGATTCTTGGGGTTGCAAACGACAGATCGATCGCATGGGCAATTGCACGCGAGATCATGGCACACGGTGGAACCTGTGGTTTTTCCCATCTGCCAGACAAGCCTGAGGATGAAAAAAAGAAAAACCGGATGCGTGTTTCTAAGTGCACTGGCGAATTTCCAACTCAAACCGCTTTCCTTGAACCACTGGATGTCCAAGATGACGTTCAAGTCAATGAGTTCATGAAAATGGCCGGCGAGAAACTCGGAAAGATCGACTTTTTGTTGCATTCGATCGCGTTTGCCGACCGAGACGATTTATCGAGGGAAACGGTCGAAACAAGTCGCGCCGGTTTCAAGTTAGCCATGGATGTAAGCGTTTACAGCCTGATTTCCGTTACGAATGCAGCCCGACCCATCTTCAATCAAGATGCATCGGTATTGGCCATGACGTATTTTGGCGGTGAAAAATGCGTACCGGGTTACAACGTCATGGGGATCTGCAAAGCCGCTCTGGATGCGACAGTTCGCTATCTCGCCTACGACATGGGCCCCAAGAGCATTCGCGTCAATGCAGTCAGCGCTGGCCCGCTCAAGACACTCGCGGGAGTTGCTGCTGGAGTTGGCGAAATGCAAGAATACTATGGTTACGTTGCACCCATGGGCCGCTGCGTGACTCACGAAGAGGTCGGTCGATCTGGTGCCTACTTGCTGAGCAACTATAGCGGTGGAATCACGGGCGAAATCCTCCACGTTGACGCCGGATACAACATCATGGGCAGCCCGGGAAGATTGCTTTACGAGTTCGCCAAGAAGTAGGGCAAGCGGCAGTGTTCTAAGCATATCCGAAACTGTTTTTCATACCCATAAGCTCGGGCGATAGCCCCGGCTTTCTATCTGCTCGTCATTCGTCGAGAACCGGGGCCACCGCCCTTCGGCACTCAGTTTGTTTGACTCGAAGACTCAGAGCGATGTGCTTAGCGTTCCTTGAGAACCTTGACCGCTCGGCTGGCTCGATTGAGAAACTCCGTTTTCGGCTCGCCAGCTTCTAAGTAGATGGGGCTTCCAATCGTGATGGAACTGAGCAAGGGCACCAACATGAATTCGCCGCGCGGCAAAATCCGGTTTAAGTTATCCATATAGACTGGAATCAACTCTAAGTCGGGACGCTTTTTCGCCAAGTAATAGAGACCACTCTTGAATTCTCCCATTTCGCCGTCGGCAGCCCTGCTCCCTTCGGGAAATACAATCAATGAGTAGACGTCACCGATTTCTCTCAACATCAATTCGACCGGACTTTGGTGAACCTTGATCTGCTTGCGATCGATCAGGATCGCATTAAAGGACTTTGCCAAGAATCGACGAAATCGAGATCCGCCCCAATAATCTTGAGCCGCAACAGGGCGTGTCAACTGGCGCAAATCGTTGGGTAAGCATGACCAGAGTACGACCGCATCCAAATGGCTCGTGTGGTTGGCAAAGTAAACGCGTTGGCAAGTGTCCGGTTGAGAGCCAAGCCAACGAACCGTAAAACCGCTTACCAGCTTTGCGAGGAATGCAAGCGTATGTCCCGTGGCTTTGCAAAGTGGTGACAACGGTTCGTTTTGAACAATCGAAACCTCGTTTGGTTTGGCAGTTTGGGAATGTTGGGAAGGGATGGCGGCCAAGAGAGCAAATGTTCTGTTGGAGTAGGAATAAGCGAGCTAAAACTATGTTGGCCGAATCCCCAAAAAAAACAAGGGTTTATTCAAGAAATCACGAATTCCCGCAATCTATCTTGCGGTTTAGGTCAACGAAATCCTACACTCCGTCCGGTGGAAGAAATCCGTTTTAGAGTCTATGAGTCCACACATGCGCAGCAAACGCTCTGCTCGAAACCGACTGGCTGATATTTTGGTTCAGCTGCCAGTCATGGCGGTAGTTATCGCGATTGCCAGCTCGACAGGCTGCGTGCGCAAACGCATGACCATTCGAACGAACCCGTCTGGAGCGATGGCCTATATCGATAAGCAGCCAATCGGACTGACACCCGTTTCAACCAGTTTCACTTATTACGGAACCCGCAACATTGAGATCGTTCGCGACGGTTACCGTACGGAACGTTTCTTGCGCAAGATCAGGCCACCTTGGTACGAAATCCCTCCGCTCGATTTCTTTTCGGAATCGCTTTGGCCGTTTGAGATAAGAAACGAACACATTATCGACGCTCAATTGACTGCGGAGCCGATTGTCCCAAACGATGCTTTGATTACGAGTGCTGAACAACTTCGACTGCAAGCCAGCCAAGGAATAGCCGTTTCACCTCCGCCAACACTCGTTCCGACTCAGCCCATTTTGATTCAACCGGGGGCATCCGTTGCAGCTCCAAGTTCATTCGGGACGTTCAATGCAAATCCGCCGATCCTTGGCCCGGTCGGACCGTAGCGATCCAACGGGCGTAACCAACCATATCCCCAAACGTGTTTAGCCCCTTCAGGGCGAGTACGCGTGGGATGACGTTTTACCCAGGGCGGCGCTTCGCTCTGCCCTGGGCTAAGCTGTCGCTGCCCCATTCGGGGCGAATTGCAAAAGCCAAACAAAAATTTATCGCCGTGCCAAGGGGCCAGCGTACGATTGCCCGAGGGGGCCAAGCGATCGGTAGCCAGCAGTGCCCGCGTTCGGTAGCCCAATGTGTTCGCCTTCGATTGCCCGCAGGGCTAATGGCTTTGATAGCCCAACGGGCTTAAACAACCTAGCCAAGGGCATAGCGCAGCGCCGCCCTGGGTACGCCATCAACCGCAACATCCAATGCCCTGAAGGGGCCAAACGGACCTGTTCATGCACCCTTATGCGGTTAGTCCACTAAGGGGACCTCCTTCGCAATAATTTGGGTTGCCAAATGATTTCACCGGGATTCCCATCGATTCACTGAAACTCATCAACAGTCGATTGTGCGGCACACCCTTGAAGTCCATCGCGCGACCCATTTCAAATCCACATCCGCCCCCGACCAATACGAATGGAATGTTGTCGCGAGTGTGCGAATTCCCTTTGCCCAGTTCATTGGTCCAGACAACGGTGGTGTTATCTAATAAAGAACCCTGTCCATCTGGCTCAGGAGTTTCTGCCAGTCGTTTCGCTAAGTACGCGACTTGTTCGCAATACCAAGTGTTGATCTTGATTAGCTTTTCGTAGGCTGCTTCATTGGTGTCCGGCTCATGCGACAGTTCGTGGTGCCCCTCATCGATGTCTAGCCATCGCATCTTCGGTTGCCCTACCGAATTCGTGATTTGGAACGTTGCGACACGAGCAAAGTCCGCAGCAAAACTGCTAACCAGGAGATCGATCTGCATTTTGGAAATCTGCGGAATGTTGTTGTTCTCTTCGTTCACATTCGCAGCCAGGGCCGGTACAGCATGCCCAACATCTTTCTGCTTGTTTTGCTGAACAAGCTCGGTCTGCAATTCCTTTTCCAACTCCCGCACCATCTGTACGTGGTCGTCAAGCATTCGCCGGTCCTCCGCACTGATCAATGGCTCAATTTTCTTGAAGTCCGCTGTAAGATCATCTAGAACGCTCGCAAGTAATTCGCGATTCTTGGATTGGCCATAGAGTTTGTCGAACATCTGGTAAGGATTGTCGATTGGAGCAATCGGCTGATTGGGACCAGCGTACGACATTCGCGTCCAAGTGTCCGCTCGATCCGGAACCATCACCCCAAATTCCAGCGATCCAAATCGCGTTTGCGTTTCCGGATTCGACTGTAGGTTGTTTTTAATATGTTGATCGATCGAGATCCCCATCGACCAGCCTGCAGGCGTGTCCGATCCCCCCTGAACATCGCCCGGAAACAATTCGATACCGGTCAGCAAACAACCGATCCCGCGCATGTGACCATCTCCGTCTCCTTTGATTCGATTGCATACACCGTGAAGTGTCAGCATGCGATCCTTGTAATCTGCGAGCGGCTGCAGGATTCGCTTGAGCTCAAATTCTTTGCCCAACTGATCTGGCCAGAAGTGTTGGGGAATGACGCCGTTGGGACTGAACAAAAACACCATCCGCTTCTTCTTGGGCGTTCCGGACGAAGCCGCCCAACCAAGGCTCGGTAGGGAGTACAAAAAATGGGCTGCGGCCGCACTTACGCCGGTCTTGATCAAGAAATCTCGTCGGGATGTCAATGGATGCATATCAATTTTCCTTGGGTGGGTTGGCATTTTCGTGGGGAGTCGAAGCAATTATAGCAATTTCAACAATCAAGTCGCGAATACTGAAGTTGCTTTCTCCGAATCGCTTACCGAGTTCGTTCAGTACATTCGGTCCGTAAGCGTCCGGCGGTTGCTTGACAAAGTGCTGGAATGCGCGACTCACGAATGCTCGGTGAGCATCTGGCGAATCGGCCAAGTAATCCGCCAGCTCTTTCACGTTCTGAAAAGCAACGAGTTCGTCGGCGCGGCTTCGGTAGCTTCCGTTCGGATCAATGGGTTTGTTCCTTTCGGTTTCCCGCAATCGACCGACTGCATCGAAATTCTCAAGCACAAACCCAAGTCCATTGATCTTTGTATGACAGACCTGGCAATTTTCTGGACTTGTTTGGAGTGAAACGCGTTCTCGGGTCGTTAAATCCGGGTGCAAGTCAGGGCTCAGCGGCGAAAAAGCATCGCTAGGTGGTCGCAAAGTCCTGCCTAACATATATCGGATCAAAAACACACCGCGATGAATGGGGGACGTTGAATCGTGATAAGACAGGCCACTCATCATAAACGGATGCGTGAGTAACCCGTGTCGCGAACGGTTATCTGCAACGGTTCGGGAGAGTCCCGAAGTTTGGTCCCCTTCGGTTTTCCAGGCGTCTCCGTAAAACTCCGTCATACGAGGCGTGGCGAACGACCAGTCCGCCTTAAAAAACTGGCGATAATCGCTTTCAGGACTCCAAATCACTTCGTCCAAAAACGCGTCCAATGAAGCCCGTAGATCGCCAACCAAAGCGGCGTCGAAGCCTGTAAACTTAGTTTGATCCTTGGCAATCTCTGAGAATTGAGCAATGTTTAGCCATTCCTGCATCAACTGCTGGGTTTTGGCTTGAGTGCGGTAGTCTCGAACCATTCGCTTGGCAGCCTCACGTATCTGAGCGGACGATTTTAGTTCGTCTCGGCGAACTAGCCGAACAAGCCATTCATCGCTGGGAAGCGAATCGAAAAGAACCAGTGACAATCGATCCGCAGCAAGTTGCGAATCGGATCGACCTGAATCTGCGAGAGGATATAGGAATCGCGGCGACTTAAGCGACATCAGCAGAACACGTTTGATGGCCTCAGCGTCATCGTCCGTTCGATCCACTTGCCGGTCGATGTACCACTGTTCAAGTTCTTTTTCGATGGGTCCTCGAAAGGCCGTTTCGAGGACCTCCTTCAAAAAAGCCTTGAGCAGCGCCCTGTTCTCGTTCGGTTCCTCTTTGTGCTTCCTCAGGAACCGGGGCAGCAATTCGGTTGTCGCAATCTGTGAAAACTCGATGGCAGCGGACGTAGTGGAATCGTCCCACTGACGGTTGATCGCAATCCCCCGTTCAAAACCATAACTTCGATCATCGGCGGGCAAAATGCTCTGCAATGCAAAAGTACCTGGACCTGAAACTGGCAGCAGATGACGAGTCGGAATGATTTCCTCGACTCCTCCTGGCGGGACCCAAGAAAGTGAAACGCTTGCAGGAGGGAGTTCGGTTTTTCGCTTTCGCTGAATGAAATCTATTTTGAATGGATAGAGCCGACCTGCCGTGAGCATGAGAGACTTACGAAACTCGGTCTTGTCTCCAGATTGAACATGATTGTCGATAAACAATCGGTCGGATTTCCCGAAGTCCATTTTAAAGGAGCAAGTGCTGCGAACAACAATTTCGTACCAACCTGTCCGATCCACTTTGAGGCTACCTTCCCAAAGTATATAGAACGATTCTTTTTGGATACCTTCGCCGGGGCTATCTCTGCCGAAGTCAAACTGAAGAACAGGATCGATCCGTTCGATCTTCTTGTTTTCTTTTTTAAAGCGATCGCCATCGAAATAGGTCCCGCTGACTCCTCGTTTATCTGACGCATCTGCCACTCCCCCAAAATGCGAATAGAGATCCGCCAGACTTTGTCTAAGTTGATTTCCTGTTAGCCGTGCAAGTCCAATGCGCGGAGGTCTGTTTCTTACTTGGGCTGCTGGGCTGTAGTACTGCTCATAAATGTAGGTCGCGACGGCCTCCGCATCTTCACCTACACATTGGTCCGGTTCACCCTCGGGCATGGTGTCGTTTATCAGCTTCGTAAGTTCGCCAAGACTTGAGTCGCCGATGAGCGGGTCGGGATACGCGCCTGCGACGCCCTCTCCCCGGCTACCATGGCAATTTGCACAGGAAGCCTGATAAATGATCGCGCCGCGTTCCGCCAACGTTGCATTGGATGGCTTGCTGGTCCCATCGCCTTCGGACTCTTGACTTTGACAAAGATTGCCAACGACTAGCCAAGTGGCAAAGAAAAGGAGAGCAAATTGGTGACTAGAAAATAAAGTGAACACAGGTTGGAATATCCGTCCGAATGGATCGGAATGAATGAATCGACTGATTTTCAAGGTGGGACTTCAGGAAATCGGGAAAATGCTATCCGGAAGTTAAGGGTGGTTTAGTTGTATTGTACATTGTCGGCAACTGCCAGGAAACCTGGATTTGTTCTCTCGCCCGATCCGTCAGCTTCGAGTGATTACATTATGTTTTCCCAGCGGGATAACGCGAATGTTCTAGACAACGTATCCCAATGATTTCGTGGACGGAAATGCTTCAGTGATTTGTGAAATCTTCGGAACCGAGGCTAGACATTGGCTGCACATCCACGGATACAGAGAGCAAAGTAAACCCACCACCGATAAAAACTCCGTGGATAGGTGCAACGTCCGCATAGTCTCTACCCCATGCGACGGTGATGTGTTCAACGCCCGGGATCAAATTGTTCGTAGGATCAAAATCGATCCAACCCAGTGGCCCGCCATAAACGCTGAACCACGCATGCGATGCATCGGCTCCAACAAGCTTTTCTTTCCCTGGGGCTGGGTTGGTCAACAGGTAACCGCTAACGTATCGTGACGGAATGCCGAGTGATCGCAGGCAACATATCGCGACATTCGCAAAATCTTGACAAACACCTTGCCGTTTTTCTAGGGCCTCTGCCGGCTCGGTAGAGACATGCGTGGCTTCCGTCGAATACTCGAATTCAACGTAGATTTTCGACATCAACATTCGCACGCACTCAACAAAACTTCGATTCTCATCCACAACGTCTTTCGCGTAGTCCGCAAAGACTTCTGCACGCTGGCAGTGACGTGAGTTGTAGATGAACTCCGTTGCTTCCCGATGGCTGTGCTCTCGATGTGCTCCGAGCATTGACACAACTTCTTTCCAACTCGGCGATTGTTCCAACGCGTAGATTGGATTGCTGCGTTCCACGATCGATTTTGCAGTGACGGTTAAACTCGGGTGCAGATGTTCGATGCTGAAAAACTCGGATTCATTCCCAAAGCAGTCGATCCACTGATATCTTGAATCCGGCTTGGGTGATATCTCCACATTGGAATGGTACACCCGTTGAAAAGGCAAGTTGCGCGGACGCAAATGCATTTGATTATGGCAGAGCGAACTAGGTGAGGAATACTCGTAGTGCGTCTTGTGCGTTACCGCATATTTTCGAATCAATTCGGACATCTAGTCCTTGCCATAATGCTTGACTTTTTCCCAATACTCTTCGAAAGCATTGTCTTTATGGAAGTCTGGACTGTTATCGTGGTCGTGGCATTCATGGCATTTGTCTTGGGCTTTGTCCAAGGGCAATCGCATCTCGGCCCGCAACCGATCCATCAAGACCTTGTCCGCTTCAAACTCTCCAAGTTCCGCAGCAGCATGCTTTGCCCC
>Ga0194045_1000774_pt1 | contig 10579 bp, 16 predicted proteins | sample JunL6211m_MetaG_FD_161686 | JGI IMG/M metagenome (GOLD analysis project Ga0194045, IMG submission 161686) | Anoxic zone freshwater microbial communities from boreal shield lake in IISD Experimental Lakes Area, Ontario, Canada - Jun2016-L626-11m | ecosystem: Environmental > Aquatic > Freshwater >...
GTTCCAATCGTGTTCTAGAACACGAGCGCGCCTGGCATCCGTTAGAACATCAGTACCTATGGTCAGTTAGCACAAACTCGCAGGGGGTTTGTGCAAGTTGCACAAATGCCGAGTTACTGCTAATCTGGGATTAGTGGGGACCAGTCCCTGCCAGTCTAAGGAGTGATAAATGGCAAAGCGTCGTCTCACCGCCGAGGAAGCTACCGCCCGTTTGGTTGCGGGTGCGCAAGCTGCGGTTGGTCGCTATGTAGATGGCATCCGGAATACCGATGTCAACCCGATGGAACGTGCGAGCCAGAAAGCTGCGAAAGCTGCAGCTGGGTACGCCGACAGCATCGCGTCCGGACGTTGGCAGCGTGGACTGATGTCCGCTACCAAGGAAGAATGGATTGCTGGTGCTACCGCAGGTGGTGGCAGCGCGTATACGTCCGGTATCCAAGCCAAGACCGCCAAGATCGCGCGCAAGCTCGGACCGGCCTTGGACGCTACTTACAATGTGGCCGACCGCGTCGCGTCAATGCCTACAGACAGTGTTTCTCAGCGGATTGCTAAATCGGTGGCCTACCAGCAGCAGCGGTATGAAGCTTCCCGTGGTGGGAAGACTGGTGGCATGCGGTAATGGCTTTCCCGACGTCTGCAGCTATTGCCAAGCAAGCAGTCCAGGACGTGGTGGACCTAGTTTCGGTGGATGGTCTTCCGGACGACAAGTACGAGCGTCGCGAGACGTTGCGCTTTCTTGCCAAGTCTGACACTTGGGTTCCCACCCACTGCCCGGAAACCGGCGTGGACCTGTCCACGGTGGACATTGTGGCGCACGCACAAACCGTCTATCCCGATAGCATCCCGGCATCCCGTATGTCCGTGGAAGCTCGCGAGCGGGAAGCAGCACTGTATCGCGCAGCGGGTGTGAAGCCACCCACCCGGAGGTAATGGATGTTCACCCTGGTTGGGTATACCGAAAGTCAGGACAGCGCATCGCTGACCAATGTGGTAGCGTTGTCTGATCCGCACATCCGCGTTTCAGGTGACGATGTTATTGTCCCATCGGGACTGAACTACGTTGGTGGCGTGTACGCAATCGGCGCGGACACCACCCGTGCGCAGCTGGTTTCGCCGAGCATCCGTCGCCGATACCCATTCGAGATCGTGCCAGTGGAAGTTGCTGCGGAACCCGCGGACCCGGTGAAGTACTTCCCGCTGTTTGACAACCCACTTCAGCTGGATCCGGACGAAAGTCTCAACGCGCAAGCTGCGGAAAACAACGCATCCGCCGGACGGTCAACCGTACTGGTTTGGTTGTGCGACGGTGCTACTGCGCCAATCACGGGTGCCGAGATATTCACCATTCGCGCAACCAACACGTCAACGCTGACCGCGTATGCGTGGACCAATGGCGCGTTGACGTTCAACGATACGTTGCCAGCAGGTGACTACGCCCTGGTGGGTGCTAGGGGAAGCTCGGCAGGACTGATCGCATTCCGGTTCGTGTTCTCGCAGTACGCATGGCGTCCCGGCGCAATCGGTATGGATAGCGTTGGTGAAGTGGGTGCGCCAATCTTCCGGTTTGGCAAGCTCGGCGAGTGGGGACAGTTTTCCCACAACACGCCACCAACGGTGGACTTCCTGTCACTTTCCGCGGACACATCGCAGATCGTGGACTTGGACCTGATCCTGCTTAGCGGCAGACTTTCGGGACCAGGGCGCAGTTAGATGGGAAGCGTCTACATCCGTCCCACTGATGTAGTACGCGGGGACCAGACAACGGCCGGGCGGTTTGCTATCGCCCGGTACGGTGGTCCCACCACCGTTGTTGTCACCACGCGTACGCTCGGTACCACGGTTTCCCATGTTGTCCGCAACAACCCGCGCAGGGTTGCCTACCGTATCTTCAACCGTTCCGCAAACAGCGTGGACCTATCATTCACGTCGGATGTCACGACCGGGACCGGCATCCCGCTTGCAGCGTCAACGGGGATCGCGCAAGCTGATGTGGAAGTGGAAGGGGAACTGGTGATACAGGAAGTCCACGGGATCAGCTCGGCAGCGTCCAGCTCGGTACTTGTGATTGAAGTGATACGCGTATGAGAGTTTCTAGCTACGCCGTCGCCCGACCCGCGGCGTTTGACCGTAACCCGGTGCAGACGGTCAAAAACTATGCCGCTTTCTCGCTTGCCCCGGCGGCATTGACGGTTCGTTGGACCTATACCGTTCCGGCGGGGAAACGTGCGTTACTCACAAGCGCACATATCTACGTACAACGCAATAGCACCGCTACATCAATCGGTCAGAACCAATACGATATCAGCATTGCCCCGTTGGGGATAGGTGCAACTGCGATCATGCAGTTTTACGACAGCGACAATACCCTGCAACGCACTTTAAGTGGGTTCATGGGACAGGGACCGCTGTTGAACGCTACCGATGTGGTGACGGGAAACACGCGGGACGGTTCCACAGGTGGGTCCAATAACACGTCCATCAGTGCCACATTTACCGAGTTCGACGCATAGGGGCAAGTGATGATTATCAGGTGTGCCCTTATCGGCTCGGGGATTGACGGCAACCCGTACCGTGTTGACCTGCCGAGTTACTCGGATGCCATCACAAACGAAACCACTGCGCGTGCGTTTGTTGACGTACCAACCGTGGATGTCCCGTCTGATGTCGCAGCGTTCGTGACTGCCAACCCGGTTGCGGACCTGGTATCCCCATTGCCAAGTCCGTTCCCGGCGAGCTTGGCGCGTTCATGGCAGGAACATCTGTCACGCCGGTATGACGTGGGACCCGACAAGTGGAAGCCCGTGGTGGCATAGATATGGAACTGGACCAGCTGGTTATCGCGGAAGGTAGCGAATGGGAAACCATCGTCTACGATGTGCGCCACTTGCAGCACTGGTCCGAACCATCGGGACCGAACCGTATCGGTCCACCCAAGGGGATTTATTGGCACCATTCGGTGTCCCGCTGTCCGCACTCGGAACCCGTCATGCAATACGAGTGGTTGGTAGCACACATCCATAGTGGAACCTACGGGTGGCCCTACAACTTTGTGGTCTTCCCGGAAGGGAACCGCAGTATTTTCTACGTCAACGATGTTGACACTTGTCGTCCACACACCTACTTTCACAACTCGGACGTAGCAGTGTGTGCCATCGGGAACTTCGAGGAAGACCACCCGGACGGCATCCTTCCCGGTGTCATGTGGCATCTGTCCCACGGGTTGCAAGTCATGTGGGGAACCGAGCTGCCCGTACTCGGACATCGGGACGTCTACGCAACCGCATGTCCCGGCAAGCACCTGTACGCTGCGCTGAAAGACTTGCAGCTTGCCACGTCCTGATGACAGTCTAGGAAGCTCGGGACCGAAACCGCCGGAACCTACCGTAACGGTACGGCGAGTTACGGTACCGGGTGAAGGGGAAGGTGGTGGTCCGGTTCCGCCCCCCGAACCGCAAGGACCACCACCACCACCCGAGTTCATCGGACCACCTGCACCCGCACCCGAGATTGGTCCACCTGCTGCACCTGAACCTTCACCCCAACAACCGAGCGGACCGACGCTAGACTGGTGGCAAAGCTTGCCGATTGAAACACGCAACCAGCTGGAAGCCGAGATATCAGAACTCAAAGGCATCATCAGCAACCTGCAGCAGCTGGTTGCGGAAGGTGGTGGTGGTGGCACTGGTCCGCAAGGGGAACCCGGACCACCTGGTGAAGCCGGACCGCAAGGGGAACCGGGACAGCAGGGACCGCAAGGACAACCCGGCGAGCGTGGTCCAGCCGGACCATCGGGACCACCCGGTAGGGACGGGTCGCTGTTTACCCAAACATCCGAGTACCAGTCCCTGCTTGCGACGGACCGGACCCTACGGACCCTTGCCGATGCCGTCGGCGCAAACGCAATCAACGCAGCGGGGATCGCGGAACGTGCGCGCATTGATATAGGAAGACTGCAACGCATTGTGGAAGGGATCAGCGCCAACCCGAACCTGGTCCCGGTTCCCCCTTCCGCATCCGAGCTTGCGGACAGCATCGCGCAATACCTGAGACAGAACCCGCCGGCGAAAGGGAACGATGGCAGTCCGGGTCCGCAGGGACCACCCGGACCACCCGGACCAGCTGGACCGTCGCTACCGATTGAACAAGTGGATACCGCCATACGTGCGTTCCTGGCAACGGTGAAGCTTCCGGCCGGACCCGCTGGACCACCCGGACCAGCTGGACAACCGGGACCGTCGGGACCACCCGGACCCGGCGCGAGTGCGGATGACATCACCCAAGTACTGATGGATGCGCTCGGACCCGCGCTGACCCTGATTGACAACCCAACCGATGCAATCTGGGACATCATCCTGCAAGCGACCCGTGAACGGTTGTCGCAGCTGTTCAACGCGCAGCTGGAAGCGTTATGACAAAGAAATTGAAGCTGCCACCCAACGAACCCCCACCAGGGGGATTGTTCACGGGGTTCCTTGGCAAGCTCGGGGAAGTACTGTCCTACGTCATACAGCTACCGATAAAGGCCGCGTTTGACGGGTTGAACGCGCTGGTGGTTGACAACCTGGACGCGGACACCCGCATCCCCGAGCAGGTGAAACGGCAGCTACGGGAAACCCCCGCGTTCCGGGACTTTCCCGCAATCCTGCCGTTCGTCAACATCGGGGGGACCATTGCCGGCATCCTTCCGCTGTTTGGCGCGATGGGAACCAGTTTCTACAACGACGCCATCCGGACCCTGTACAGCATCTATCGTCCCGCCGAACTGTCCGCTGCTGAAGCTGCGGCCGCGGTGGTGAGCGGACAGATACCGGCGGAACGTGGGTTCGCGTATGCCGCTCGCGCAGGGGTACCGGATGCGGACTTCCGGGTGATGCTGGACACTGCGGGACAGACGCTCGCACCCGGACAGCTGCTGGACCTATTGAACCGGCGCGAGATTGAAGTACCGGACGTTGAACGGTTCCTGCGGGAAAGCAACCTGAAGGATAAGTTCATCCCGCTGCTGCTGAAGCTGCGGTTCAACCTGCTCGGCGCAAGCGATTACATCCGGTTTGCCGTAAAGGACGTGTATACCAAGGATGCCAAGCTCGCAGCTGACTTGCAGCAGGACTTCCCCGAGCAGGTAGCAGACAAGCTGTCCCGGTTGGGATATGCGCCGGAAGATGCACTTGGCGCATGGATGGCGCATTGGGAACTGCCAAGCCCTACCCAGGTATACGAGATGTACCACCGTGACCTGATCGGGGAAGGGGACGTAATCGACTACCTGAAACAGGCCGATTACAGTCCCAAGTGGCGCGATAACTTGCTGAAGATATCGTTTAACCCACTCACTCGGGTTGACGTCCGGCGAGCTTACAAGCTCGGCGTGGTGACACTGGAACAGGTAGCCAAGACGTACCGCGATCTGGGATACGACAAAGCGAACGCCGAGATACTCGCAGAGTTCACCAAACAGGACGCGGACACCGAAAGGGTGCAGGAACGCGAGCTGCTCGTAGGTCCGGTAAAGACATCCGCGCTCGCAATGTACAAAGCTCGCAGGATATCGGAAGACCAGCTACGGCAGGTACTGGCAAACCTGAAGTATCCCAAGGAAACCGTGGACCGCTTCATTGCGGACATAGAATTCGTGCGCGAGCAGGACCACCGGGAAGACATCGCAGCAGCGTTGAAGTCCGCATACGTGAAAGCACTCAGGACCCGTGACGATACGATCATCCTGCTACGCCAATCAGGATGGGATGGTCAGGCACTGGACCAGCTGCTGGAAACGTGGGACCTGCTACGGGCGGTTACCGAGCTGCAGCCACATCAGGTAGCCACGCGGGACCTGACCAAAGCCGAGATAGTGACGGCATACGCCGAGCGGGTGATATCCCCCGAAACCGCAAGCACGCAATTGGTCGCACTTGGGTACGATCAGAATGAAACGGACATCCTGCTGACCACTGCGGACCTGAAAGCACGGAAAGCCGAGCTGGACCAGTCCATCGAAAACATCCACCTGAACTACCTGCGGGGCGCGGTTGATCCGGGAACTGCATCGGTCCAATTGGACAATCTCGGCGTGAACGTTACGCGGAAGACCAACCTGCTGTTGAAGTGGGAACGGGAACGCGCGAAAGTGGTCCCGGACTTCACCGTTGCGCAGCTGGAAGGGATGGTGAAGACAAAGACCATGCCGGAAGACGTCGCGCAGCAGTACTTGGCGGATCAGGGATATACGTCCGAGCAGCAGACGTATTTACTATCGTGGTGGTTGGGGAAACGCGTTTCCGCCGAGCTGCAAGCGGCCGCAAAGGCACGATAAGGGGACGATACCGATGGCAACTAACGAACGCGAGCTACTCGCCAAGCTGGTACAAGTGACGGCAAAGGCAATCGAAGTTCCCCAGGGGACGGTTCCCGTACCGATAGATACCGCGGAAGCGATGGAAGCTGACGCTCGCCGATTGAACGCATTACGGAACCCACCACGTGGAAGATAGCGATCATGCGATGGATAAGCCGACGCTTACCGAGTGGGTAGCAGCGGGGTTGGCAACAATGGCAGTTTCAGCGATTGTGTGGCTTGCCGTGGTGGATGCTGATCCCGCTGGACGTACCGCGCTTACCGGGTTGGCGGGTGCAGCGTCCAGCTACTTCCTGACACCCAAGCTAAAGGCGAGCAACGGGAACGGGAACGGGAAACCACCAACCCCACCCGCGCCATGATGGCGTGATACCATGCCGTCGCTATGGTCACACCACTAACCGTTGCTGCGGCACTAAACCCCCTGTACCAGTTTGAACGGGTGCTTTCCGGGGTTCAACTACTGGTTGGACAGGGGAACAGCATCCGCCAAGTCGCTCGGTTCCTGAACCTTCCGGAAGGGACGGTACGCCGGACCATCATCAACCAGGAACGCGCACCATCCCAAGCCACGATTGACCGCGCCTATGAAGCACTGCGCGACAAAGGGACGCTGATCGTTGACCGACGCGGGGATACGCTATCCCTGATCCCAATCGCACCCGGACCCGCTGCGCTGGAAAATATGCAGAACCTGCTTCCCGGAAAGGAAGTACGGGTGGTCCTGAACGTCCCCGAGAACTCCCCCGAGTTTGAACGCTATCTGCGGGGATACAAGACCGTAGGGAAGTTCAACATCCCTTTCGATAGCACCATCGGGGATGTCGTTGCAAACGCCGGTATTGATCCGAACGGGATCGCCAAGGTTATCCACTACTCGGGATAGGACCAACCGTCATGGACACTCGGAAAGAGTGGAAGCGGTTGGTACTTTCCATGAACCGGGTTCCCGAGCATCGGGACGCTTGGCATTGGTTACTGGACCGCGAGCATGTTTACCCAACGGATCAGAACGTCGCACCGTGGAAGATGGGACGTAGAAAGGACCAACCCCGCCCGATTGCTATGGTCGGGTTCGGCGTGGGGTTGGTCCGCAGGGATGGTATCACGCATCCCACGTGGTACGCGATCAAAGACGCGGACCGCTTCAGCTGCTCGGCAACCGATGAAACGCCGGAAGCTGCGGGGTTGCTAGCGTCCGAGCTATTCACCCCCAAGCGTTCCCGAACGATTTATCTGGTCCCGGACGGGGGGACACACTTCCTGCATGGCGTCCTACGCTGGTACGTTCCCCATTGGATAGCTGCCGGGTTCAGGGTGCAACCCGTGGTGTCGCGTTCCATCCTGATCGTCCTACGGGTGACGAAAGGGCGGAACGCGTGGACGTTTGCGGACTGGACCGTAGCCACCAGTTCCCCCGCGCCATCGTTTGGTGCGGACCATCCGATAACGGATGATGGACAAACCGCCATCCATGGCGAGCTTGCGCGATGCTTGCATCTGGTTACCGAGCTTGCCAGTTGGGTGCGGGATGTGTTCGGCGTGGAACTGCGACCAACGGTTGGGGGAACCGCCCTGGCAGCTGCGGGAAGGTTCCTGCCACCAGCTGAAAAACTGTTTCGTCCCCATCCGTTGCTGCTTGCGATGTGCAGGGATGGTGGCGCGTACCGTGGTGGATACGTCTACGGACAGCGGTACCGGGGTCCGGGATATAAGGCAGACGTGCGCCGGTTGTATACCGCGATGATTGCGGAAGACCTGCCGGCGTGCTGGTCCTTTGGTCTTGGCTACAATGCGACATCCGAGCTTCCCGGCATCTTCCTTTGCACCGTTTCGGGGGAACCACGCATGCCGTTGTACTTGGCAGTGTGGGAAGGACCGGGAACCGGGTTCCGGAAGCAGCATTGGTACGGTGGAACGGGGATCGCAATCATCCCGAGTACCGAGTACGCCGGGTTGCGAGCGATGGGGGTTGTGGTTACGCCGGGTTGTGGCTATGTCGCATCGCGTCCGTTCACGCTGTCCGAGTTTGTTGACCACCTGCAGCAGCTGATCCGGGAAGCCGGTCCATCATCCGCTGAAGGTGAGTACGCAAAGCTGATGGGGAACTCGGTTTCCGGGAAGTGGGGGGTTTCCCCACACCTGGACAGTCTCGTATGGTCTTCCGAGCGTCCGGGGGAAGACGCGGAACCGGCGTTCACGTTGGATGGGGACCGCTTGGACGGGTTGTGGCACGTCAAGTCCACCAGGTATCTCGGATCGCAGCAGGTGGGACTTGCCGCTTGGGTGACTGCGCGTGCCAGGTCCATTCTGTACGCCGAGCTTGCGCGTGCGATGAATGCTGGTAGGACCGTGGTCCATGCGCATACGGACGGTTATATCGCTACTGGTCCTGCACCCGATTGGTTGCCGGGTGATACCGATACCATCGGCGCATGGCGTCTGGTGGATACCGATAGCGACGTCATGACGGTACGTGGTGGCATGTATGTGATTGGTCAGGACATAAAGACATCCGGCGCGTCTGGTGGGACGCGCCGGATGGTGGAAGTGGCTTTGGATGCGGGTGGTTACCTGATTGGCGGGGTTCGCTTGGCGGTACGTCGGGAACCGGCGTAGAACGCGAGCTTCACCAGCAGACGATGGCGTGCGATGGCGTCGTCTGCTTCCGCTCGGGTGTCATACGGCCCGTAAATCTGACCGTTGCAGTGTGCCCAGTGGATGCCGTTTGACGCTTCGTAGATGGAAAGGGGGACGCCATGATAGCGTTCCCCCCACACTCGCTTCACCCGGAAGTCCCTACTTGAGACCAACGGACGCGCCAATCGCAACCACTTCTGCCGAGATTGGCGGGGTAAGCTCGCGCAGGATGGCATCCGGGGAACCGAGCAGGATGTTGACAACGCGCAGGATAGGCTTTGCAAACCCCGTGAACAGCATGTCACCGCTGGTTTCCGCGCCATCCTTGGTAGTGCGCAGGATCAAACGGAAACCGTCGGCGTTGTAGTTCTCGCTATGGAAGCGTTCCACCCGGTAGATGTTGATCGTGTGTCCCACAAGCTCGCTGATGGAACCGGCGCGTTCGTCGGGGATCAGTGTGGACAGCGGGATCGCTTGGGTAAGGGGTTGCGCAACGACGCGCTGGGGAAGGTTCGAATTGGTTACCACTAGTTTGACCTTTCAGGGTAGCGTTGGACGCGGTAGGTGTTCATCAGCCGAGCTGCTGCGTGTTCCACCTGGACTTGGTTACCGGGATTGAACCCGGACCATAGTCCAAGCTTTGCCAAGCTGCAGCTACGCGTACATGTAGCGAACAATCCCTGCCTTTCATCGGGGATCGCGCCATCGCAGTTGGTACAGCGGACGTGGTCAGCAGGTGGTGTGTATCGGTAGGACACGTTACGGGTTCCCTTCCGGGTGCGCTCGGTTGGTCCGGTTGTTGTGTGCCTGGACAGAACTGGCTAGCCACTGGGACCACGCTCGCTGGACCTTCCACCCGGTTGCAGCTTCAACCCCCTTTCCGATGCATGGCAGACAAAGCCGATGGATACGGGCGGAAACCGCTCGGGAACGTCCCGATGGAACCAACATCAGCGCAGGTGCCCCAACGCTTCCACACGTTGCGCACTCGGACCCTGGTTCCGCAGGTTCCCGTATTGCCGTCAACGCGTAGTTAGATGGCATCCCGTAGGTCCATCGGCAGCTTGCCGTCAATCGCTAACGCTTCCAACCGCAAGAGCGCATCCATCGCGTCCCCCTCCGTATCGAACGCACGCTGGGATAGGACCAGCGGACCACCGTATGGACGTGGTTCCGGGGCGGCAACATGCCATACCAAGCTCGCGGTTGCGCGGTAGAACACGATGCTGCACTGCACCCGAGCAACCAGCTCGCGTTCCCCACGCTCGGGAAACCGCCACAGATTGTGGACGATTGATCCCCCGTGACAACTGTCACCGTATGGCAAGTGTTCCATCATGTACGTGGAACGGTCCGGACCGACGCATCCTATGTTGGTCATAGGTTGTCCCCCTCCAAGTCGGGACGATGGCAGTATGGGGGACCGTCCGTCCGGATGTCAACCCGTTCGGGGAAGTTTGTGCAATGTGTCCAATGTATTACGTGGATGGGTGACGTTTGTGCAGTATGACTAGTGGAACGTGTTCTAGAACATGCGTCCGAGTTGACCAGGTGTTCTAGAACATGCGTCCAATGGTGGAACAT
>Ga0194045_1000776_pt1 | contig 10558 bp, 9 predicted proteins | sample JunL6211m_MetaG_FD_161686 | JGI IMG/M metagenome (GOLD analysis project Ga0194045, IMG submission 161686) | Anoxic zone freshwater microbial communities from boreal shield lake in IISD Experimental Lakes Area, Ontario, Canada - Jun2016-L626-11m | ecosystem: Environmental > Aquatic > Freshwater >...
GCTCGGTTGCAGTCATCACTCGACGCCACTCGAAATAAGGGAACTACTTTCGTTTACCGACGAACAGTGCGCCGTCGCCCTTTCTAAGTTCCATGCACAATTTCCAGATTGCGAATGTGTCTTGCTAAACACCTGCAATCGTGTCGAGTTTTACGTTGGCGCTCAAGCGAATGTGGACATTCCCACCATCGATGAATTGATACAGTTCGTAACCGAATTTCATGGCCAGTCGGCGGCTCAATTTGATTCGTACTTCGTCAAACTGGAAGATGAGCGGGCGATCGAGCATTTGTTTTCAGTCGCCAGCAGCATCGATTCCATCGTCGTAGGCGAAACGCAAATCGCATCACAGGTTCATCAAGCCTACAGTCGCGCCACGGCCGGCGGTTTTACGGGCCCTGCATTGCACGCTGCATTTCAGCATGCCAACCAGGTTGCAAAACGCGTCACCAACGAGACTGAAATCCATCGCCGACGCATCAGTGTCCCAAGTGTCGCAGTAAGCGAGATCGCATCGGAGTTTTTTGAGCGATTCGATGACAAACAAATCGTGGTGATAGGCAGCGGCGAAATGGGCGTGGAAACGCTCCAGTACCTGAAAGGTGCTGGCGCAACCAAGATTACGATCATCAATCGATCGTGCGAACGAGCTCAACAAGTCGCGGAAAAATACAATGTTTCTGCGGCCGAATGGGACCGACTCGATGCATTGCTCGTCGACGCCGATTTAGTGGTGAGCACCACTGGAGCAGCGCATCCCATTGTGACAGAATCTCGTTTTCGACCCGTTGCTGCCGCCCGAAAGAAAGGGACTCTTCTGATTCTCGATTTGGCCGTACCTCGCGATTTTGAGGCCGCCATCGGGCGCTTGCCGGGTATCTATCTTTACTCCGTAGATGATCTGCAAACAGTCTGTGAGCGAAACCGATCCTTTCGCGAGCAACAATTGCCAAAAGCCCATCGCATTATTCGAGAGGAAGTCGATCGGTTGCTCGGAGACATGAAACATCGCTCCTCCAGTGCCACCATCCGAGCCCTTCGAGAACAAGCCGACGAAATGAAGCAATCGGAATTGACTCGGCTGTTGAGCAAGCAAGCCATGCAACAATCCACCCCGGAAATGCAACAAGAGATAGCCCAGTCCTTCGAACGATTGATCAACAAGATGTTGCATTCTCCACTTCAATCGATCCGCGATGTCGCACAAAGTGATCAGCGAGAAACATTGGTTTCTGCTTTAAGAAAGCTCTTTCAATTGCGTTAGCCTAATCGACCAGGCTTCTAGCCTCAAAGTCTTTGGTCCACTGTCACAAGCCGATTACCTAGTTACCAGGCTCTGCGGCTCTGCCTGGTAATTCAATGCAAGCGAGGCTCCGCCTCGCCGAAATGCATCCTTAGTTTGTGAACTCAGGAGGCAGGAGCCTCCACACCAATGCGTTCCCAGGCAGAGCCTGGGAACGAGTAGTCTCCTGTGCGACGTTCATTCCAATCAGTGGCATCAGGCTACAAGTCTTTGGTCCACTGTCACAAGCCGATTTGGTACCGTTTGCACGTTGGCACTCGTTCATGTTACACTCACGACTTCCCGTTGGACAAGTTTGATGTCCAACGATCATGTCCTACTTAGCAAAGCACCTACCAACCAGCGAAATGCTGAGGTGCCTCTCATGCAGTTAACGAAATTGAGACGAGCAATCGCTCACGAAGCAGCTCGACTGCTGTATCTAAACGAAGAATCTGAGTACTACCGAGCTAAGCAAAAAGCTTCCAAGCGTTTGTGCCAGGGGTGGGTCAAACCGGCTGATCTGCCAACCAATGCAGAAATTCGGGACGCAGTGCAATCTCTGGCTCGCACCCATGAAGGACCGAAACGACTGGACGCTTTGCTTGATATGCGGCTATCGGCACTTCGCGTTATGCGGTTGGTTTCCAAATTTCATCCGAAACTCATTGGCAGTGTGCTTACGGGCCATGTCCGCCAAGGCTCGGACATCGATATCCATGTTTTTTCTGATAGCGTCGAATCCATTGCAAATTGCTTTGATCTAGAGTGTATTCCGTACGAAATCGAACGGAAAAAAGTTCGCAAGGATGGTATCGAAACGACGTACACACATATCCACGTCCGAGAAGTTTACCCCATCGAACTGACTGTCTATCGCGACGCGATGCGAAGCCACGTGTTTAAGAGTTCGATCACATGCAAAGCAATCGAACGCGCCAGCATGCATCAGCTTGAGGAGTTGTTGCGATACGAATATCCCAATCTCAATGTGGAACATCAACTGAACGAGTTGAACGAAACGCCGGATCCCTTTCAAGTCTACTATGCTTTGCTGCTGCCGCTTGAGAATGTAAAGCAGCATCCCAAAACCCACCCAGAGGGTGACGCGTTGTATCATAGCCTGCAAGTCTACGATTTGGCCTGCGATGAAATGCCATATGACGAGGAGTTCCTGCTTGCCGCGTTGCTCCATGATGTGGGTAAGGGGATTGACTCAACGGCACATGTTGAATCTGCACTGGAGGCGCTTGATGGCCTGATCTCAGAGCGTACGCATTGGCTGATTTTAAACCATATGGAAGCCCATCGAATTTACGATGGCACCCTAGGTTCACGCGCGCACCGAAGATTGCGGGAAAACGAAAGCTACGGCGAGTTGATTTTGCTCTCGGAATGCGATCGAGCAGGTCGTGTTGCGGGAGTTGAGACCTCAACCCTCGAGGATGCAATCGACTATATTCGCTCTTTGGGAGACGAGGACTGGAGCAGGAATCGATGAGATAACGGTGGAATTCGCCAAGAAAGGTAAAAAAAAAGGGCGACTTGCCAGCGAAGCCAAGTCACCCTTGTTCACGTAGACGCGAAGTAGAGCTTCCTAAGGATCCGTACCGAAGCAGTCCTTGGTACCGAGCGTCACTCAACTAGGCGTTATTTCTTTGAAACGAATTGCTTTAGTAGGGACTGGATGCACCTGTATCTGGATCGCCAACCATGTGGAAGTGATTATGGTCGATATAGATAACTTCAACCGCTTCTTTGTCCTCTAGGGTGTACGGAACTGGCCAGCCATTGATGGTCCGCTCTTCGAAGTAGACCGTGCACTTGTAGTGAGCGTGGTGCAGTTGAGCGAAACCGATCAACGGAACGAAGCGTGGATCGTCGATGTAATCCGCGATCTTCTCCTTGACGATGCGGACGCGATTGCGTTGCCTTTCCCAGAGCAAAGGAACACCACCTCGTAGCGGTCTGGCTTTTTCCAGTGCATGAACGACTTCGTCATCGCTTGGCGGGTCGATGGCTGCCACTGGGCCACCAGCGGTTAGCGGTCCCATGATGGGAACACGTGCGTATCGCTCGTGAATATGAAATTGAACTTCTTCCGAGTCTTGGAAGTAAGGACTGATTGGGATCGGAACTCCCCAAGGCCCAAGCCCCATGTTTGATAGACCGACACAGCCAGTCTGTGAACCAACCGTTGCTAATAAAAGTAAACTAAGAATTTGTCGGAAACGCTTGCAGGACATTGGTTTAACCCTTCTCGTGTCGGAGACGATAGACTCGTCGAACATAAAGAGTTTCGGCGAACGTCGTGGTAAAACTTGCGGATTTTTCCGACTACAACGAAAATTCCTTACAAACGGATTGCAAGCAATTGGCCGAGTGTAGCAGCTTCGTTCAAAGTAAGCTTGTCAAATGGCCCGCTCTCAAATAACTTCTAAGTGATAGCAATCGGCCCGAAGTTCCATCCTCCACTAAGAACCCATTTAAAACCCATTATGGCTCACCTCTCGCACATGGTCTACTTCACTCTCAACGACGATTCCGAGGCGAAGGTGCAGGAGTTGGTGGATGCGTGCAAGCATTACTTGGACAACCACCCCGGAGTCGTCCATTTTTCCGTGGGAACCCTGAATAAAGAGTTGGCTCGACCGGTCAACGATCGCGGCTACCAAGTCGCAATCAATGTGATATTCGATAGCCGTGAATCGCACGATCTTTATCAAGATGCTCCACGCCACCTGCAATTCATCGCTGAGCAAAAATCCAATTGGAAGCAAGCTCGCGTCTTCGATTCGGATTTAGTCTAGATATGTCGACTGTCTTAGACCGAATCGTTGCAAGTAAACGAGAAGAGATCGCATACGCTAAAACACAGCGAGACCTAGGCTCGCTTGTTCAAGCAGCCTTTCAAGGTCCAGAAATTCGTAGCTTCATCAATGCCTTGCGAGGCCACGATTACGTTCGGTTGATCGCGGAGGTGAAACGCGCAAGTCCTTCGAAGGGGCTGATTCGTCCACAATTTGAACCCGTGGACATTGCGTTGGCTTATCAAGCCGGCGGTGCCGCAGCGATTAGTGTTCTGACCGATGAACCGTTCTTTCAAGGGAGACTTGACTACCTGACTGCAATTCGCAATCGCGTTGATATCCCTGTCCTGCGCAAAGACTTCATTCTGGACCCGTACCAAGTTTACGAGGCAAGGGTTGCGGGTGCCGACGCAGTGCTGCTCATCGCGGAATGTTTGGAGGGTGAGGAGCTAATCGAACTTTTTGAATTGATCGAGCAGCTTGGAATGACAGCATTGATTGAGCTCTATGATCCGATTCACTTAGAGCGAGTTTTGGCGACAGGTACCAAGCTGGTTGGTGTTAATAATCGCGACTTGCATACGTTCGCGGTTGACCTAGAGCATGTGATTCTTTTGCGAGAGCAGATTCCCGACGACGTGATGGTCGTGGCTGAGAGCGGGATATTCACGGCGACGGATGTTCACAAGATTCACTGTGCCAACATCCAAGCAATGCTTGTAGGGGAATCTTTAATGCGTCAACAAGACATTCAGCAAGCTGTGATCAGCCTACTGCAGCCCCCTTTTGCTGAGTAGCTCGCGATCCGTCTTGACCCGGATTTCGCGAACCTCGTACACTACCCGACTTACGCAGCTATCTCGAGCCAGTAACGATCCGAAGCCACGATGGCCGACGACTGGTGAGAATTCATCGTGGGCGACCCAACATTAGCCCCGCATTTTCATGAGGAAAACCAATGCGTTTGTCAAATCAAACTCAGCGTCGGGCCAAGGTTCGAAACACACTATTGCTGGCCGCAATGAGTCCGCTTGCTTTTTCGCTCGTTTCGACACAAGCGATTGCCCAAGGGACCTTGCGAGGCAAAACCCAGAATACAAAAACGGTACCGGCAACTACCGCCTCCTCAAGTAAGACGTTGGCAGACAACCCGAACGCGGGTCCAGCCGTTGTTGCTACGGTCAATGGTTCTCCGATTTCATTGAATGAACTGGCCGTTCAATGCCGTAGTCGTTTTGGAACGGATGTGCTCGAGGATCTGGTCAACAAGACTCTGATTTTGCAAGCCTGCCAAGCCCAAAATATTACAGTCACGCAAAAGGATATCGATGACGAGATCGGGAGAACGGCAAGCAAATTCAATCTCTCGACCACGATGTATCTGAAGTTGATCGAAGACGAACGCAACATTTCGCCGGAACAGTACGCGTCCGATGTGATTTGGCCCATGATTGCACTTCGAGGGCTATCGCGAGATAAGATCAAAGTTACCCCTCAGGAAATTGATCAAGCCTTTCAAAGCGAATTCGGCCCTAAAGTACAAGTTCGGATGATCGCCAGTAAAGATCCCCAGAAGATCGCAAAACTACGTCAAGACGCCTTGGCCAATCCTGCTAGTTTTAAGACTTTGGCCAAGGACCACAGCGAAGACCAAGCCAGTGCAAGTGTCGAAGGTCTCCTGCCGCCCATCCGACGTTTCATTGGCGATGACGAACTGGAATCAATCGCGTTTGGACTGCAACCAGATCAAATTTCGAAGGTGTTCGCTGCTGGCGAGATTAACGTGGTGCTGCAGTGCGTGAAGCACTTGCCAGCCTCGAATCCGCCCGCTGCACAAATGCAAGAGATACAGAATCGAATCAAGGCAGAACTTGAAGACTACAAGCTGCGAGGAATGGCAGAAAGCGTTTATACCACTCTGCGTCAAGCGAGCGGCGTTTTCGTGGTGCACGGCAACGCAGAACTCGAAGCCCAATATCCAGGTGTTGCGGCTATCGTGAACAAGCAGAGTATCCCGATGCAACGCTTTGATGAAGCTTGCGTGAAGCGACATGGAGGGCAGATTCTCGAAGGGGAAATCAATCGCAAGTTGATTGAAGACTCGTTAAAGAAGTCTGGCTTTCAAGTGTCACAAGAGGACATCAATGCCGAAATCAATCGAGCAGCGGACTACTTTGGATTTATCAACAAGGATGGTTCACCCAATATTCAGGAATGGATGAAGCACGTTATGGCCGAAGATGGCGTCTCAATGGAAGTCTATATCCATGATGCAATTTGGCCGACCGTTGCACTCAAGAAATTGATCGAAGGAAAAGTACAGGTTACGGACGAGGACCTCAAGAAGGGTTTCGATTCGAACTACGGGGCGCGAGCCGAAGTGTTGGCAGTCGTGCTCAGCAACCAACGCACTGCCCAAAGCGTTTGGGAAATGGCGAGAGGAAACAACTCCGAGGAGTACTTTGGTCAACTGGCAAATCAATACTCGGTGGAACCAAGTTCCAAGAGCAATTTTGGCAAAGTACCGCCGTTGCGTCGCTTCGGTGGCCAACCCAATCTTGAGAAGGCCGCGTTCGAACTCAAACCAGGTGAGATCTCGGGAATCATTGAGGTCGGTGGGCAATACGTGATCCTAAAATGCCAAGGCCAAACATCGCCTGTCGTCACCGACTTCAACGCGGTCAAGGGGGAGTTGTACAAGGACATCATGGAAAAGAAACAGCGGATTGCCATGGACAGTTACTTATCGAAGTTGCTGGGGGACGCACAGATCGCAAACTTCCTTTCGCCCAAGAAGAGCCGAGCGGGCAAGGTAGAAACACAAGCTGCGATCGACGCCCTCAATCAAGAAACCAAGAAACGATAGCCTTGCTCTGATGAACGACAATCTTTCAACGCCTTCGCGGAAAGGGGCTCGACGCCCCTTTCCCAAGTACCGTCAGACCGTTCTTGACATTATTCGACAGTCGCAAAAGATCCCAAGCTTTCCAATCGTTCGCCGCATGAATTTGGCGAGTGTTGCGAACGCTCGCAAAATGAGCTCGCCCAACATCGGTTGGACTGCCATCGTTGCGAAAGCGTATGGCATCGTTTGCCAAAAAATGCCTGAATTGCGCGAAGTTTTCGTCGCGGTTCCGAAAAAGCACTTGTATTGCCATCCTCATTCGGTTGCGTCGGTTTCCGTTCATCGGCACGACGACGAGGGCCACGCTCGACTCATCTGGGGTAGACTGGAAAACCCGGAATCAACAACGCTCGTTCAGTTGCAAAGTCAGCTTGATTACTTCCGTACAGCCCCGATGAAGAGCGCTTATCGCGAGGGATTGATTTTGGAAGGGCGTTCGGCGATGGTTCGTAGAATCGCCTGGTGGTGGGTGATGAACTGCTCGGGCCGCAAGCGTGCGAAGCACGTGGGAACGTTCAGTATTTCCAGTCTAGGAGCCCAGGGCTCACTCAACGCACATCATCCGCTCATCACAACCACCAGCCTTGCCATCGGCCCCATCGCTTCCAACGGGGAGTGCGACGTGGTCCTCATTTGCGACCATCGAACGCTGGATGGAATGCTCGCGGCGGAGGCATTGCAGTCCCTGGAAGCGGTGCTTTGCAATCAAGTGGCCGAAGAACTAAGTCCGCCAAGTTTTCGAGTCGACGCCGCCTGAGCGAATGTCCATTTGGGCTAGCGGAGGATGAGATTCACTCGTAATACAGGCCGCTATCGCTGTTAGCCTGTGTTTTGCATGTCGAATCAGGCTGGCAGCCTGTACTACGTCCGCTACGTGCAGGTTGTATAATTTCCTGTGCTAAGCTTTAAAACTTGGCCAGGAAACCGCCCAACCGACCTTGCATTCTGAATTGAATTGGGCAGAATAGCGACATCTGGAGAGGTGGCTGAGTGGTCTAAAGCACCGGATTGCTAATTCGGCGTAGGGGGAAACCCTTACCGCAGGTTCAAATCCTGTCCTCTCCGTTTGAGAAACCCAACGATTTCTGGGGTTTTATCACTTTCATCAATGATTTCATTGGTGACTGCTGCGCCCTCTGCGAGTTGCTGAATTGCACAAGGAAGCCGATAGGTACAATCCCAGAACGCCGATGTCGCGTGATGAATCATAGGGGATTGGTCTGGCCGCTTCGAAAATCACGAAGTGCAGTTTTCGCAAGCGAATCCAGCTTTCCGGAGGATGCATCCTTTTCCATTTGTTCGTCCCAACGATCACCGTCAAATCGCAAGAACCACTCACGAAACTCCGCGAGTTCTCCTGGAGGCAACTTAGAAATCGATTGTTCTAGTTCTTTACGTGTCATTCTTTAGTTCCTTAGTACTGACTGATCGATGATAGAACCTGAGCTTCAATCTTGCCAGAAGCAAAACTCGGTCTCGAGCCCGTCCTCATCATCGGTGATACCGAGATCATGAACGTCAAGACGTGACGGTCAGCATGGAAAATGCTAAGGCTGTCACGAGTACTCAGACCAAGATTGGCTGGCGAGCTACGGTGGGAACTTTCAGTTCCATCGTCGTGTTAAGTGGGTGCTCCGTTTTGCGGCCCTCGTCCGCCGATGCATTGCTCGAATTCACCGGGTGATGGTAATCCTTTATTCAATGGGTCGGCAATTGTTGACAGTGCTCTTTGCCAAAACAATATTGCCCGATTTTCCACGCTCCTAGCAATCTCATTCCCTCGGTATCACTGGCCTGTGTTGTTTGCTAGACTTGCGATCCGTTGAATTTCGTTCCTTACATGGGCGAATCAACGTCCAAACAAAGCGGCAACGACGCGTAAAGGTAACCAGAGTTGATCACAGGCGAAATTAAAAGCAAAGTCGACAAGATTTGGGACTCGTTTTGGACTGGGGGCGTTTCCAATCCGTTGGAAGTGATGGAGCAGATCACTTATCTGCTGTTCATTAAACGACTCGATGACTTGCACACGCTGGAGGAAAATAAAGCCAACGCCACCAAGAAACCGATGGAGCGCCGAACGTTTCCCGAAGGCAAAGACCCAAGAAAACGATCTTACGAAGATCTTCGTTGGTCACGGTTCAAACACTTCGAACCCAAAGAGATGTTCGATGTCATGGCCGAGCACGTCTTCCCGTTCTTGCGGACGCTCGGCGGCGATGATTCGACCTATGCCCACCACATGAAAGACGCTCGGTTCACAATCCCGACACCAGCACTGCTGGCAAGAGTCGTCGACATGATCGACGGTGTGCCGATGGAGGGGCGCGATACCAAGGGGGACTTGTACGAGTACATGCTGGGTAAGATCGCAACGGCAGGTCAAAACGGCCAGTTCAGAACGCCTCGACATGAGATTCAGATGATGGTGGAACTGATGAAACCGGTACCGACCGATGTCATGTGCGATCCAGCGGGCGGCACTTGCGGGTATCCAGTTGCGGTCGGAGAATATCTGCGCGAGAACCACAAGGAGATTTTTACCGACAGCAAGCTGCGAAAGCATTTTCACGAAAAGCTGTTCAACGCCTTTGACTTCGACAGCACGATGCTGCGGATCGGCAGCATGAACATGCTGCTGCACGGGGTCGAGAAGCCAAACGTTGTCTACCGTGACTCGTTGGCGCAAGAGCATGGTGGTGAGGAAGAACGCTACTCGCTGGTACTTGCCAATCCACCATTCGCGGGTTCGCTCGATTTCGAGAGCTGTGCCAAGGACTTGTTGCAAGTCGTCAAGACAAAGAAGACCGAGTTACTGTTTCTGGCCTTGATCATTCGCTTACTCAAGCCGGGGGGACGAGCTGCGGTGATTGTTCCCGACGGCGTGCTGTTCGGTTCATCGACGGCGCACAAGACGCTGCGGAAGATGATCGTCGAGGATCAAAAGCTCGACGGGATTATCTCGATGCCGGGGGGAGTGTTCAAGCCGTACGCGGGAGTCTCGACGGCGATCCTGTTGTTCACCAAGACCAATTCAGGCGGAACCGATCACGTTTGGTTTTATGACATGCAAGCCGACGGCAAATCGCTTGACGACAAACGCACCGATTTGTTACCACCGGAAAAGCAAGGCCCCAGGCCAACGGTTAAGTTGACCAAGGAAGAGCACGCAAAGAACAACATGCCCGACATACTGGAGCGATGGAGCAAGCTCCGTGAGCCGCATGGCGCTAGCCGCGGTTTCCCCAAGGGGTTCGCCGACCGCACTGCCCAGAGCTTTTGCGTGCCGAAGGCGGAAATTGTCGAGCAAGGTTACGACCTATCGATCAATCGATACAAGGAAGTGGTGCATGAAGAAGTTGATCACCGCGCCCCGCAAGCGATTTTGGATGAGCTAGAGAGCATTGAGAAGGAGATATTCAGTGGAATGAAAGAACTGAGAAAAATGATCGAGAAGTAAGGGGAGGTTAAGTGTCACTGTCACTATCAAGTATTCTGGTTCATATCGTGTTTTCGACCAAGCAACGAAAGCCGATGATTAAAGATTCTGAACGCGATGAA
>Ga0194045_1000778_pt1 | contig 10525 bp, 8 predicted proteins | sample JunL6211m_MetaG_FD_161686 | JGI IMG/M metagenome (GOLD analysis project Ga0194045, IMG submission 161686) | Anoxic zone freshwater microbial communities from boreal shield lake in IISD Experimental Lakes Area, Ontario, Canada - Jun2016-L626-11m | ecosystem: Environmental > Aquatic > Freshwater >...
ACTCAAATGAATATTCGCCCAATCTGAAGGCTTATTAATTCGACGACGTTGATCGGCTTCAATAGATCGATACTTGCTGCCAGCTCCATCTGGATAACTTGTTGGCCCGACCATTTGGAAGTTGCCAAAGGTTGCCGCTAAATCAACATCTGGTGCTAGTTCAACTACTCGCTGATCGCCGGTCGCAAATGCAGTAACGAAATCATCTCCCACTACTGTTCCCTGGAGAAGGGCATCATGATTGCCATGAGTTGCAAACCATTTATGGCGCAACCCTGTGGCTTGAAATGGATTTCTTACGGCATCAGTCAGTCCAGGAATTTTTGGTAACCCGTAAAGTGATCTTGGATAATCATCTTCACAACCATCCGGGGTTCCCTCTGGGTTCCAATATGAGCGATCATATTTACTTGGTTCTTTGGAAGCTACGCCCTCCCATTCGGTTGTATTTCCGCTATCTGGATGCACCTGTCCACCATCCATAAGGGTTAAATACCAATCTAATTCGTTGGATTGGGCATTGTCTGTCACGTCGCCAGTCACAACAACAGCATCAATTTTTCGAGAGGTTACTGGGCCATGCTCAATATCGTTAATGGTTCTAACCATTGCTTCTAAGGTGTGAGCAGTCATTATTTCATTCGCGCGATATGTTCCGACTAACTTAACTAGCGCTGATAGAGGGTTATGAGGATCTGCGTAACGATCCAAAATTTCAACACGTGCCGGTGATTGGGCATCACAAATATGTAAATCCGAGATATGAATTAGGCTAAAGATTGAGTTAGCTGACGGTGATGGTTTTTCCCCGATTATTTCCTCACCAGCGCCAGAAATAACTTCGCGCCAACCAAGGGAATTCGCCTCAGCACGAACCAGCCTCGTTTGCTGCGTATCTTTATCAGGCACTCTCAACCATAATTTCCTCAGCAAATATTTTGATTGATATCTTCTCGCCAATTTCTATTTTGCGAACTTCCTTGCTTAACTCATTTAAATGCACAATTAGGCCCTCGCCAATATCGACTCCGAGTTTGGTAAGCGGTCCTAAGAATGATTTGAAGACAACAGTTCCAACTGTTGACTCAGTTTCATTACTTGAAACAATATGAAGTGATTCTGGTCTAATAAGGGCAACCACGTTTTTTCCGCCATCAATATCGCTAGAAAATGGTGAGAGTGGAATCTTCTGTCCTAAGACTTTGACATTACCTTTTTCTGAAACATGCGCAGGAATTCTATTGGCAAGACCAACGAAGGATGCAACAAATGGTGTTGTTGGTTTGTTATAGAGCGCAATTGGTTTATCAATCTGCTCCAAGTTTCCCTGATTCATTACGCCTACGCGATCGGCTATGGACATTGCCTCTTCTTGGTCATGTGTAACGAAGATCGTTGTGATTCCTAAATCTAATTGAATTCTACGGATTTCTTCACGTATTTGAGTTCTTACTTTGGCATCTAGAGCGGAGAGAGGTTCATCCAAAAGCAATACCGTTGGCTCGATTGCAAGGGCTCTGGCAAGTGCAACTCTCTGTTGCTGGCCACCGGAAAGTTGATGTGGGAAATTTTTCGCCTTAGATCCGAGCGCAACTAATTCAAGTTTTTCTCCTACTATTTTCGCTCTCTTAGCTGGCTCCATTTTTCGTACCCGTAAGCCATATTCAATGTTCTCTTGAACAGTCATGTTTGGGAAGAGTGAATAGGATTGAAAAACCATACCCATATCTCGGTGGTTTGCTGGCTTGGAAATATAGTCAATTCCATTAACTTCTAATTTTCCAGAATCAGCGCTTTCTAAGCCCGCGATAATTCGCAGCGCAGTGGTCTTGCCGCACCCTGAAGGCCCTAACAGCGCAATCAATTCACCAGGTTCAACGGTTAAGTTAAATCGATCTAAGGCAACGACTGCTCCGAATCTGCGGCTGATATCTGTGAGTTCCAATTTGGAACTCAGCCGATTGGATTGTTGGGCATCTAGATTCATGCGAACTCCTCTTCAACTTGTTGATTAAGTCTCTTATTTCGCTTATTTGCAAAGATTGAAATGAATATCATTAGCAGAACAGCTCCGACTAGTGAGAATACAGAGAGCGCAATTGCTCCAAGGATATTTTGTTGCGAAGCAATCACGGTCCAAGTTGGGAAAGTCGTCCAATGCAAGAGTACCGTCAAGGTATATTCACCAAGGCTGAGGGCAAAGGATAGAAAAATTGCCCCAATTACTCCGGTGCGAATACTTGGAAAAATAACACGAACAATTGTCAGAAACCAACCTGCTCCTAAATTTCTAGACGCTTCAACTAGGGTTTTCAGCTCAACACTTACAAGAGCATTATCTAAAGTTCGATAGGTGAAAGGCAGAGCAATAATCACAAAGAAGAACGCTAGTTCATACTGTGAATTCTGCAGAAATTCTGGCATTGCAACTTGGGCACCAACGGCTAGAGAAACGACGGGAATAATCAGGGGCAAGATACAAATAAAATCTAGTACTGGGCGCCACTTTGGGAATTTTATATTAGTTATGACTGCGGTTGGAACCATCAGAAGAAGATTTAAAATTCCGGCAATTGCACCTAACTGCAGAGTTATCAGCAGGTTTTCTAGAAAACCATCTTGTTTTAGGAGCCAAATATAATTTGTAAAGGAGTGGCCCTTGCCAAAGTCACCGCGGAAACTAAATTCTGCGGCTGCTGTGAGGGGAATGAAGAAAATCAAAGTAGCCATAATAATTGCAAAAGAGATTAAGAATATTTTCTTTCGATTAATTCTCATTTTGTGCGCCAACGACTTGCATATTTTTGGGCTAATAAGTATCCCGACATTGTTATTACGGCTATGAAGATCATTCCGACCGCTAACGCAGAGCCTAGGTTTGCTTCATTTGAAATAACATTCCCGTCGATGAGCGTGCCAATGACAAGGGGAACTAATGGAACATTTCCTGCTGTCATAGCGCGAGCCGTTGCATAAGCAGAAAACCCACTGGCGAACAGAAGTAGGAATGCGCCCAGGAATGCAGGTGTAAGGATGGGTATGCCAATACGCATCCAATAAGTTAAGGAGTTTCCACCAAGGCTACTGTTCGCATCACTCCACTCTTTTTTGAGTCCATGAAGTGCCGGTTTAAAAACTAGGATCATTATTGGTACTTGGAAAAATGTATAAACCAGAACTAGACCAGTGAAAGAGAAGAGTGAGAAATGTCCTGCATAGATATCGATACCTAAATTTTTTAGCGTCTTGGTTACTAATCCCTGCATTCCAAATGCGGCAATAAACATAAATGCGAGCGGCACGCCGCCAGAATTTGCGAAGACTGCGGAAATGCTATCGAGGATTACAGTTAATCTATTTCCGGCATATTTATAGATTACATAAGCAAAGAAAGCCCCGATTATTGATCCTGAGAGAGCTGTAGTGCTTGCCAGTTTTATACTCGAAACAAAGCTGTGAAAATATGGGCCGTGCAGCGCTGCATCGAAATTAGCTAGCGTCCACTCATTCTTCTTACCTTTAAACGAGCGAACGACTAGTACTGCAATGGGCCAGAGTAGGAAGAATCCTACGAATAGAAAGAAGGGAAGTAAGGGAAGTGGAATTCTAGAGATGAAGAAACTGCGACGAGCGATTACATCAGATCGACTCGTCACAGTTTCAGTTTTCATATAACTTAATTAAGTAGCTAGTTAATTAAGCAGCGATTGCTGGCCACTGGGCCTTTAGCAATTCCTTGGCAGCTGTTTGCTGATCAGGTGTTGGAGTCAATGATTTCCCCTTTGCAGGTGTTACGCCTGCAGGTGGGTTAATTGCAGTTCCCTTTGCACGCATTGATACTTCAGTAATTGGATGTGCTCCACCTGAAATCCAAATATTCTGCCCACCCATGATGGATGAGAAGATTTTTGATCCAGTCATTCCCTTAGTTGATCCAAGGTTTGTAGAAGACTTTCCTTTGATTCCTGAGTAAAGGAATTCTGTCCACAGTCTTGCAACTGCTGGGTGGGGTGCATTTACTGGGATTCCTGTTACATATGGTGTTCCTTGAAGGATTCCGTCAGATGGAACAACGCACTTCACGGTTACGCCAGCCTTTTTGAAAGCTGCGATATTTCCTGGGCAGTTGAAGTCCCAAGTTAGCGCAATCTTGAAAGCGCCCGCTGCGAAGTTTGCTGCAGTTGCTGGAACTGTTACGAAGTTTCCTGAAGCCTTGAGTGCTTTAAACCAATCGATACCCTTTTGGATATTGTCAGGTGTTCCGCCAGCAGCAATATTTGCAGCGAAGACAGACATCAAGGATTCTTGGGCAGCTGTTGGATCGCCGCCGATGGCTACCATTCCCTTAAATGCGGGATCAGTTAAATCAGCTAACTTTGTTGGAACTTTTGGAAGTCCATCAACATATTGAATTGCGATTTGACCTGCGTAACTTCCAACCCAACGACCTGACTTCTCTTTGTATGTAGCTGGAATGTTCGCCCATGATTGAACCTTGTAAGGCGCGAAAAGATCTACGTTTTCAATTCCAAAGGTAATTCCAATATCAGTTTGATCTGGAATCTTTGAAGCAGGAGCTGTCTTTATGGTTTCGATTTCATATGCAGATGAACCATCTGGATTATCATCTGCAATTTTAATTCCGAATGCCTTTGAGAATAGATCCATCATTTCACCATAGTTTGCCCAGTTACGAGGAAGTGTAATTGCATTTAACTTTCCCTCTTTTTGAGCTGCCTTAACGAGGGCATCCATGCCACCGCAAGACTTTAGATCTGTGCATTTCGAATAATCAATTGCTGCATTAGATACTGAACTTGTAATTGGTAGCATTGCAACAGAGATTGCTGCAATTGCTCCAAATATAATCTGCTTGCGCATAAAATCCTCCTTGTAGGGTTTGGCTGAATCAAAGGAGTTGGCGGTTACAATTTGGCAACGTAAATCTCTTGTTATAGTGATTTAAAGGTTAACAATTGGCTTCGTTGTAAATGCACTAAAGGTTAACAACAGTTAACAAATCAGTGGCAAAATCTAAAACATTTGTCGCACCGGCTTCAATCAAATCGCCTTGAGTGTGTGCACCGCTTGTAACACCAACAATATATTCGGCGCCAGCAGCTTCGCCACTCTCCATATCGGATTTAGTGTCGCCGATAACTGCAATCTCGCCCGGGATTAGATTTATTCCCTTTGCGGCATCAAAGCCCTGCATCGCCTTAAAAATCATATCTGGAGCCGGTCTGCCGTGACTGACTTCGGAGGCTGCAACCGAGATATCAATTATTCTTCGCCAATTGAGCGCATCAATAATTACATCTAAGATTTCTCGTGGAAAGCCAGTTGTGATCGCTATACCGATTTTCTTCGCACGCAGTTCAACGAAGAACGGGGTAATTCCATCAAATTCCTCTAACTCCCCATCTTTTACCAATTGGATATAGCTAGCAATAAATTTTTCGTGAACCAAGTTGGCCTTCATTTTGTCACCATCAAGTAGATGAAGAAAGACATCTATCTTCCGCTCACCCATCGTTGCATTCACATAATCAGTCATCGTTTGCATTTCGCTAGATCCCGGCACAACACCTACGGCCCCAAGAGCTAGTTGAAAGGCTTTTACAACTAGACCGTCATCCTTTGCAGTCGTTCCTGCAACATCAAATATTGCTAACTTAATCATTTTCGATCATTTCCACTTCGATAGCGTTTCTTCTGCGATTGCTGGTGCCAAAGTATTTCCGCGGCCACCACCTCCGGTAACTACTGTCAGACCGGACGCAATTTCTCTTCGATAATATATTTCTGGACCAGTGGTTTGGCTATAGATTCCATCCCAACGCTTAGCGATAGCTGGTCCTTGGCCGCCAAAAATAGCGCCCATAACTCCCCGAAGATGTTCGTACGGTTCTTCTGCTAACTCGTGGCCGAATGGTTCGTCGTATTCGTGAGTGTCCCCAATAGTCATAGATCCATCGAAGCGCTGCACTGCTAATAATTGCATGTGGTGGCGCCTAGCAATATCGTTTTGAGGTGGCAGGTTTGCCAATGACAGATTTTTGAAGGCCGGGTAATAACGAAGTGAATCACCGTCGGCGATTGAGTGTGCAATCTTAAATGGAAGTGGAGTTGTTGCCCCCATCTGCAAATAAACACGGCGCAATGGTGCAGATTGCAGGTGCTCGGTAAGGAAACCTAAGTGATTTGCACCAGCACAAATAACAGTTAAGTCAGCGGATACTTTCTGCCCTGAAATATCGTGAAGGTGATGCCCAGATTCAGTAGTACTGATATCAACCACTTCGAAGTTTGGCAGCCATTGATATTTGCTATTTTCTAAGAGAAATTCTCGTAAACCAGCTAAAAGTAGTTGTGGTTCAACTGCAGCATCTTTAAAACAATGTAGTGCACCTAAATAATTACCGGCAAGTGCAGGCTCTAATTTCAAAGTTTCTTCAGCTGTTAATAATTCAAACCCTCTGGACTTTGAATCTGGCATTGAAACTGCCTCTTCAAGAATTCCAAGTTCTTCGTTATTTCGAGCAATAGTTAACGAACCATTTGCTCGAAATCCGATAGTTCCAACCCCTATTCCAATCTCGCCCCAAAGCTCGCGAGCGCGCAATGCAAGTTCTAATTCTGCGCCAGCTGCGCGACCGGAAACCCAAACTAAACCAAAGTTTCGCACAGATGCAGATTGGGCAATCGGATCACGTTCTATTTGAACAACTTCATGACCAGCCCCTAAGGCCAAATAGGCATGCATCGTTCCAATTATTCCGCCGCCAACTACAGTTACCTTTGACATATTGGGAGTATGAGACCACACAAGGTCTAATGAAATGCGAAAATCGAGTAAGCAGAATATGAATTCTAGAATTAATTAATGGAGCCCCCCGTCAGGATTGAACTGACGACCTACGCATTACAAGTGCGTTGCTCTACCACTGAGCTAGGGAGGCGTGTTGCAGGGGTAATTATGACACGCAAAAAGCAGTGCTAAGAACCTGTTAATTACGCGGGCAAAATCAGAGTATCTTCGGCAAATGCGCCTCGGAGTCTTAGATGTTGGATCCAATACCGTGCATTTACAGGTTGTCGATACCCACCCAGGAGCTAGGCCAAATCCGACTTTCAATCATAAAGAAGAGCTGCGATTAACTGAATATTTGACAGATGAAAATAATATTTCAGATGAAGGTATTGCTGCTCTTCGGCTAGCCATCAAGAATGCAATTGCTCACTCGAAGAACGTGAAGACTGAAGAACTTTTGCCCTTTGCTACATCCGCGCTGCGCGAGGCAAATAATGGTCCTGAAATTATTGCAAATATAAATAAGGATTATGAAATTGATTTACAAGTTTTAACTGGTGAAGAGGAGGCCAAATTAACTTTTCTGGCAGCACGCAGATGGTTTGGTTGGTCAAGTGGTCGGTTATTAGTAATTGATATAGGTGGTGGATCTCTTGAAATTGCATCCGGCATTGATGAATCACCAGAGGTTGCAGTAACGCTCCCACTTGGCGCTTCTCGTCTAACAAAGAGTCATCTTCAAGGAGATCCATTCACACCAAAGAGTGTGCGATCTTTGCGCGATTACATTGAAAATCAATTAGAGGCTGTACTTCCAACTTTGGTTCATCACGAAGATTCAGATCGTGCAATCGCTACAAGCAAGACACTGCGGACGCTTGCCCGACTTTGTGGTGATTGGTATGGCGGTAACGGAAAAATAATTACCATTGATTCGATTCGGAAGATGTCTTCGAAATTAGCTGAAATGGATTCAGATGAACGGACAAAGCTGCCTGGTGTATCAGCAAACCGAGCCCGTCAAATAGTTGCAGGAGCCTTTGTCACTGAAAGCGTAATGCGCAATTTAGATTTAGATAAGTTAGAAATTTGTCCGTGGGCACTTCGCGAAGGAATCGTTCTAAAGTATATGGACTGGACCGAACACTAAATTAAACAGCTGGCGCTGGAACAACATCAATCTGCAGAACTTTATTCTTGCCCAGAAAAATAACCCAAGCATCGGCAGGCTTCAATTTATTCTCTGGTAGTTCAACGCCAGATTTCTTGGAAACATATTCCAACATTCTTGGAAGTACTGGATTATGGCTACAAAGTAGGGTTGTTTCGCCGGTAGCTCTAACGGCTTCAGCAAGTTCTTTGGCATATTCCAGCGATTTATCCTTATTTTTCTCAAAGGTATATTCACTTAGCTTCGCGGTAATTACTGGTTCGATCATAAGTGACTTAGTCATACCAATTACGGTGTCATAGCAACGCACGGCATCTGAAGTATGAATCTGCGAAATTCCGAATACTTGATATATCGCGTGCATGCGCTTGGCTTGAAGTTGTCCTAAATTATCCAGTGGGCGATCTTCATCACCGCTCTGCCACTCTGATCTTGCAAGTGCTTTCGCATGGCGCAACATAATTAACTTATTGGCTTCATATGGCGCATCAATAAAGATTTCTAAGATTTGCTTATCGGTATCGCGAGTTAATTTTTGGCGAGCAGATTCAATATCGTGCCATTCCAATTGATCTGCCTCAAGATTTGCGTGAAATTCATTGCTCCCAGCCAGAGCCTTTGCTGCCCAATATGTAACGTGTTTCAACCCGTCTATAGATTCATATTCGATTTCACCCAAATAAGGTCCTAGTTCAATATTTAGCCCAGTCTCTTCCATAATTTCGCGATATGCGCAGGAAATAAGTTCTTCACCAGAACCTAATTTTCCTTTTGGAAATGACCAATCGTCATATTTTGGGCGGTGAATAATTGCTAATTCAATCTTTGAATCAGAAGTTTCGCGCCACACAACGCCGCCGGCTGCAATAATCAAATCGCTCATCCCCTTGCTCGATACCAATTGATAACTTGCTGGTGCAAATCTTCCAATTTCTCGCCCGTCGCACTTGTTGTGACTCGATCCCAATTGCCTGCAACATTCATATGCCAACTTGATGTAGTTGGCGCAAGGTAACTATCAAGTGCCCGCATCAACATTCGTTTGTGATCGCTCTGATTTATCATCACCATGCTCTCGACTCGACGATCAAGATTTCGGTGCATCAGATCTGCGCTGCCAATCCAAAGTTCATTCTCGCCACCATTTGCAAAGTGGAAAATTCTTGAGTGTTCTAGGAAGCGACCAAGGATTGAAATTACGCGAATATTTTCTGATAGCCCAGGTACTCCGCCCCGTATCGCGCAAATTCCACGCACAACTAATTCAATTTCCACTCCTGCTGCAGAAGCTTTGTAAAGCAGATCAATGAATTCTTCATCCATAATTGAATTCAGTTTCATCCGAATCAGCGCAGGCTTTCCAGCTTTCTTATTCTCAATTTCACGATGGATGCGTTCAAGCAGCCCACTACGCAAGGTACGTGGTGCAACGAGCAGCCTTTCGAATGAAGTTTGTGGCGCGAAACCCGAGAGTTGATTGAAAAGTTTATTTACATCATCGCCCAAAACTGGATCAGAACTTAGGATTCCAAAATCTTCATACATTCGTGCAGTCTTAGGATTGTAATTTCCAGTTCCCATATGAACATATCGACGGATTGCACCAGACTCTTGTCTTACAACAAGTGATAACTTGGCATGTGTTTTAAGTCCAACTAAGCCGTAGACAACATGTACACCGGCATCTTCAAGTTTTCTTGCCCACCGAACGTTGGCTTGTTCATCAAAACGTGCTCGAATTTCGATAACTGCCAGAACTTGCTTGCCGGCTTCGGCTGCTTCGATCAACGCTTCAATAATCGGTGAATCACCTGAAGTCCGATACAAAGTCTGTTTAATGGCCAGAACATGTGGGTCAGTTGCTGCAGATTCGACAAAGCGTACGACCGAGGAATTAAATGATTCATATGGGTGGTGCAAAATAATTTCGCGACGTTTTAACGCTTCAAAGAAAGCTTCAGTTGAATCTGCTTCGACGTCGCGTAAGTCCCAAGCAACTTGGTTTCTAAATGCTGGAAATTTCAAATCTGGCCGATCAATATCGGCAATTTGATTAAGCCCAGTTAAATCCAGTGGTTCTGGATACTTACTGATGTCCTCATCTTTAACGCTTAGTTCGTCCTTAAGAGTCTCTAATAAATCTGGATCCATGTCCAAGCCAATTTCTAATCTAACTGGTGGTCCAAATTTTCTACGCAATAACTCTTGCTCCATGCTTGCAAGTAAATCTTCGGATTCTTCTTCTTCAAGTTCCAAATCTGCATTTCGGGTAATTCTGAATGGATAAATATTTAAAATTTCCATTCCTGGAAAGAGAAGCGCGATATTCGCAGTAATAACTTGCTCCAACGGAATATATCTTCGGTCGTCGCCAGTTGTTGTGACAACGAAACGTAGCAAGTTGGAAGGTACCTTTACCCGAGCAAAGAGTTCAATTCCAGATTCCGGATTCTTCACAACTACTGCAAGGTTTAGTGAGAGGCCAGAGATATATGGAAAGGGGTGCGAAGGATCAATCGCAAGTGGTGTCAGCACTGGAA
>Ga0194045_1000779_pt1 | contig 10525 bp, 8 predicted proteins | sample JunL6211m_MetaG_FD_161686 | JGI IMG/M metagenome (GOLD analysis project Ga0194045, IMG submission 161686) | Anoxic zone freshwater microbial communities from boreal shield lake in IISD Experimental Lakes Area, Ontario, Canada - Jun2016-L626-11m | ecosystem: Environmental > Aquatic > Freshwater >...
GTTAAATCTTTACCTTCGCGGCCATTGCAATAATCGCCATAACCAAGGGAACCATTTGTTCCGCGGCGATGTGGTGAATGGTGGAAATCTAAAAGTGTTGTGGTGTCTTGATCAACGATAAGAATTACATCGCCGCGGAACAAATGGTTCCCTTGGTTATGGCGATTATTGCAATGGCCGCGAAGGTAAAGATTTAACTCTGCATGTTCCAAATGGCACAGTTGTAAAAGATGTGCACGGAACTGTTCTTGCAGATTTAGTTGGATTCGGAACACGTTTCATCGCTGCTCAAGGCGGTAAAGGTGGACTGGGAAATGCTGGCCTATCTTCATCGAAACGTCGCGCACCAGGCTTTGCACTTAAAGGTGAGCCAGGTGAAGAGCGCACTCTTATTCTTGAACTCAAGAGCGTTGCAGATATTGGTTTAATTGGTTTTCCATCAGCCGGAAAATCTTCACTTATTGCATCTATCTCTTCTGCCAAACCAAAGATTGCTGACTATCCATTCACAACGCTTGCGCCAAACCTTGGTGTTGTCCAAGCAGGAGACACTCGCTTCACTGTTGCAGATGTTCCAGGTTTAATTCCTGGCGCTTCAGAGGGCAAAGGACTTGGTCTGGAATTCTTGCGTCACGTTGAACGTTGCGCAGCACTTGTACACGTATTGGATTGTGGAACCTTAGAAACAGATCGCGATCCAGTTAAAGACTTCGACATTATTGAAGAAGAACTTTCACATTACGGCGGCCTTTCAGAGCGCCCACGTTTGATTGCGTTAAATAAAGTTGATTTACCTGATGGAAAAGCTATGGCTGATATGGTCCAACCAATTTTGGAAGCGCGCGGATACCAGGTTTACCAAATTTCCGCGGCATCACATATTGGTTTAACTGAACTTAATTATGCAATGGCAAGAATTATTCAAGAGGCTCGTAAAGCTGAAGCTCTCGTTGAAAAAGCACGAATTGTTCTGCGCCCTGTCGCCGTTGGAAATTCTGGATTTACTGTTACTGCAAATACTGATGGTTCATTCACTGTATTAGGTGACAAGCCAGTTCGTTGGGTAAAGCAGACTGATTTTGGTAACACTGAAGCAATTGGTTATTTAGCAGATCGACTTGCAACTCTGGGAGTTGAAAAAGAGCTATTCAAAAAGGGTGCGAAAGCTAAGGATGAAGTTCGAATTGGTGAAGGCGATAACGCAGTCATCTTCGATTGGGAACCATCAATTGAAGCTGGCGCAGAACTACTTGCTGGACCTCGAGGTGGCGATTTACGTTTGGAATCACCTTGGGCTGGCCGTTACACCGAAGATTTAGTTGATGATCAATTAAGTGATGATGAAATCGCAATGCAATGGGAATACAACACCGAGAATCCAAAAGATCCACGCGTAGTTGTGGATGCGAAAACGGAGGATAACTAATGAATGCAAAGCGCATTGTTATCAAAGTTGGATCTTCAACCCTTACGGGAAGCGCCGGTACATCACTAAATGGTCAAGCAGTTGCAAAGCTGGTTGATGCAGTCGCCGAATTAAAAAGCGCTGGCAAAGAAGTAATCGTTGTGACATCTGCTGCAATCGCTGCAGGTATGGCACCACTTGGATTGACTGAGCGCCCAACAGATCTTGCAACCCAACAAGCATCTGCATCTGTAGGCCAAGGTTTATTGATTGCTAAATACAGCGAAGAATTTACTCGTCACAATATTGTTTCTTCGCAAGTATTGGTAACCGGCGATGATTTATCTCGCGATTTGCATAAAGAAAATGCCAAGCGAACTTTGATGCGACTTTTAGAACTCGGTGTTGTCCCAATCATTAATGAGAACGATTCTGTCGGCACCGAAGAAATTCGTCTAGGCGACAACGATCGCCTTGCCGCACTTGTACTTCAACTCATTGGCGCAGATTTGTTGGTTTTAGTTTCAGACATTGATGCCCTTTATGATGCTCCGCCAACACAGGCTGGCAGCAATCGCATTGCAAAAGTCACCAATTTTGCAGAGCTAAAGGGAATTGAAATAGGAGGCGTAGGCGCTTCCGGAGTTGGCAGCGGGGGAATGGTCACAAAGATTCAGGCTGCCGAAATCGCAATCGCAAGCGGTGCAAATATGCTGCTAACTGATTTAGCACATCTTAGTGATGCACTATCTGGAAAAGATTTCGGAACGATTTTTACTTCTAATTAAGTTTTTGCGATACCTCAAGCAAGACTTTTGCCGTCGAAACAGTCTCATCTAATCCAGTTGGGTTATCTGAAAGTTTCACAATTAATGTTCGAGTTTTTGGATTAACGAAAATGTATTGACCGTGAAGTCCTTCGGCTTGGCTGATGCCAGGGAATGGATGCCAGACAAATGCGCCATAACCCCAATTGTGATCAAGTTTTGTTACTGGTGTTTCCATCCGCTTTAACCAGACTGGATCAATGATTTGTTTTGCACCCGCTTGTCCGCCATTTAACATTGCGAGTCCCACGCGAGCGTAATCTCTTGCAGTTGCATTGAAGCAACAGAAAGTTTTCTCAGTGCCGCCAACGCGATCAACATTCCAGGTCGCCGGATATTTTGCACCAATTGGTTGCCAGACATTTTTGCTGAAGTAATCAGCAACAGTTGTACCGGTGATGGCTTTAATAATCATGCCAAGCATCTGGGTATCAACGCTGCGATATTCGGACTTTGAACCAGGTTCAAAGGCCATCTTCCGATTGTGCTTCATGAACCAATCAATATCGGTAGTTGCATACATTTGGGCAATCGCAACGCCCCAACCAGAAGGACCAGTTGGATAATTATCTGAAACTCCAACGCCGCTCTGCATATCTAGAAGTGATTGCACTGTTACGCGATCAAATGAGGTACCAGTCTTTAACTCTGGGAAATACTTAATAAAGGTGTCACTCTCTTTTAATTTTCCTTGGGCAATTAATTGTCCCGCAATAATCGAGGTCATTGTTTTTGCTACAGAATATGAAGGAAGTTGTGATGATTCGCTGAAACCATTTTTGTAATACTCGTAGGTGATTACGCCATTTCTGACTAATAAAAAGGCGTTGGTATTTGTGCGATCCAAGAAATCCTGCCACTTTATTTGCTTACCCTTCCAGGCGACGGTATCTGGCGCTGCTTCAGAACTTGTTGGCCATTCAATCGGAGTCGTTGATGGGGCAATGGTGTGCCAAGGCATAAGGGTCGGTGTTTTCGATGCTGGAGCCAATCCAAGTTTTATAGACGCTATCGGATTTGGATAATGAATAAATCTCGTGAAGCCAGTTAAGGCAACGGCAAGAGCGACAAGAATAATTACGGTATTTCGCAGCACTAGCAATAAACGTCTCATGAGATAAGGGTATGTTCCTCTAGGCTAGGAACATGGAAGCCACCGCGATTATTAATCAACTTGCTGAAAAGGCAAGATTGGCTGCCCGCACTTTAATTGCGGCAAGTGATGGTGATCGCGTCGAAGCGCTTATTCGTATATCTGAGGAACTTGTCTCAAGTGAAGTCGAAATCTTGGCAGCAAACGCTAAAGATATGGCAAATGCCAAAGATGAAGGAATGAGCGAATCTATGCAAGATCGCTTGTTGTTAACGGCCGCCAGGGTTCATGGAATGTCCGATGGCGCCCGCCAAGTTTCAAAGATTCCTAGCCCACTTGGAAAAACCTTGCGCGAAAGTACTTTAGAAAATGGGCTACATCTAAAACAGATTTCCGTTCCTTTTGGTGTTGTTGGAATGGTTTATGAAGCTCGCCCAAATGTAACTGCTGATGCCGCAGTGATTTTACTTATGTCAGGAAATGCTGCCTTACTTCGCGGGTCATCAAGTGCTGCTAATAGCAATGAAGTATTAGTAAATGTAATGCGCCGGGCTCTTACTAAAACAAATATTTCACCAGATGTAATTCAACTTGTGCCATCAAATGATCGTTCGACAGTGGCTGCATTGTTGCACGCACGGGGCAAGGTTGATCTAGTGATCCCACGGGGAAGTGCCGCACTAATTCGAACAGTCGTAGATGATTCAACAGTTCCAACAATTGAAACTGGCGCTGGTGTCTGCCATGTTTACATAGATTCTGAAGCGGATTTAGCAAAAGCGCTGCCAATCGTTTTGAATTCAAAGACTCATCGACCAAGTGTTTGCAATGCTGCCGAGACATTATTAGTCCATGAAAGCGTAGCTGCGAAATTCTTGCCAATTGCACTAGCCGCACTGCGCGATGCAAAAGTAAAGTTGAATGTTGATAGCGCCGTAGTAAAAATTGCCCAAGCAAACAATATTGACGTGAGTATTGCTAATGAGGCTAATTGGTCCACTGAATATAACGCGTTAGAAATGAATGTCGCCGTAGTTCCAAATTTATTGGCGGCATCAGACCACATTTCAAAGTATGGAACCAAGCACACCGAAGCAATCGTTACCGAATCACAAGCGAACGCTGCAAAATTTGTCGCCTTGAGTGATTGCGCTGCAGTAATGGTTAATGCATCGACAAGATTTACTGATGGCGAACAGATGGGATTCGGCGCTGAAATCGGGATCTCAAATCAGAAGCTTCATGCCCGCGGCCCAATGGGTCTAGAACAGATGACCACGACAACTTGGATTGTTACTGGCTCTGGCCAAATCCGCGCATAACTTCAATTTATAAGTAAGCACCTGCTCGCGATAAGGTTCGACTATGGCCGCAATTTCTCGTGACGATGTCGCACACCTTGCAAAGCTGGCACGAGTTGAGATGACTCCAGACGAACTTGATCACATGGCCACCGAGCTTGATCAAATTTTAAGTGCTGTTAAGCGAGTTCAAGAAGTTGCTACTGCAGATATTCCACCAACGTCACATCCACTTTCGATGTCAAATATTTTTCGCGATGATGTTGTAAAGCCGAGTCTTACAAATGAAGAAGCACTTTCAGGGGCACCTGCTAAAGCTGAAGAGCGCTTTAAGGTTCCACAAATTCTTGGTGAAGAATGACAAATATTTATTCAACCGCTGCCGAAATGGCAAGCGCACTTGCTGCGAAAGAAATTTCTGCTGTTGATTTAACTAAGCAACACCTTGATCGGATTGCTTCTGTCGATGGAAAGCTTCATGCATTTCTACATGTCGACAGCGAAGGTGCGCTTGCTCAAGCCGAGGCGGTTGATGCAAAGCGTGCAAAGGGTGAAACACTTTCGCCATTGGCTGGGGTCCCAATTGCAGTTAAAGATATTTTGGCGCAAAAAGGCGTTCCAACAACTGCCGGTTCAAAGATTCTTGAAGGTTGGCGTCCACCATATGACTCAACAGTCGTTGCAAAGTTAAAGGCTGCTGGTGTTGTAATTCTAGGAAAAACCAATATGGATGAATTCGCGATGGGTTCATCAACTGAAAATTCTGCATATGGAACTACGCAAAATCCTTGGGACTTAACTAGAACTCCAGGTGGTTCAAGTGGTGGATCCGCTGCTGCTGTTGCTTCTTTTGAAGCACCACTTGCAATCGGAACAGATACTGGTGGATCAATTCGCCAACCTGCTGCACTAACTGGAATCGTCGGGGTTAAGCCAACTTACGGCGGAGTTTCTCGTTACGGTGTAATTGCATATTCATCAAGCCTTGATCAAGTCGGACCTTTTGGTCGCACAGTTTTAGATACTGCTTTACTTCACGAAACAATTGCTGGACATGATGAACGGGATTCAACAAGTATAAATGCTCCTGTTCCACAAGTTGTTGCTGCTGCAAAGCGTCTTGACGTTAAAGGTATGAAGATTGGTGTTATTAAAGAACTTAGTGGCTCTGGTTTTCAAGCTGGCGTGAGTGCACGAATTAATGAATCGCTAGAACTTCTCGTCGCAGCCGGTGCAGAAATTGTTGAAGTATCTTGTCCTAACTTTGAATATGCCCTTGCCGCTTATTACTTAATTGCACCTTCAGAAGCCTCATCAAACCTGGCCCGCTTTGATTCAATGCGATATGGATTACGCGTTGGCGATGACGGAAGCAAAGGCGCCGAAGAAGTTATGAGTGCGACCCGCGAAGCTGGATTTGGCAAGGAAGTTAAACGTCGAATTATTCTTGGAACTTATGCACTTTCATCTGGTTACTACGATGCTTATTACGGATCAGCGCAGAAGGTGCGCACTTTGGTAAAACGTGATTTTGAAAGCGCATTTGCTAAGGCCGATGTTCTAGTTTCACCAGTAACACCAACAACAGCATTTAAAATTGGCGAGAAGAGCAACGATCCAGTTGCGATGTATTTAAGTGATATTGCAACTATCCCAGTAAATATGGCTGGTATTGGTGGCATGAGTCTTCCCGTTGGTCTTGCGGAAGAAGATGGACTTCCAGTTGGTCTTCAAATCATGGCGCCACTAATGCAAGATGATCGTTTCTATCGCGTTGGTGGAACTCTAGAAGCAGCGCTTCTTTCAAAGTGGGGTAAGCCAATTCTTTCAAACGCTCCAGATTTGATGGTGCAAAAATGACCCTTAATTACAAAGGTGCAACAGAAAAATATGAGCCAACACTTGGCTTAGAAGTACACGTTGAATTAAATACAAATTCCAAGATGTTCTGCTCATGCGCAACGGAATTTGGAGCGGCACCAAATACGCAAACTTGTCCGGTCTGTCTCGGGCTTCCAGGTGCGCTTCCAGTTGTAAATGGCAAAGCAATCGAGAGCACAATCTTGATTGGCTTGGCACTGAACTGTTCAATCGCGCCGTATAGCCGCTTTGCTCGTAAGAATTACTTCTATCCAGATATGCCAAAGAATTTTCAAACTTCGCAGTACGACGAACCTATCTGCGTTGAAGGCTATCTAGATGTTGAAATTGAAACTGATGAAGGTCCTAAAGAATTTCGGGTAGAAATTGAACGCGTTCACATGGAAGAAGACACTGGCAAATCACTGCATGTCGGTGGTTCTACTGGTCGAATTCATGGGGCCGAATATTCTTTGCTTGATTACAACCGAGCTGGAATTCCACTTGTTGAGATTGTTACCAAGATAATTCCAGGCACCGGCAAATATGCACCACAAGTTGCACGTGCATATGTAACGCAACTTCGCGACATTCTTCGCTCACTTGGTGTCAGCGATGTAAAGATGGAACAAGGCTCACTTCGTTGCGATGCCAACGTTTCGCTTGCACCTATCGGAAGCGGATTACTTGGTACTCGAAGTGAAACTAAGAATGTGAATTCACTCCGTTCAGTCGAGCGCGCACTTACCGGTGAAATTGAACGCCAAGCAAACCGCTTAGAAGCTGGCGAACGAATTATTCAAGAGACTCGTCACTTCCTAGAAGAGAGTGGCTTGACTCGTCCTGGTCGTTCTAAAGAGCAAGCCGAGGATTATCGTTATTTTCCAGAACCAGATTTAGTTCCAGTAACACCAGATGCAAAGTGGATTGAAGAACTTCGCGCAAAGTTGCCAGAAAATCCAGCCGATCGTCGCAAGCGTCTTCAGAAAGAGTGGAACGTTCCGGATTCTGAAATGACTTCACTTATAAATGCCGAACTCGTTGATGTTGTTGAAGAGACCATCAAACTTGGGGCCGAACCAACACGTGCTCGCACTTGGTGGCTTGGAGAAATTTCACGTCTTGCAAATGAGAAAGAAGTTGCACCAACTTCGCTGATCACAACTGTTTTTGTTGCAGAGATAATTGCCTTAATAACTAGCGGAGATCTAACAGATAAATTAGCCCGCCAAGTTGTTGAAGGTGTTGTAAATGGTGAAGGTTCACCAGCAGAAGTTATTGAAAAGCGCGGGCTAAAAGTTGTCTCCGATGATTCAGCTTTGATGGTTGCAATCGAAGCGGCAATCGCAGCCCAACCAGATACTGCCGAACGAATTCGTGGCGGCAATATTCCGGCAGCAGGCGCACTTATTGGCGCAGTTATGAAAGCGACTGGCGGCCAAGCTGATGCTGCAAAGGTTCGTGAATTATTATTGAAGCACCTAGGTCAGGGATAGGAAATCAGATGAGCAATTCCATGAAGCCTCGTTCCGGTTTAGTAACTGATGGAATGGAACGTGCACCAGCACGTGGCATGTTGCGTGCAGTTGGAATGGGCGACGAGGATTGGGTCAAGCCACAAATTGGTATTGCATCTTCTTGGAATGAAATAACACCATGCAACCTCTCACTCGACCGTTTAGCTAAGGCTTCTCGCAAAGGTGTAATCGATGCCGGCGGATTCCCAATGCAGTTCGGAACTATTTCTGTTTCAGATGGAATTTCTATGGGTCACGAAGGAATGCACTTCTCACTTGTGTCACGCGAAGTTATTGCAGATTCTGTTGAAACAGTTATGCAGGCCGAACGTTTAGATGGCATGGTTACATTTGCTGGTTGTGATAAATCACTTCCGGGCATGATGATGGCAGCGGCTCGTATCGATGTGGCATCAGTATTTGTTTATGCCGGAACAACTTTGGCTGGCTCTGTTGATGGTAAAGATGTAACGATCATTGATGCCTTTGAAGCCGTAGGTGCTTGTGCTCGCGGATTAATTTCACAAGAGCAAGTAGATAAAATTGAACGTGCTATCTGTCCGGGCGAAGGTGCTTGTGGTGGCATGTATACCGCCAACACAATGGCCGCTGTCGGTGAAGCAATCGGACTTTCACTTCCAGGTTCGGCATCTCCCGCAGCAGTCGATCGTCGTCGCGATGATTACGCAGTTCAAGCTGGTGCCGCAGTTGTTGAATTAATTCGCAAGGGAATCACAACCCGCCAAATCTTGACTAAGAAGGCATTTGAAAATGCAATCACAGTTGTTATGGCACTTGGTGGTTCAACTAACGCGGTCTTGCATCTACTCGCAATCGCAAATGAAGCCGAAGTCGATTTAACACTTGAAGATTTTCACCGCATCGGTTCTAAGGTTCCGCTACTTGGCGACCTAAAGCCATTTGGAAAATATGTTATGACTGATATTGATCGGGTAGGTGGAATTCCTGTTGTTCTTCGCGCACTTCTAGATGCTGGTTTATTGCATGGCGATTGTTTGACAGTTACTGGTAAAACTATGGCCGAAAACTTGGCCGACATCACACCACTTGATCCAGATGGCGAAGTTCTTCATGCAATTAAGTCGCCGCTTTCAACCGCAGTTGGAATCACAATTCTTGGCGGATCACTTGCTCCAGAAGGTGCTGTCTGCAAAACCGCTGGTATAGGTGTTGAAAAATTTGAAGGACCAGCGCGAGTTTTTGAACGAGAGCAAGCCGCGATGGAAGCACTTGAAAATGGAACAATCAAGGCTGGTGATGTAGTTGTTATTCGTTATGAAGGTCCAAAGGGCGGACCCGGAATGCGCGAAATGTTAATGATTACTGGTGCTATAAAAGGCGCTGGACTTGGTAAATCAACCTTGCTATTAACTGATGGTCGATTCAGCGGTGGAAGTACTGGGCTTTGCGTTGGCCATGTTGCACCAGAAGCAGTTGATGGCGGGCCGATTGCATTTATAAAAGATGGCGATTTAATTCGCATTGACACTATTGCGCGGACCCTAGATCTCTTGGTCGATGACGCAGAAATGACAGAACGCCGGAAGCATTTCAATCCAATCCCACATAAATACAAGCGCGGAGTATTGGCGAAATATTCTAAGGTCGTGGGTTCGGCATCAAAGGGCGCAGTCTGCGGTTAATTCTTTAGTTTTAAATAGTGAGATAGGCAACTTAGGGGTTGACCAAATGCAAAGGGCAGGGGAGAATTACGGCATGACTTCAGTCGTGGTAATTGGTGAGCGCACGCTCTAGTGAATAACTAGTCCGTGTGCTACCCCTCAGTGGAAACTGAGGGGTTTCTCATTTATCGAGTGATTAATTAATAGAGAAGGGAGATGAACATGAGTGAATCAACAAAGATGACGGGGGCAAGTGCACTCGTGAAAGCGTTAGAAGCTTCTGGCGTCGATGTCATGTTCGGTATCCCTGGTGGCGCAATTCTTCCGGCGTACGATCCAATTTTTGATAGCAAGATTCGCCACATATTAGTTAGACACGAACAAGGTGCGGGACACGCTGCTACTGGTTATGCGCAAGCAACTGGTCGCGTAGGTGTTTGCATGGCGACTTCAGGTCCAGGCGCTACTAACTTAGTTACACCTCTTGCAGATGCGCAGATGGATTCGGTCCCAATTGTTGCGATCACAGGTCAAGTTGCATCAGGTGCAATCGGAACCGATGCATTCCAAGAGGCAGATATTCGTGGAATCACAATGCCTGTCACTAAACATTCATTTCTTGTAACCGATCCTGCAGATATCGCGCGCAGCATCGCTGAAGCATTTCACATCGCAAGTACTGGACGCCCTGGCGCTGTACTTGTTGATATTGCGAAAGATGCGCTGCAAATGCAGACTGAATTTAATTATCCGAAGTCAATAAATCTTGGTGGATATCATCCAAGGATGGATGCAACTCCAGAATCAATTCGTGATGCTGCCGCCCTTATCGCACAATCTAAAGCACCAGTTCTTTACGTTGGCGGTGGCGCAATAAAG
>Ga0194045_1000784_pt1 | contig 10502 bp, 5 predicted proteins | sample JunL6211m_MetaG_FD_161686 | JGI IMG/M metagenome (GOLD analysis project Ga0194045, IMG submission 161686) | Anoxic zone freshwater microbial communities from boreal shield lake in IISD Experimental Lakes Area, Ontario, Canada - Jun2016-L626-11m | ecosystem: Environmental > Aquatic > Freshwater >...
CTCCAACATTGGCATACTAGATCGGTTGCGTCGACTTGGCGTGGTGGTGGATGCGGTCAGTGCAGGAGAAGTCAAGCGAGCCCTGGCTGCGGGCTACGACCCCAAAAAAGAACCGCATTGCATCGTCTTTACCGCAGATGTTTTCGACCGAGAAGCCTTGTCGATCGTGAAGGAGTATGGGCTGCATGTGAACTGTGGTTCGCCGGACATGATCCAGCAGCTTGGAAACGCCGTTCCAGGTTCAAGCGTTACGTTGCGAATCAACCCGGGTTTCGGGCACGGACATAGTCAAAAAACCAACACCGGCGGTCCACAGTCCAAACACGGCATTTGGCACGAAGATGTCGACGAGTGTTTGCGAATGGCCGATTTGAACAATGTCTTAGTAACTGGACTCCACATGCACATCGGTTCAGGTACGGATCTAGAGCACCTTTCTCAAGTTTGCGAGTCGCTCGAAAAAATTGCGATGCAAGTGGGTCGAACGCTAACCACGATAAGCGCTGGCGGGGGGCTACCTGTTCCTTACCGCCAAGGCCAAACCTATGTCGATCTGGACCAATACTATTCGCTTTGGGATGCGACGCGAAAGCGACTTGAAAGTAGCTTTGGACATCCCTTGAATCTTGAGATCGAACCTGGCAGATACTTAGTGGCCGAGAGCGGATTCTTGATCGCAGAAATTCGCGCGGTAAAGAAGATGGGTGAGAATATATTTTACTTGCTGGACGCTGGCTTCAATGACCTTGCTCGTCCCATTCTTTATGGCGCCTATCATCCGATTTCTATCTCGCATCGCGATGGTAGGATTTCCAAACAAACGGCCGATGTGGTGGTGGGTGGCCCCTTGTGCGAATCGGGCGATATCTTCACGCAAGAAGAAGGTGGCTTTGTTGCCAAACGCAATTTGCCAGTTGCATTCGTCGGCGATTTCTTGATTCTCGAGGTTGCAGGGGCTTATGGATTCGTTATGGCCAGCAACTACAACGGACGCTATCGGGTCCCCGAGGTGTTGCTGGAAAACGGCAAGATGCACTGCATTCGAGCCAGGGAATCGTTCGAAGACCTGATTCATGGCGAAGTCATTCCGCCGGTTGGCTAGTAGTGTACCAAAATGGCCCTGGAATCCTTGCAGTCAGGTCACGCCCACTGAGATCCACCTACTCCTTGTTCCGACTCGGCCACCAAAAACTCCTGGTTCGCTTACTCGACTTAGGCGTTGAGTCGGGTTTCTCCGGCAATACGGATGCGCTCGGAATGAGTTGCTCTTTTGCTAGAGAAGTGGATACAAATACGTTTGGGCTTTTCATCGAGGAGTTGCCCCATCGCACCAACCGACCTCGCGGCGAAGTAAGCATCTTGACGGCCGGCCCGGAATCGCCTTTTTGTAACGAACTTCTCGCAAGAAACAGTTCCGAACGTAAATCTCGTCGTTCTTCATCCCGCAAAAAATCCGTCGAGAGTGTGACTTGATCTAACCACGTCTGGCCTTTGCCGTTAACTTCAAACTGCAAACGAACGAGCTGTGTTTCGAAAGGTTTGAGCGTGTTTTCAAATTCTTTTGTGAAGTCAAAGCGGATTGGATTCCATGCCGTCGTACCAGCACTGCGTTGCAATTTGCTCTGAAACTCTCGCGTTGCCTTCAATTCAAATCGTTCGGTCTTGGGATCGAATTGCCAAAGCGAAACGGTTGCCTTCTCGGGATTCATCGCAGCTGCGGCATGAAACGCGACGGACAAACGGTCTGTGGTCGTCATTGCAAAGGGATCGCTTTGTAGCCAAGCGATCGACGACGTATGATTCGCATCGATCTTGATCGAAGATCCGCCATCCGAAGCGGACTGGGAGTTAATACTCACCGGTGCATTCGGGTCTATCGAAGTTGTCCAACCCTCAATGCGACCGCGACGATGGCTGGCAGTCTGCTCTTCGAAACTTGCGTTGGTCGGTACCCCAACAATCGCTTGGGGAATGCTCATTCGATTGATTGCCTCGTCTACCGATTGCAATCCGGCCTGCAATAAACGTAGGGTCATTGCGTCATCGCTAAACCAATACAACGGACGGGGCTTTGAATCATCGGCTAAGTCGATACGAATTGCTTCTCCTGCCGGTAATGCAATTCGCCATTCGCTTAAAGAGTTCATTGAGTCTATCGAATCTCGAGGATTGCAATTCGAATCGGCAAATGTCGCTGTAACTTGAAATTGTCGCGGCATCGAATCCCACCCAACCACGATTGTCTCCGCTACCGCTCCCGCATTCGAAATCAATAGCGATTCCCCATGTTCGCCGTCGGACCAGACTCGTGCTCGCGAAATCGAACGTGCGCCATCTCGATGCAAAACCGAACGAGCGGAATCGGATTGAAACGGTTTCGATAACTGAAAAAGATTTGCTAGCGAGCTATCGAGAATGTGGGTAGGCTGAGTCATTGCAATGTGAATCGGACGAGGCGAATCCGTATTCCAGCGGTTTAAAATTGCTGCTTTGGCGTCTGATAAATCCAGACCATTTGGGCCGACTTGAAGTGCAACGTAGATGGGTAGCTCACCGTTACTCGCGATGGAAGTGTTTTCGGACGGTACCGAAATCCAACGCGGTGCTACCTTTAGCTTTTTGAGATAAGTGTAGATCGAATTGTTATGCCATTGATGGTACAAGGCTTTTGCCTTTTGAGAAACGAACGGATCGCGTTGAACCGATTCGCGAGGGATGTTGCTCCCCGTTTCGGAAGCAAATTGTTCCAGGATGGCTGTGTTCGTGTCGCCAATACTGTTGGAAACGGTGAGGTGCGACGCATCTGATAATCGCATCGCGATTCCTTTGTAGCTCACGTGTGAACGATAACGCGACTCAAACTCGTCCAGTCCGGCTGCGATCGCCCGTTGGACTCGTTCACTTAGCGGGTTGTATTTTCGTTGCGAAAACAAATCACGTTCGTCACTGCGGATCTGTTGCTCCCGCCTCTGCATAACATCAAGTTCCTCCTTTCGAACTATCGCTTGTTCGAGTTCTATCAGTTGGCTACTCAGTTCAAACATCGGAATGAAATCGATGCCGTAACGTGCCAGTGACCGGTACATCAGTTCGACAACGTCTTTGCGAATCGGATCACGACCGTCCGAACTGAAGATACCCGTGTCAAAGCGATAATTCGAACTGAATTTCGAGGATGGAAATAGCGTTCCACCTTCGCCATCGACAACCATCGCAAACGATTCGAATCCGTTTGCCATACAGTATTTTGCGGTAGATTCAGCGAATTCAAGAAATAGTTCCCAATCATCATAGGATCCACTTATGCGATTAGACCTTGCCATCCGAGCAGAAAAATTCCGAATGTTGGATGAGTGAAACTCCAATGTGCTCAAGGTGCGATCCGATGTTTTGGCCGCGTTGATACCCTCAACCCCCGTAGTCGAAACGTCAACCACCCCATTCAAAACGTCGACTTGAACGGACGGGATTTCGATCGAATGGTTCGATGATAAATTCGATATCTCCAAATTCGCAGAACGTGAAGTTGGCCAAAAGAGCACTTCGAATTTGTCGTATCCCAATCCCGCCGACGATTCCAGGTTGCGAGACACGGATCGCTGCACGGACTGTTGCACGGATCGCTGCACGGATCGCTGCACGGTGGCATGGAACACTTCATTCGCACAAGCAAGTTTGACTTTTTTGCGATCTCGAGTTTGTGTTTCGCTGACAACCACACGGCAGGGCGCATTGTGGTTCAATGTTGTAACCGTCAATCGGTGCATCTCGCCTGGCACAAGACCAGACAGCGTCGTTACGCCTTGGTTGCCGGGCACCAGCGACAACGACGCAGCGGACGTTCCTTTGGAGGATACGGCATGAGAGTCCTTGCGTCCGAGTGTGACCGATTTTGCCGCCTCCAAAAGTGGGAATCGCTTCGCTCCATCACCTTGTTCGAGAAGATGCTCCGTCTGTGACTGAATCTCGAACGATTGGATATCGATTTCAGAGAGTGTTTGCCACGGTAGACTCTCTCGTCGAGGTTGCACCGAAGTGGGATCGTTGTAGACGACAAATTGAACATTACGTTCGACGACTGGCGAGCGAGTCAACATCCCAGTGAACTTGCGTTTCGGCTCGAGCTTCAATCGCAATTCATACACCCCTTCGTCGCGCGGAGCTGAAAGTAAAACAGTGCTTGATTCCGAGTTTCCGAGTTCGTCAATCGCAAGACTCTTGGATTGCCTAGCGAGCTCATGCCCACTCTTGACATCAAAAATCGCGTATTCCAGCGTGCCCGAGGTCGAAATCCATGGTAGCAAACAAGGCTGAATCTGGAGACTCAGCGATTCTTCCGAGTTATAGATGAGGTGATTCCTACTTGTTGTCACCCGCAGTCGATCGCCGGGAACCCTGTCTACCGAGAGTCTGCAATCTCCCAGCTCAAGATTCTCGACATGCGCATTTTCCCGTAGATCATTCAGCATCCATTCGTACTCTTTCGTCGAAGTTTGTTGGCTTTGCGGATCCGTCGATGTGATCCTCACCTTCAAGCGGCACGTAGACTTCCCCAGAACTCGTATATCGCACCCACCAAACTTAGTTGCTCGATCCTCGAAGGGCAGTTTGTCGTCGCTGGCGTTTTTGAGGAAACTTGGATCGAAAGGATCGATACCGAGTTGATGTAGGCTGACGAGCTTTCCGTGATCCAGTTCGATGGAGCCAGAGTAGTTTGCGGGCAACGAGCCTCCCCACACCACTCGAACGTTGAGATCAAGTGGTGCTGCCGACGTCGCCGTTCCACTCGCATCGGGGTTTTCTTTGCCGAATTGGTTCGCCTGTACCTTTGCGGTCGTAAATCCGATCATGAACGACACGACACACAATAGCGTCACCAGCCGTTGCACATTCAAAGCGAAGCAACCTGTTCTCGGCGCGGAGAGCTCAAACGTGACGACGATGGGATAAGGCATTGAAGTTGAGTTTGCTAACCGTTCATCCGAAATCGGGCTTTTATTGCTCCAAATACTTGAGCGACAACTAGGCGGAGAGTACCAATTCAACCAGCGCAACGACTATGGCAATTCGGAAGAATAAAGATGGGCGGTGAGCATTTCGGGGGTTGGGAATTAGGTTTGATGGATTGCGTATTTTTCGCTAGTCAACACCGCGTTGGGGCTGATGACGTTGCAACAGACGAGGAACCGAGCTAACGATAGGTGGTAAGGATTCTGCTGGGATCAAGATGATTCCAATGAATTTCTCTGCTCCTACCCAATCGGGTACCCTCTCTATCAATGGCGTAAGGTGTTTGCTAGCCTTGCGAATGGTTGAATTTCGCTCCTGACTTGGGCGAAGTCGTCACCGAGCGACGTTTCCGAGAGTATTATCGAAACGCCTTCTTCGGATGCCCAATCGAGCTAGTTGCGACGGTACCCGATGAAGGCAGCCTGTAAAAGGCTGCTGTTAGCGCAAGCGCAAGCCACTTAGAGTCTTTTTTCGCCATTGGACGATCGTTGGGGGATGCCAAGAAGCGGAAGAAGCATTTTCATCGCTGTCCGAGAGGTGTTTTTCCAAAGGGCATCACTCCATAAATCGGGCAAAAAACCCAAAACTGGAGCAGTGCGAAAAACCGGTGACCGGGCACGAACGCGCTCCGGTTTGGGTGACCGGAGCAAGTTCGGCCTTGGACGTTCGTGAACGAAATCAGCGGCACACTTCTTACGACCGCCTCCCATCGATTTTTGTGTCTTTCAAAGACTTCTATCCGTGAGAACGCAAGCAATCAGAATGGCTTTCCACTAGTCCGCTCGTCAGGCCCCTACTTGCATAATCTGGCGAGCATTCGCGGCAAAAGCGATCAGGGAGTGACGTGACCTGTTGAACTGAATAGGCTTGCGGACAGTCAAGCCGCTGAATGACAGAAGGGATGTTGCAAACACTTACATAATCCCAATATGAGTTGTCCTTGCATATTCAGCCCGAATCGGCGATTATGCATTGGCTTGCATAATAGGCTAGTATGCAGAGACATGTATACTATTTGTTACGCCTCTGAGAGCCCTATGATGAGCCGCTCACCCACTGAGATTGCTAACGACCTACGGGGCTTTATCGAACTGTCGTATCCTAACATCGACATCCGTGCCGAACCGTGGGAGCAAGATCCGAATCGGCTCGCCGTCTACTTCACCGACGAGAAATTCTCACTCATCTATCCGTACCAACGGTGGCACTACCTTACGCACCTCATTCCCGCCGAATATCAAGAAGAACATTTATCTACGTCGGCGTGGTTTGAATTGGCACCAGGAGCGTCACCAGCTGAACTTCGTTATCCGGATGAAGATCTCATTGCAGACATCACGCCCGATGTCATGCGCATTCTGAAGGGGACAGGATTCTTCAATTGCCTTGACGATGTAATGTGTACGGCCGACGCCGGTGAAACTCGGGGGCAATGCTGGGGCGACTTTCGTAATGCTAAACCACTTCTCCATAAATGTGGGATCACCGAGGATGAACTGTTCGACGTGCTTCACGTACTGATGCTTCAAGGAGGATTTTGTGATTGCGAAATACTCTATAATGTGGTCGAAGAAAACCGCCTCAAGGCAGAATATTGGAAGGCGCGTGCAGCGGGACTGGAACCGCCGAACCCACACAAAGGGGCATAACCAAGCGGTGCCGCCGATGCGTCGTCACTTACAACAACGTCAATCGCGGCGGCTGGGTTGCCGCCGCCGTTCGTCGCTCAAAGACATGACACTCTCGCACTTAGAAATCGTTGAAGACCTTAACAAGTTTGGCCCACCCTGCGATGACTGGGAAAAACTTCAAAAGATCCTCGACGATCTATGGCGAGACGGAAATCCATCGCAGGCAATACCTGAGTTGCTCGCGGTTTTCGCGCGATATCCTGCTGATGAAGATGGATGTGGCGTGTTCTGGTCGATACTCCACGGGCTCGAAACACTGACTGGGTACGAAACTCATCTATTACGATCTGTCCAGATTTCGCCATCTGAATTCGGTGTCATGATGCTTGGTCGAATCCGCAATGCAAACATCGCAACCATAGGATCGGTCTCGGTCGTTTCGGTACTACGCGCGACAAGCGAATCGAAAACAGCTTGTGAACGCGTGCGTAAGGTCGCAAACCGTTTTGCACCATCAGGATAGCGATGAAATCGTGTAAGGATGCCCGTCTCCCTACACCCACGTACGTACATGCAGGCTTTCATATTGCGGATCGGCGAAGTTGAGTATGCACATTCTGCCCTCGCCCCAACTTGCACCGGTTTGACACGCCGGAGCACGCGAGCGGACAGCCAAATGCACAGGACACGCCCTCCTGGTTCAGTTCGGGAGCGGCGGATCCGAGCTTCGATTTCCGGGAAAGTGGCACCATCAAACTGATTCTGCCAGTGCAGAGAGCTTCGTCACCGCCGGCAATTCGACGAAGTGTATGCATATTCAAACGTCTTCAAACGCCGAGCCCGCCAAGCAAAGCTCTTCCCCGACATTTGCTGGCACACGTTTCGAGCCACTAGCATCACTGCCTGCCTACAGAACGGCGGGGCGCTGGAGCACGCTCAGCGGATCGCGGCCCATGAGTCGCCCACCACAACTAAGCTCTATAAGATTGAAGGAATCGTTCTCTGATGTCAGTTCATTCCGACAGCCAAAAGACTCGAGGGTGTCCCGTGAGTGCTATGACGTACTCTTGGCTAGATGCAAGAATGTGACCAATCTGACGCGCGGATGTCACCACGTTCGAGTTCGCGAAGCACCGAATTCGAACCGAAACACCGCGTATGTCGTAAGACCTGTTTTACGTACCATTTGAACAGGGAGTTTGAACCATGGTCCGCAGCTTGTTGTGGATGGCGCTGACGATCGGTGTGTTTCCTCTTTGTGGCCTCAGCCAAGACCGCCAGGCCCATTCGGTCTCACATTGGAACCAATGGCGCGGGCCGTTAGGAACGGGAGTGGCCCCGGATGCCCAACCACCGGTCGAGTGGTCGAACGACAAAAACATTCGCTGGAAAACTCCACTTCCAGGAAGAGGACATAGTTCTCCCGTTCTAGGGGCTGATCACGTGTTCGTGACGACGGCAATTCCGGTGGGTCCCAAATTGCCTCCACGCATGAGCGGACGGCCTGGAGAGCACGACAATTTGCCGATTGACAGTAAGTATCAATTCGTGGTCGTGGCGGTCGATCGTCATCAGGGAACCATTCTCTGGGAAAAAGTGGTTCGTGAAGCGGTGCCGCTGGAAGCTGGCCACACGACCGGAAGTTTGGCCACGGCCTCGCCGGTGACCGACGGTAATTTTGTCTACGCGTATTTCGGCGCTCAGGGAGTCTATTGCCTCGACTTGCAAGGGAATCTCGTTTGGGAGCGAGATTTTGGTCCCATGCACACGAAGCACGGCCATGGCCAAGGAGCTTCACCCGCTTTGTACGGTGATTCGCTGGTGGTGAACTGGGATCACGAGGACGGGTCTTTTTTGGTGGTTTTGGACAAACGAACTGGCAAGAACCTGTGGCGCCGGGACCGCCAGGAAGATACCTCCTGGAGTTCGCCGATCGTCATTGTTCGCAAGGACAGCCAGGGAGTTGACCGGCCTCAAATTGTCGTTTGCGGTACCAACCGCGTTTGCGGATACGATCTGAAATCGGGCGACGTACTGTGGCAGTGCGCGGGCATGTCTTCCAACGTTGTGGCAACACCTGTCTACGGGAACGAAATGCTGTACGTCGGCAGCAGCTACGAAAAGAAGATCCTCATGGCCATCAACCTCCAGGGCGCCCAGGGCGATCTCACAAATACCAAGCACATGGCGTGGACTCGCATTCGAGGCACGCCCTATGTTCCCTCAATGTTGCTGTACGACGACGCTCTCTATTTCCTCACGCACTACCAGAATGTTATGACGCGTGTGGACGGCCCGAGCGGAAAGGACCAACCGGGCGTACTTCGGCTCGGCGAACTGGGGAACATCTATTCCTCGCCCGTCGCCGCCAATGGCCATGTCTACGTGACAGACTTAGACGGTACCACCATGGTGCTAAGCCACGAAACGACTCCCAAATTGGTCGCCGTAAATCGACTTAATGAGTCCATCAGTGCCTCGGCAGCCATCGACGGAGACGAAATATTTCTCCGTGGCGATGACCACTTGTTCTGCATTAGCAGTAAATCTCCACCTGGCGTCAAGTGAAATGGCCCTTGATGGCGACGCTCGAAGGGCACCAGCAGTTGGTCAAGTGCGTCACACCGTCGCACACACCGGGGTAGTTTGGTAACTCATGACGAACCGTCCCGATTCAGTTTTACACAAGTAATAACTCGCACCGGTTTGACACGCCGGTGCAACCAATCGTTGTCCAACACGGGCAGGTAGGTAATGTTGTTTGGCCCGCTCGCTAACTCGCAGCATGCCCCAGCGCGATGATCTGGCCCTTGCGGAACTGCGGCATGCTGTCCCCTGCCACCCGCCGTTCATCAACGGTTGATCGACAGTCCTGGGTGCGAACTTTTCAATCGCTCGACACCTTGGTCGGTGACTTCGGTTCCGCCGATATCGACGCGTGAGAGCATCGGGCCCATCGCTTCCAGTAAGGCCAACCCACGATCGGTGATTTTGGTGTGGCTCAGATCGAGATGTTGCAGCCATCGCCAATTTTGCAGATGGGCCAACGCTTCGTCTTGAATCGGTGTTCGAGCGAGAGAAAGGTCTGCGCTGCTGTCACTCTGTTCGCCGAATCTCGACAGAGAGGCAAGCCCTGGGCCCGTGACGCGAGTTTCCGAGAGATCGAGGCGAACCAGATGGGTCAGCGGCTTCAGAGCCTCCAGACCCGCGTCGGTGATTGCCGTGCGAGCGAGTTTTAGGCTGGCAGGCCCATTTGTGGGAACAAGTCGGCTGACAAGGCTGGGCAAATCCTTGTCGGTAACAGCAGTCCCCGAGAGATCGACCTCGCCGATATTGTTTTCTTCTCCGCTTTTCAACCCGACACTTTTTCCGCCCAGTCGTCGAACTTCGTCGAAAGCCTCGCTGCAAGCAAGACGATGACGGACAAAGAACCCGCCGAAGATCGCACAAGGTACGATGATGACGACAAGCAGAAATACGATGGAACGGCGGCTGCCACGCTGCGAGTTCGCTTCAACCATTTTCGATATCCTGTAGAATAGCGAGAAAAAACCGTATGTATTGAAAAATGCCTCTCTCTTAAGACCTTTCGTCGATCCAAGGGTATCGCGGCAGGACGCCTTGGAGGCTTTCATAGGAGTTCGTCACCGCAAACTGCACGTCTATCTTCCGCAGCACTTCTTATACTTCTTGCTACTGCCACAGTGACATGGATCATTCCTGCCAGTTTTCGCCCCCACTCGAATCGTCGTCTTTTTCGTATACCCAAGATCGTACACTTGCTGCTTAGCTATCGGAACATTTGGTGGCAGCGCTTTCGGCATTCTTGGCGGGCTGAGTTTCTCCTCTTGAAACGAAGCC
>Ga0194045_1000785_pt1 | contig 10501 bp, 10 predicted proteins | sample JunL6211m_MetaG_FD_161686 | JGI IMG/M metagenome (GOLD analysis project Ga0194045, IMG submission 161686) | Anoxic zone freshwater microbial communities from boreal shield lake in IISD Experimental Lakes Area, Ontario, Canada - Jun2016-L626-11m | ecosystem: Environmental > Aquatic > Freshwater >...
GTTATATACTTTATATTTTTGTAGTGAATCTAGAGTGATATCTCCAGGCTTGTTCTGTGCCTCGGCTTTATTTGAATAGTCTTTGCCTAGGGTGTTAGGTTCCAGATTAGCAGGCTTTTCGGCGGAGTAATAGAAGTTTTCAAATAAATCTTTCCCAGGATAAGGTAACGAAGAATTTACTTCTTTTTCTTCCCATGTCTTCAAATCATATAACTGAGTCAATAGGTCGTCTTGCTGAGCTAATGTACTAGGTAAGGCGTCTTCTTCAGACGAAAGATTTCCATATTGATAGGTAGATAGAAACTTGAACTGCAGCTCTGTAAATTTTGATTCTTCTTGAAAAACAGTCTGCTTAAGAATGTCTTCTTTTGCGGCTCTTACTTCACCTAGCTTATCTGTAAGCTTGGAGACTTCCAGAGCCCCGTACAATATGTCGATGTTTGGACTAGGGTTATCTCTATATACGTCATAACCTACTCCCAACTGCTGATCTTTTTGGCCTATAGCTGTTACCCCTGCCCCAGCGATAGCTACAGTACTATCAGATAGTATCTCGGTTACCTGTGTAGAGTGCATCAATAGACTGGTGTCAGCCAATATCATGGTTCCTAACTTACTGCGTGTTGTTAGGGTGGCCTCAGTAATAATATCCAGGTTAGTTAACGACTGAAGTAAAATATTATTTTTAGCGTAGTTGACGATTTGGTCTTCAGCGTAATTGTAAATGCTCAGCTTTGATTTTAGTACAATCCCTCCAATATCCTCTACAGCGACTTTAGTTGGATCTGGAGAGCCTGGTGTGTCGGTCTCGCCGTTAGACTCTAAAATAATACCGGACTTGTTACTATAGCAGTACAAAGCTTTTTCTGACTTGAAACGCATCCCTTCTTCAGACGAAGAGAGATCAAGATGCTTTTTGCTAGCCATGTTTATATTTCCACCTGCTTTAACTATACAGTTCCTCAAAGGTTGAGAAACTAAATCTTTAGCTGGTTGTATATAGATATTCCCACCTTCCATGACTATGGCCGAATTCCAAGCGTCGCGAATAGTAATACCCCCGTTGGGCATTAAATAAATGCCTGCCGTACGCAGGGAATAATCTTTAAGATTTAAAGGAGTCTCTTGGTCAACTTGAGCGATATCTTTCAGACTATTTTCGCTCGAAATATCGTCATTAACATAAAAATCTTTCTCATGTTTTTTAAAATTTTGATAACCCAACTTCTCGTTCACATAGGCTACATAATCGCGCAACTGTAATGCGTAATTAAACGGGTTTTTTTTGAATGTTGCATCGTTCTTGAACTCGAAGGCTTTCTTGCTGTCGTATTTTAACTCTGCAGCATCATCTCCTTTAGGATCATCTGGTGCTGCCTTGCGTAGAGGTACACGAATCCAATTAGTTTTCTCGATAAAAATTTCTTTTACACTACGCAAATGAAATGCTCCATCGGTACCTATATGAGCATCCCACAACCCTGTATCGGGTTTTTTGGGGGTGTAGTCTGGATCTAGTTTGCGTACCTCGTCAGGGTCTGGACAAACCAAGAACACATGCAAGAAATCACCCAATCCTCCTAGAAACCATTTGAACCTTTCTATGGCTTTTACGCGCTCATCTTCTTTGATTGTGTAGTAGTCTGAGGCGTCATCTGCGCTGTGCCCTCCTTGTTTTGCAAACATAGGAGGTTGATCATCTTTTTTAACTGCAGGGCGGCCATAAGATTCTGCAGGTTTGTGAGTGGCTCCAAATTCAGCCATTAGCCTTTTACCGTCATGGTATATGTTATATTCACCTAGGGCGGTATAATGCTGAAAGTTATGACTTATGATCCGTACCAAGTCATCCAACAAATGACACTGAATTTGTGCGAGCTCTGACGCTTTAAGGTTTGCGAGCTGTTGGTATAGACCTAGTAGTACTCCAAACTCATTACTTATAACATGCTCTCCCTCCACAACGTCTGAAGGTCTGCGATGGTCGTAAATATCTGGGGTATTACTCATATGCCCCACCTTGTTTGCATCATCAGCAATAGCGTTCCCGGCCCCTAGACATGATCTAGCCGGAAGTATCACTTCTTTGGAAATGGTGTTCTGAGGAATCATACCTATGATAAAGCAGCCTGTCCCTGTACCGTCCTCTACACACAACACGCGAGAGCCTGCTTGAGGTATTGTGGATTCTTTGAACCCTAGGAAAGAGGATAGAGTGGAGGCAACCATGACCCCTTGCATACGCATGCCTCCGTCTGCGGTTTTTGCGCCGCCGTAAGATTCTCTGATCACGGTTACAGCATTGGAACCTGCACTGGCTGTGATTACAAATCCTACAAAAACGTTAGAAGTTTTTTGATTATTGATTGGCATATATGTACATGAAAAGACCTTAGTCCTAATATACAAGACTAAGGTCTTTTAGCAAGGTAATATACCTTATTATAGATTGATGTTGGCTGCGATCGCTATATTTGTTGCTCCAATACCTCCACCACCTAAACCAACAGCAATACCGATTCCTGCTCCGCCTCCGCCGTAACTGGTCAGGTTTGAGCTTAACTGTAAGAACTCAATAGTAACATTATCCATAACTGTGAGGCTCTCAGCTTCTGCCTGTATGGCAAATTGTGATACAATACATCCTGTCGCTGTATATGAGCCTGCGCTGACACCGCCTGTACATGCTCCGGCAAGGTCGAGAATAATCTGCCCAGGTTGGCAAGCTCTCCATCCTGGAGCAGAGAACAACCCTGCAGTGTCTGTGGTAAGTAACCGCTGCATAGTAATCTGTCCGCTAGGCATACTTGCCCAAATAATTGCAGACTTGTTACCTATGGTACGTCTACGATTGACCTGTTGAGCATAATTAATAGCTATATTCGTAGCTCCAGTTACTATACCTCCTCCCCACATAAGGATAGCTTTGTCTGCAGTTAATGGAGTAGATGGGGTTACTCCTTGAAATCCAAATACGTCTGTTGATGCCATATATTTTTATGTGTTGGTTGTTTTTACTATTATAACTAAGATGGCCTCAAGGTGCAATCTTCCGTATAAATTATTTTAAAAGGCCTAAAGCTGCAGCTATTTCAGCAAAATTAGCGTCTTCTCCTTTGGTGTATCTTATCCAGCCTTTACCATCACCTACGATTCTATAGATGACGTTGGGATTGCCATCATCTGAGAAAATGAGTATACCTGTGGCTTTGGTGGTATCCAATAGCACAGGTTCTCTAAAATCTCCGGTAACTACAACTTTCATACTATAATTGAATCTTTTTTGCTGCAATCTCCATGTCACTATGAAGAAGATGTTGTTTTAACAGAGCACTTAACGCAGCTAAATTATCTGGAGATTGCGCTTGAGGTTCTTCATCTAGGTCTTTAAACATGTGTTTGGCTCCTGGATACTCCATAGCTCGCTTAAAGATGTGGGCCGCCTGCTGGTTAGGCAGCCCACACTCTTCAGCACATTTAAAAAAACCTGCTTCAAAAGAAGTCATTTCGGCTATACTCCTCCTATAAGCTTCAATGTTACGTAGTTTAGCGGGTAAGGCAGATGTAATCTAACGGACGCATTAATTTTGTCCTTGCTTACAGGATCGACACCAATACTTAAAATATCGGAGCCGCTGAAGCTTGTGAGCTGGTTGCCTGCGCGAGTTGTGGCTGTGTTGGTTGCCCGGTAAGCCAATTCATCGGAAATGGCTGCCCGAATAACTGAAATATTCTCATTGTTGATATTATAGCGCCCAATAAATGGTGCTAATACGTCACGCAAAGCATAGCTCATATTGTCCACATTCGTGGTAATTGAATCTTCCGAAGTATTCAGATTAGTTGTATCCGTGGTCAACTGATGTCTGACATACGCAGTACTTCCGATAACAGACTGTGTGATAATCCACACACCTGCAGCAGCCATCACATCAAGCTCAGCCTGACCGAACTCAATAACAACCTTGCTCAAGCTGTATACACCAAGGAACTCAGTGTTGGTTAAGCCCTGATGAGGCACAACGCCAGATCTGAGGCCTGCCAAACCTGCCGCTGCAACGTATCCTGGTTTGGATACACCCTTGCTGTCTTTATAGGTGTCAGGGAACACAACACGCACACGACGATTATTATAGCCTTTGGCAATGGCTGCGATATTGCGTGCACGTTCAGTTTTTGTGTAACTGCGAACCAATTGAACTTTAGTCGCTGGGTTGACACCTCCTGGGACAGGGGTGGCGATTACGAACGTATTATTGGTGAGTACATGATCAACCAAGTATTCATCATATACTGCCTCACCGTCAGGATTGATGGTGAAGTTAATGCGCATGATGTCGTTTGTGCGGAGTTTTGTTGCACCAAAACCGTCATCAGCCAAGAAATCCGCGCCTTCTACAGTAACATAAGTATACGGCTTGGATAGTAATGCTAGATTCTCAGTGACTGTGGCTTTATAGCTGACACCTGAACGGTTGTTGTCGTAGGTGACCACATTTGTCTCATCCTTAATACTCAGCCATGCAATTCTCCAACGAGCGATTTCTGGAGTACTGAATGCGTTGACATGCGCCACTACAGCGTCCTGTACCTCACGATCAAACGTCAAAGGCACAAAGCTATATACTTGGTCGCTCTTCTCTGAGATTTTTAATGCAGCTAGATAGCCTACTAAATCGTCGGAATTAACAGACAGGAAGTAGACACGTTGGCCTCCAGAGTTCAACAAGGCGTCATACACTGCCTGGGCGAGAGGATTATCAGGGTCAATCGTGTTCAGCTTGTTTGTGACGTCTGAGGCGCTTTCGACATAGTCGATTGCACTGACATGGTCTTGTAATAAGTCACGGTGCTCAACGTACAAATCGCCGAGCACAACATCCAACCTCACTGGAGTACTACCAGTAACTAAACTGGAGTCATATGTAGTGATATCTTTATTGATTGTGATGGAACTTCCGCTCTGTAGCCAATTGTAATAGCCCAGTGCTTTGTTTTTCACGGACGGTATTTCAATAGAGGGCTGTGCCAAATATAACTTGGCTGTGAAGTTATTAGTGTAGCTGATTATACTTGCCAAAGTTACAAGTCCTGCCTTGTGTTCCTGTACTGTGTAGGTACTATCGAGATCTCCCACTGAGGTTCCTGATATTTTTGCACCTAGAGTGGTGCCAGGGAGCACTCCAGGACCTATCAAGTCAGCTCCTATCATAAGACCTGGAGCGGCTGATTTTAATGTCAGTGTTGTACCTACGATTGTTCCTGTGAAGGTTACCTTAGTCGGCGCTGGAATAGTTTGATCTATCTGAACAGTACGTACGGCTCCGGATTTGGCTGCTGTGACTGGGATGAAGTATGTATCGCCTGCGATCAGTGCATACTTTGAGGCATTAGTCAGGGGACCTGAAGTTAGTTTGGCGCTAACACCAAGCTGGCCGACACTGAAAACAGTGTCCTTTTGGGGAGACACAGTGGTCTGACTGTCTATATCTGAGGCTGTAATAGTCAGGATAGCACACGAGGACTCATTGTTCAGAGCAGGGTCGTAGAATGCCCCGCCTTTAGCTACCACAACCTTATAACTCATGTCTGCGGTACCTATATATGTACCGGAGCTTTGAAATGTTGAGGTTGTGAGTGGTGTAACAGCAGCGTAAACCGTAATATCCCACTTTGTACCTATTGCTAGATCGCCTGTTGTGCCTGTAAAGTTAATAATAACGTTGTTGTTACCTATCCCTTGATCGGAGCCATCTACCACTAATACTTTGCTTGTCGCATCCATCGAGGCCGTTTGCTCTGTGGTAAAAACACCTTTAGCTGAAGTGATCGTAAACTTCGCAGAAGCTAACGAAGCGTTAACGGCTCCAGTTGTTACTTCAACAGTATAAGTGTCAGAGACAACACCTTTGGAGGCATAACCAAAGTAGGTAGAACCTGTTGTAACCGCTGTTATACCTGAGACACTCCCTCCAGTGCCGTTACGACTTGGAGCACCAATACTGGCCCCGTGAGAGGCTGCATTTGTTGTGCCGAATGTGACATCCTCAACTACGCTCGGTGTAATGTCAGGGAGCAGTGCGGTGACCCTTGCTTTTTCGATTGTGACATCACCACCCGAAACATCAATATAATCACCTACAGCTACGTCACGCTTGGAAAGTATGGCACTTCTATCTTGACCGGCGGTTTTAACTAAACTAAGTGTTTTAAATCTTAAGCGGTTAGGTAAATAGCTAGTTCCGCCAGAAATTAATGCAACCTTGTCGAGATCTCCCTTGGTACCTAAGGCGTCATGAGGGAAATATTGAGAAATAGCATTCTCAAGATAAACTTTAGTATAGGAAGGATCCACGTCACCACCTAGAGGCACATTAGGAATATCATAGGTGGTGTTGGCGGAATACTGATAGGCGTTAGCTGTAGTTACAGCCACTCCATTTTTTGTCGATAAGGCAGTAGTGTATTTCTCAGCAGCCACACCGTATCTGGCCAAATGATAGTGTGGTCCGATGATAAAAGCGGACAAAGCACGCTGACTGTATACTGGAAGTTGCTCGAACTCCTGCTGAATCTGAACTCGGGGTGTGATGTAAGCCATATAGTTATTATTCCTCTGATTTGTATTAATTATAATTGAAATTCTGTCCGGTAGCAATTCTTTTTAGCACATTTATTGACCCAATAACTGTTTCGACGTGCAGGCACTATACACTGCAAACGAGACTGTTTTAAGTTTCAAATCATCTCCCTTAATTACGGCACCCATGTCAAAAACAGACTGAAGGAGCACATTAACTACGAAGTGATCTTTACTCTCCAAGTATAACGTAGGTTCACTCAGCGATACCAGCTTTAATTGTCGCAGACAAAAATCATTTTTTATAACTTCTTGATAGCGCAAAAATACCTTGAAGACATACTCTGCAAGCTGCTCTGCAAAGCCTACATTTGTGGCAACAACTGCAAGGTTTATAGGCATTGTCAACATAACATACCTGTGTTTTTCCGACTCTTTAATATTGCTACCTATTAACTGATTGAGTGTTGGAAATGTGAAGGATGTTTCTCCTCTCGAAACATATATTCCGGGTCTTTTCTGTATAACGGTATCTTTATAGTGGTAGGCAATTTCTAAAGATATTCCTGATTCTAAATCGTCTGGATTGTATGACTGAGTAAAAGCATACCCCTCATTCTGAGGAGGGTTGGCCGTCATGTAGTTCTTTAAGACTTCGTAACATATGTTTTGCACAGTCCATGGAGTTAATACCATTTCATGGTGATCTCTCTCATCAAGCTCTCTTTCTGGTGCTATAGGTTCCACCGTGTTATCGCAGATTACGACCATAAAATTATATTGGTATAGGTATGTGTATGCTGTACGCCGAATCAGTGTTCGGTATCAAATTGAAAGTTGCTCGTTGGGTTAATGTAATGTTTGTGCCTGGGAATTGTTTAGCTCCTCTTGCCTGCACACTGTACCTATAGCCGTCACGAGCTTCACAAATAATATCTCGAACCTCGATGATGGGATATCCAGGCATGCGTACCTGAGATACATAGCTTTCTTTTACGCCTAACCCATGGGCATCTAGCTGCTTGTCTTGTGTAGAATTTTCTACATAGAACACACAAGGCACAGGTTCGAAGTAACCACCATCCAGTCCGACACCGTAATCTTCGTTCTTTGTATCGGCTATAGGTACACCAGAAACAGGATCCACATTCTTGAGTGTAGTTGCACTTTTTGTGCCGTAGGATTTTCTACGCAATAACCAACCTTCTGTACCTACATATCTAGCTAACAATATCTCTTTCCTGGTTATTTCCGCAGCCATCGCATATTTACGAGCTTCGTGTCTAGTAGAGCCAAATAGTATAGGTTGAGAATAGTAGGTTTTACCGTCAGCTGTGGTTAAACGTATTCTGTATGAATAGTTTGGCGCCCATGACTGTTTGATTTTTGTATCATCTACAGCAAAAAACACATCTCCTAGATTTTCTTTAACGGCAGCTATCTCTGAAAAATTGGCTGTTTCGGATATCTCTAGGGCAAAGTTATATGGACGGGTACCTCTAAAAAAAGCATCCAGCTGCCATTGAATAAAGTGTCCTCTCACCCAGTCTGGAACAACCTCAACTTTTCTAAAAACTTTTCTAGGATCGTACATTTAAATTATGTTGTTTAATCGTCTGAATAATTGTCTGGAGATCTGACAGGTATAAGCTTCTTCAATTTACTGCGTGCACTGTAGTAGGTTAATTTGAGCTTGAACGCAGTTCTGAGAGGAAGAGCCTGCATGAATTCTCCCAATGCTTTAAACTGAGAAGCTGCGGTCTTATTCGTGTCGGATGGATTATCACTCATTAGTAACGACGTCTGTAGATATACTCCGAATGTTTGACTCCATAGATTGCAGCTACATTCTGGTTCATCTTGATTTGTTGTCCAAGCTCTTTGAACTCTTGCTGCATGTCTTTGGCTAATGACATAAATATCTGTGCTTTGTCTTTATCGTTTACCTGTACACCGTCAGCGGCGTAAGAAAGTTGATTGGCTGCTTCGTTTATAGCTCCTGACCGTAAAAGGTAAGATGCAGCACCTAAGAGCAACAATGAACGGTATGGAAAGTCTTCGAGGCTATACATGACCCCTAGAGGAGGGTTCATTAGATTGTAGTAGTCCACAGTATTGATCATTGCTTGTTCGATCATTTCTGGGGTGAATCTGATGCCTAATAATAGGGTGTTCAGCTCTTCCCTGTCCTGCATGAACAGCCTAACCTCTTCACTGGTTAATATAGGGTTAGCCATAGTTTAAGATTTTGAAGAAGGATTGAAGTTTGTGTGCTTCATTGTCTTACTGGTGTTTGTGACAGGCTTAGGTTTAGCGGCAGGAAGTGCGCTATCTCCGGTAGGTACTGCAGCTGTTCTGGGAGGAGCAGGAGCGGATACAGGTGGAGTGACCAGTGCCTGGGCCTGAGTAGCCACATTCGAAGGAGCCGGTGTAGGTGTAGCGCTAATTGCGGTGGCTGCAGGAGGCAGCGGAGGTGGTGGTTGCTGCATCCCCATCATTACCGCAGCAGATTTTTCAATAAACAAAGCAAATTCAGTCAGTATATTATCACTACTCATACTCATATTATAGATAATAACTCTAGGGATATCAAGAGGCTTATAGACAATAAAAAGGGGACCCGAAGGCCCCCTTTTATTAACTGATTAGCTGTGAGTTGAGCTTAGCTATTGAAGTCGATCTTCACAACACCCTTCACGTTACCGATGGCAAGCGAGAGGTTCATGTACTGGAAGTATTCCAGGAAGTAGGCTTCGTTCTTCATGAACACTGTGAGCGGCTGCAATCTGTAGTACTTGCCGAAGAATTCTTCGGAAGAGAACAGATAGATCACACCGTCAGGAACGAGGTCACGCTTGATGGTGTAGATCGGCTTCACGCCCAAGAGTGTCTTGGAAGGAAGACCATTGACCCACATTTCCTGCGCGAGATCGCCACCAACTTCACTACGGCTCATTTTGACGAAATCGTCAGCCGTAACGTTGTTCATAAGCATCACACCTTTGCTTTCTCCGCCATCTGGCTGAGAAGGGCCGAAGGGGACCTTGAGGCGCTTGATAACCTTGAAGGCTTCAGCAACGTTTTCACGTGTGATGCCGCCAGAGATACCGACGTGCTGGGGGAGGTTGAGTCCGTTGATGGAAACACCGTTCGAGGTGTTGACGACATTCTTAGTTCCAACGATGCTGTCGATACGGCTCATGAAACGTGTATCGATTTCAGTCGCGATGTCCTTTGTGGACAACTCGAGCATGATCGCACGAATATCATAGTCATAGCTACGGAGCTGATCGATATCCTTGTTGTACTTCGGCGACGTAATACGTGTGAAGTAGGAAGGATAACGAGTACCATTGAACTGGTACATATCAGGCACAACGCCGAGAGGGATAGTCACCGCAGGGGCAGTATCAGGCTCACGATCGTTCCACTTGACGAGCAGTTCAGGGTTTTCAGCCTTGTCGAGATCGTCATTAGCGATGTCGATAGGGGTGATGATTTTTTCAGTGAAGCTTTCTTCACGAAGCTTCATACGGGTGAAAGACTGCGCGCTAACAGCGGCCTTCTTTTCTTCACCAGCTTTTACCATCTCAAGGAAGGTATCATTAAACACTCTCTGATTTGCGATTTTTTCCATATAATTATTCCTTGTTTAAGTTTAGACACCCAACTTGATGGTGATTACATTGACGGAAGTCTGGAAATTACCAGTGCCGAACGCGGCAGTAGCCTTGTTTTCGAGGGTGTGCACCGTTTCGATAACCTGGCCGATAATTTTCGGAATTTCGACTGTACCACTTGTATTAGCGTCACTCAAAGCCGTGGAAGCATCCACAACCACCAGCTTACCAAGTTCATCGGAACCTACATACTGCCCGACGAGAGGGGTACCAGAATACTGATCTGTTTCGAGAACAGTTG
>Ga0194045_1000792_pt1 | contig 10462 bp, 7 predicted proteins | sample JunL6211m_MetaG_FD_161686 | JGI IMG/M metagenome (GOLD analysis project Ga0194045, IMG submission 161686) | Anoxic zone freshwater microbial communities from boreal shield lake in IISD Experimental Lakes Area, Ontario, Canada - Jun2016-L626-11m | ecosystem: Environmental > Aquatic > Freshwater >...
CTCTAGGCCAGTAGCACTTGTCATGCCGTCTGGTGCTTGCGTCAAGATGCGACCATCGCGTCCAATAATTGGTCGTGTTGGCAAATTGAGTTCGCGCCACCACACAACGTCGGTGAGATCACCAAATGTGCAGACCATCGCAATGCCCGTACCTTTGTCGATCTGTGCAAGTTCGTGTGCGAGTACAGGTACTGCAACATCAAACAATGGTGTGCGCACCATGGTGCCAAAAAATGGTTTGTAGCGGTCGTCGTCTGGGTGAGCAACGAGTGCAACGCAAGCAGGGATAAGTTCTGGTCGCGTAGTTGCAATCAGTATTTCGCCACCAGACTCGTGCGCAAAAGAAATGTCGTGGAATGCGCCAGGACGCTCGCGGTCTTCTAATTCGGCTTGAGCAACAGCTGTTCCAAAATCGACGTCCCACAACGTTGGTGCTTCTTGGGCATAGGCCTCGCCGCGCGACAAGTTGCGCAGGAATGCATCTTGACTTGTGCGTCGCGCGTGATCGCTGATGGTGGTGTACAACAATGACCAGTCGACCGACAATCCAAGTCGGCGAAACAGGTCTTCAAATACCTTTTCGTCTTCGTGCGTGAGCTCTTCGCACAAGGCAATGAAGTTTGGGCGAGAAATTGCAACCGCGCGGTGATCTTTGGGCACGTCGCCGCGAAAAGGCGGCACAAATCGAGGGTCATGAGCAACGCTCGGGTCGCATGACACACCAAAATAATTTTGCACACGACGCTCGGTCGGCAGACCGTTGTCGTCCCAACCCATCGGATAAAAAACTGACTTGCCACGCATGCGCCAAAACCTGGCGATTGCGTCGGTATGTGTGTAACTAAACACGTGACCCATGTGCAACGAGCCGCTCACGGTGGGCGGAGGAGTATCGATGGCAAAGACGTTGTCGCGAGTGGCCTTGCGGTCAAATGCGTATGTGCCCAAGGCGTCCCACTGTGCAATCAACTTGCTTTCGACGTTGTCGAGGGAGGGCTTATCGGGCACAGTCATCGCGCATTAACTGTATTGGGTCAAGCCACTGCTTGGCCTACAACTGCGCCTCTAGGCTGTGTGCGTGCTGCACTTATATGACACCGTGACACGCGATGTGCGCGAACTCAAAATGCGTGAGCCGGGCAAGTTGGGCATCTATTTGTGTGGCCCAACCGTCTATGGCCCGCCACATTTGGGTCACGGCCGAGCCACTTTGGTCTACGACATTTTGCGTAGATATATGGAGTGGTGCGGTGTTCAGGTGAGATTGGTGTCCAATATCACCGATATCGACGACAAGATCATCGACCGTGCAAATCGCGAAAATCGTCCGTGGAATGAGATCACTCACAAATGCGAAGCGGTGTGGTTCGACGCAATGAATGCATTGGGTGTGATGCGACCAACCGATGTGCCGCACGCAACTGAATATGTAGAACAGATGGTTGACATGATCGGCGAGTTGATGTCGAGTGATAGCGCATATGCAACCGACGACGGCGTGTATCTCGACATTTCGTCAGTGCCCGACTACGGATTGCTTGCGCATCAAAATTTGGACGACATGTTGTCTGGTGGTGGCGACCGCGAAGTGTTGGGCGCTGCACAAAAGCGTCACCCAGCCGACTTTGCGCTTTGGAAGTTTTCGAAACCTGGCGAGCCAAGTTGGCCATCACCATGGGGTGAAGGTCGACCAGGGTGGCACAGCGAATGTGTAGTGATGAGTTTGCAATTGCTCGGTGAAGGTTTCGATCTGCATTGCGGTGGCGCCGACTTGCGGTTTCCTCACCACGAAAACGAGCGTGCTCAAGCAGTGGCTCTTGGCAAGACATTTGCACAGCACTGGATGCACAACGGATTTGTTGTTGACACCGAAGGCGAAAAAATGTCAAAGAGCCTCGGCAACGTCACCAATCTTGTCGACTTAGTGCAGCATTATGACCCACGCGCATACCGCATGTTGTTGTTGCAAACGCACTACCGCTCACCGGTCAAGGTGGGTCAAGACAACATTGATTCGTCAGTCAAGTCGCTGGCCAATCTGGATGGGTTTGCAGACCGCATGGCCAAGGCTGCGTTGCCTTCAATGCCTGCCGACACTGACGTGCTCGTCAAGTTTCGCGAAGTGATGGACAACGACATAGACACGGCAAACGCAATGGCAATTATTTTTGACACCGTACGACGCGCCAATATCGCCGTTGAGTCTGGCGATACCGACATATGCGCAGCGCTGGCAACTGCAGTGCACGAAATGTGCAATGCGTTGGGTCTCATGTTGCGCAGTGGTGACGATATTGATACAGCGGTTGTTGAGCGCGCTCAACAACTGGATGCGGCTCGTGTGGCAAAAGATTTTGCAACGGCTGACGCCATACGTATTGAACTGCAAGCAGCCGGCTACGTGGTCGAGACCACCAAGGCTGGCACTCGCGTGCGTCGCGCATGACCGAGACTCAAAAAACTCCACGCGAGCCTTTGCCACGCGGTTTCTGGATCATTTGGTCAACCGTCGCACTCGACATGATCGGGTTTGGCATGGTTGCGCCAATCCTCGGTCGTTATGCCGACCGATTCGGTGCAACTGGTTTCCAAGTCGGCATGTTGTTTGCGTCGTTCTCACTTGCTCAAATGATTTTTGCACCGATTCTTGGCAGGTGGTCTGATCGGGTTGGTCGCAAACCAGTCATTGTTATCTCGCTACTGGGCACTGCAGTTGGCAGTTTCATTACTGGTGCAGCCGGTGCACTGTGGGTGTTGTTTGCAGGCCGGCTCATCGACGGCGCATCGGGTGCAAGTGTTTCGGTTGCACAAAGTGCAGTGACCGACATTGGTACCAAAGAGCAGCGCGCGCGAATGCTCGGCTTGCTTGGTATGGCATTCGGTGTTGGATTTGTTTTCGGCCCAGCATTCGGTGGCCTTGCGGCTCTTGGTGGTGCGCATGTGCCGTTTTATCTTGCAGGTTGCTTGGCTTTGGTAAATGCAATTGCGGCGATGATTCGACTGCCAGAAACTCGTGACCTCACACGTGTTAGTGAAACAAAACGAACCTATACACCGCTACGAAAACGAAATTACGGTGCGCTCGCAGCAGTCGGATTTTTCTCGATGTTTGCTTTCTCGGGCTTTGAAGCAACATTCTCATTGTTTGGTGGCGCTCGTTTTAATCTCACCGAAGCCTCTACGGCTGCAGTATTTCTTGGCATTGGCGTATTGATGTCTGGTGTGCAAGGCGCATTGATTGCGCCGCTCACGGCAAAGTATGGATCGCTGCGACTTGTGCGTATCGGGCAAGTGAGTGTGGCGATTGGGTTGTTATTGCTCAGTGCGGCGGTCATCTGGCCAACACTGATTATTGCGTTGGTCATTATGGTGATCGGAGCTGGCGTGGCAAGTCCATCTCTGAGTGCACTTGTCGCAAACTCCGCAGACGATGATCGTCGTGGCGAAGCACTTGGCGTTCAACAATCGGCTTCGGCACTTGCACGAGTGCTAGGTCCACCACTTGCCGGCCTAGCTTTTGATCACATTGGTAACGGTGCTCCTTTCAGTGTTGGCGCAGCGATATATGTGATTGCAATTTTTGTGGCCTTCAGAAAAGTCAAATGAACGATCGGCAACAGATGGGCTACGAGCCCTCGCTTGACGGCATTCGTGCGTTCAGTGTGATCGCAGTGATGTTGTATCACGCACATGTTGCTTGGCTTCCCGGTGGATTTTTGGGTGTTGAAGTATTTTTTGTTGTCAGCGGATTTCTCATTACGTCATTGTTGATTGAAGAGCGCGAATCCACTCAACGCATCGACCTCAAACAATTTTGGATTCGACGTGCGCGACGACTCTTGCCTGCTCTTTTTATAATGTTGTCTGCGACTGCTGTAAGCGTGGCGTTTTTTGCCAAAGATTCTGCGCCAGATTTCCGTCGCGACGTACTGCCATCACTTGGCTATTTCTCTAACTGGTGGCAGATCTTTGCAGTGAAAACGCCTTACTTCGCTGCGAGCTCACTGCCGGTCTTGCGACACCTGTGGTCGCTTGCAGTGGAAGAGCAGTGGTATCTCATCTGGCCACTGTTGTTTGCATTCATATTTGGTGCAAAGTGGATGCGACCGAAGTTTTCGGGCATGCTGCTTGTTGTTTGCAGTGGCGCAGTCATGGCCACAACGGCATTGCGTTTTGCACAAGACAATGAAACACGCACCAACTTTTTATATCTCAGCACAGTCACTCGGTCGAGTGGCCTCTTGCTTGGTGCAGCAGTTGCAATGTTGTGGCGACCATGGCGCAAAACATCGCCATCGAGTTGGTGGCGATCGTCGCTAGCTGACGCATTGGCGATTGCGTCGATCGCAGTGATTGGCGTACTCATGGCCACTGTGCATGTGGCTGATCCATTTTTGTATCAAGGCGGTCTGGCTGCAACGACACTTGCGTCAGCTGTGATGGTTGCTGTCGTGATGCGGCCAAATGGGTTAATAGTCAAAAGGTTTTTCTCACAAGACTTTTTTGTCGAAATTGGTCGCCGCTCGTACGGGTTGTACCTCTGGCATTGGCCCATCTTTGTTGTGGCTCATGCGCGAGACTCGGGCAATCGCTTGGCCATTGCGCTTGCAGCCACCATCATCATCAACGAATTTGTCTATCAATATGTCGAGATTCCCACTCGCCAAGGGGCACTTGGTAATTGGTGGCGCAACCGACCACAATTGAGCGCTATGCGTCGTCGACTCCCTGTGCTTATTGCCGCGGTAGTAGTTGCATCACTAGGTGTTACGGGAGTCAAGGTTGTTGGTATTAAGGCTCGTGACGTGTCGATTGATACATCAACTGCAAGCGTGATCTTTGCTGTGCCAACGACTGTGGCCAACACGGTGACCACACTGGCACCAAGTGTTATTGGTTCGTCGACAACATCAACAACGATTGCCAAATTGCCACGCAAAATAGTCATTGTCGGCGACTCTCAGGCTCATGCACTCGCAATCAATAAACCGTCTGGGATGGAAAAGACATTTGTCGTTGCAGATGGGTCTATTGATGGCTGCGGCATTTACGACAGAGGCGTTGGCGTTGGTGGCACAAATGGAAATTTCCGCCGCAACTTTGCCAATTGCGAAGGTTTTGAAACGAGTTGGGCCAAGTCGGCGACAAAGGCTAGAGCCGATGTAGCACTTGTGGTGATCGGCGCATGGGAAGTGCTCGACCTCAAAATTAATGGGTTTACGTTTGCTTTTAATAGTGCACCGGCCGACACAATATTTCGTACGCAAATGCAACGAGGAATCGACGCATTGCGTGCAACTGGCGCAACAGTTGCACTTCTTGAAGTTGCATGCATGAGGCCAGTTGACTCAAAGGGCGGTCCAGTGCCCGCTCTTCCGCAGCGCGGCGACGATGCGCGCACAAGACATCTCAATGATTTATTACGCGATATTGCTGCGCCAGAAGATGACGGCGTATTTTTCATTAGCGGTCCGAAGGAATGGTGTTCTGATCCAAAAATTTCAACGAGCCTGTCCTACAGGTGGGATGGCGTGCACGCCTACAAGCCAGGTGCAAAACTTATTTTTGAAACAATCGCAACCTCGATTTTGCAATTACCTGTTACGAAGTAGCGTTTGATTTTCGAGCCTGCTCGATAACGCCTTTGCACAGGTTTTCGACGTGCTCAATATCGAGTCCAAGTTTGTGCCCGATGTGCACAGACCAAATGAGAGCTTGCAAGTTCGCTTCAAAGTCGGCTTGTGACCTGGCATCCGACCTCGCAGCCTGACGATTTTGACTGACCATCACAAATGTTGCGAGGAAAATTGCTTCAAGACTCACAACCATCGTTAATAATCCAAATGGGTATTTGTCAAATTTCATGGAAGCACCAAATACACCGACGTTAAACAAGACCCAAATTCCAAACCAGATGGTGTGGATGTATACGAAATTCAGTGACCCAGCAAAACTTGTGATGCGATCGGAAAATTTGTCTTGTGCCTGACGTGCTGCTTCAAAATGCCGCTTGCCACTGGTGACATTCCAGTGGTCAAGATCAAAGAGTCGCCCATCTTCTTTTCCGTCCATGCGATCGACCAGCCGACAGGCCTCACAATTTTCTCGTGAATGGGTTGCCCCAAGTGATTCGTTATCCATGTTTATAAACCGTAGATCAAATGCGATGTGACGTGGAGACAAATGAAATGTGGCGGAAAGGTCTACTGCACGGTAACTTGGTGCCATGACCGAATTTTCACTTTCGCTAAACGATGACCAACTTCAAATTAAAGATTGGATTCATCAGTTTGCTGTTGACACCATTCGACCTGCCGCACATGAGTGGGATGAAAAAGAAGAGTTCCCTTGGCCGATCGTTCAAGAGGCAGCAAAGATTGGTTTGTACGGCCTCGACTTCATCATGAATGCAATGGCAGACCCGTCTGGTCTCACCATGGTGGTTGCAATCGAAGAAATGTTTTGGGGCGACGCCGGAATTGGAATGGCAATCATGGGTTCTGGCCTCGCTGCAGCAGGCATTGCCGGCAATGGCACACCAGAGCAAATGATGGAGTGGGTGCCACAGTGTTATGGCACTGCAGATGATGTCAAGGTCGGTGCATTTTGTGTGAGCGAACCAGATGCAGGTAGCGACGTTTCCAACTTGCGCACGCGTGCGGTATACGACGAAGCAACTGGTGATTGGGTACTCAATGGCACGAAAGCATGGATTACAAACGGTGGCATTGCCAACGTGCACGTAGTTGTTGCAGCAGTTGATCCAGAACTCAAAGGCCGCGGTCAAGCGAGTTTTGTTGTTCCGCCAAACACAAAGGGTTTGTCACAAGGACAGAAATATATGAAGCACGGCATTCGCGCCAGCCACACAGCAGAAGTGGTGCTTGAAGACGTTCGTATCCCTGGCCGATGCTTACTTGGCGGCAAAGAAAAACTCGATGCCAAACTTGCGCGATATCGCGAAGGCACGTCGAGTGGCAAGCAACCAGCAATGGCAACGTTTGAAGCAACACGTCCGGCAGTTGGTGCTCAGGCACTTGGTGTTGCACGTGCGGCGTACGAATATGCACTCGACTACGCCAAAGAGCGCAAAGCATTCGGAAAGCCAATCATCATGCACCAAGCCATTGCGTTCAAGCTCGCCAACATGATCACCCAGATCGACGCGGCACGCTTGCTGATCTGGCGTGCATCGTGGCTAGCAAAAAATGGTGGCTACAAAAATGCAGAAGGTTCACAGAGCAAGTACTTCGCTTCTGAAATGTCTGTGAAAGTCACCGAAGATGCAATTCAAATTTTGGGTGGCTACGGCTACACGCGCGAGTATCCAGTAGAGCGCTGGCACCGTGACGCCAAGATTCACACGATCTTCGAGGGCACCTCAGAGATTCAGCAGCTGGTGATTGCTCGTGCAATCTCTGGCTTGCGCGTCGAATAACGGATCGCTAGAACGTGACCGACATGAGGTCGCGACCTACTAAAACATGGCCGGTGTAACCGCCTGATTTAATGTCGTCTGAAAACCCTTGTTCGTCAGCTTCATTTTGTGGTGGCGGCCCAAGGTGAGTGAGCAGCAGAGTGTTCACCTGTGCGCGCTGTGCCATTGCACCCAGTGCAATTGAGTCGGCGTGATAATCAAGAATTGAATTGATGCTGGGAATATGTTCGATGATAAACGCGAGCGGGGCGCGACGAACTACCTCGTGAACGAGAACATTTGCGTGTCGACTGAAATCTTCTACTTCTTGACACACGCGTGTGTCACCAGAAATCACTACCGAGCCGTCAGGCGTGGTGACTTTGTACGCAACCGCATCTGGCACTGGTTCATGGTGCACAGCGACAGATTCCACGACTACTGTGCGATCCGCAGAAGCCCACACTTCTATGGGGGTGAATGAAGCGGGAAATTCTCGAGCATCAAGTCCTACTTCGCGGGATCCCTTGTGCTCGCGTCGAATGTGGATGTTTTCGTCGTATGGTTCCAGCATTCGTTTTACGAAACGCGCAGCTCCTCCAGATGGCGTAATAATGGTCAGTGGGGTAGCTACCTCATCAAATTGGGTTTCAATCCATCTCGACAAAACCAGCTCTGCCAATCCGAAAACGTGATCGCTGTGAATGTGAGTGATGAACACTGCATCTAGATCAGCAAGTCGAAGACCCGCTTCAATTAACCGGTTACTCGTGGCGCGACCTGCATCAAATTGCACAACGACATCGTTATATTTCACGAACACACCGGCCCCTGCGCGACCAGGTGTAATGGGTGGGCCACCAGTGCCGGTGAGAGTAACTGTCGTTGCCATGTGTGAGGCCTTTCAAGAAATTATTAGGAGTTATAGAAAGTGATCTTCATTAGGGGATTCTGTTCCCATTCTAAATGGGACGATAAGAGAGAGACGACACGAAAAAACGGCTCAAGGCAATTGCTACACGACGTAGTCTCTTTACTATGAAAATTGCGATAGTCGGTGGTGGAATTGGGGGGCTTACTGCCGCTCTTGCACTCTCACAAAGTTCTCATGAAGTAGCTGTCTTTGAACGTTCGGCAGGAATCAGAGAAATTGGTGCCGGTGTACAAATCAGCCCGAATGCTTCTCGGCTTTTACATTCGTTGGGTCTTGGTCGGGCATATTCAGAAATTGCGGTACATCCGCAACGAGTTGTATTTCGCCGTTGGGAAGATGACTCTATTCTTCGTACGGCAGACATTGACGACAGTTTCGTGGCGCAGCATCAGTTGCCGTTAGCGAATATTGCACGAAATGAATTGGTTGAGATTCTCGGAAATGCGGTGGCGCAACAGACAAATGTGACCTTGAAATTCTCCTCACACGTTGTAGGGGTAGAACCAGGCGACTCATCATCGGTGGTTCGATTTTCTGATGGAACAAAACAGTCCTTTGACATCGTTATTGGTGCCGATGGAATCCATTCCGTAGTTCGTCCATGTATTGGCGGTCTAGATAAGCCACGGTTTAGTGGCTCTGCTGCGTATCGCGCATTGGTCCCACGCAAGTTCGTGGAGGATCTACCAATTGATGTCACCAATCGCATGGGTCCAGATCGACATGTGGTGAGTTATTTCATTGGACGTAATCGCAGTCATCTCAACCTGGTCTGTATCTCGCCTGAAGATTCGTGGGAAACCGAATCATGGACAGAGCAAGGAACAGTGGAAGATCTGTATGCACGATTTGAAGGTTGGTCGCCTGAATTTCTCGCACTGCTTGCCCGAGTCGAAGAACCAATTTTCCGCTGGGCGTTATACGACCGCGAACCACTTGAACAATGGGGAATTGGCACAACCACATTGCTCGGTGATGCATGCCATCCCATGCTTCCTTTCATGGCACAAGGTTCATGCCAAGCAATTGAAGATGCCGTGGTACTAGCACGTTGTCTTACTGATACAGACACGAGTGATGCAGCACTTTCGCTTCGTCGATATGAAAATGCACGTCAGGGCCGCACGGCTCAAGTGCAAACGTCATCATTGATGAATCGCGACCTGTTCCACATGGTGGATGGTCAAGAACAAAAAGATCGAGATATGTTTTTCTCGCTTGCGCCACCAGGAATGTCAATTCTTGATTGGGTCTTCGAATACGACGCACTCACTGTTGCCATTTAAGGCGCTTCGGAGATTCGGATATTTGGCATAACGCTCCGTAGTTAGGTGCTTGCGGAGTCCGTAGCGTAGAGGGTCATATGTCTACTCTGCCCAACGCCGCTTTTTCTATCGCTCTTGATTGTCAACTCGACAATGTGCCTGGCACCCTTGGTCGGTTGTGTGCCGCCATTGGTGAAGCAGGCGGCAACATTGGCGCTCTCGATGGTTTTGATGTTCGTGGTCCGGTTCTTCGTCGCAGTCTTGTTGTGCACTGTCGAAATGAAGAGCATCAACATGCGATCGTTGCCGCAGTACAAAAACTCGACGGTGTGACAGTTCTTGATTGGTGGGACCGAACATTTCGGATGCACGAGGCCGGAAAGATTGAGGTCATCAGTACGGCACCTGTAAATGATCGTGATGATCTGTCAATGGCCTACACGCCGGGTGTCGCTCGTATCTGCACTGCAATTGAAAAAGATCCGTTGCTCTCACATAAATACACCATTCGTAAAAACACCGTTGCCATTGTGAGCAATGGAACTGCTGTGCTCGGACTTGGCGACATCGGTCCAGAGGGTGCAATGCCCGTCATGGAGGGCAAGGCGCTTCTGTTCAAAGAGTTTGGTGGAGTCAATGGCTTCCCAATTTGCATCAATGCTCGCACTGCCGATGAAGTTGTCGATTTCGTTCAACGTATTGCGCCAACATTTGGTGGAATCAATTTGGAAGACATCAAAGCACCTGAGTGTTTTGAAATTGAAGAGCGACTACGTGCGAGTCTCGACATTCCTGTGTTTCACGACGACCAACATGGAACAGCCGTGGTCACATTGGCCGCGTTGT
>Ga0194045_1000793_pt1 | contig 10459 bp, 5 predicted proteins | sample JunL6211m_MetaG_FD_161686 | JGI IMG/M metagenome (GOLD analysis project Ga0194045, IMG submission 161686) | Anoxic zone freshwater microbial communities from boreal shield lake in IISD Experimental Lakes Area, Ontario, Canada - Jun2016-L626-11m | ecosystem: Environmental > Aquatic > Freshwater >...
TAAAGAATCCGAGTGCAGCAAGATCGGATTTGGAAGCACCTGATTTTGGATTGTCAGCTGCGATTTGATAGGTAAGGAATTTATCGTAGGGCAGATCGTTGTTGAAAGATTGAATCACCCAATCGCGAAAGGTGTAGGCGTAAGGGTAAGTGCGATCAACGCCCACACCAATATAGCCACGGTTATCTGCGTAGCGTGCAAGATCAAGCCAATGCCTGGCCCAGCGTTCGCCAAAGTGTGAAGAGTCTAAAAGCCTGTTGACTAACTTTGGATAGGCCTGGGGGTCGGAATCATTTAAGAACGATTCAACTTCCTGAGGAGTAGGTGGTAGCCCTACGAGAACAAAAAAAAGTCTGCGGATGAGGGTTCGTTTATCTGCCTGGGGTGAAAGGGAAACTTTGTTTTGTTCGAGTTTGGCTTGGATGAACAAATCGATTTCGTTGTTGGCGAGAGAGGGTTGAGCTATTTTAGGTGGTGCAGGTTTTTTGATCGGCTTAAAGGCCCAATGATCTTGGTTGGTACTTGCAATAGCGTTTGGGTTCTTTTTCAAGTCTTCAGGCCAGGGCGCGCCTTTAATTATCCATTCAGAAATATCATTGATCATTTGATCGGGAAGCTTGCCTTTGGGGGGCATTTTAAGCTCACTCTGATAATGCAATAATTTTAGTAGTTTGCTATCTGAGGGTTTAGTGGGGTTGAAAATAGGCCCAGAGTCGGGGCCTTTGAAAAAGTGGTCTTTGGAATCGAGGCGAAAACCGCCTTGCTGTTTGCTGCTACCATGGCATTTTTCGCAATGCTCAATAAATACTGGGCGAATCTTGGCTTCAAAAAAATCCACGCTCGCAGTGTCTGCATTTAATAAGAGCAAAGTCAATTGGCAGGCAAGTAGGGTGTTCATGGTAATACATCAATATCGGCGGATCAAGTAATGTAAGGCTAATCTATTTATAGGAACGATCAGGGTTTTATGGCAAGAAACGCCACTTATGACTATTTTAGGGTCTAAGTGCTGCTTTGTAATGCGAAATCGTGACTTTTCATTTTAAGAGCGAATTAAAAAGTAAAAGGGAGGGGAGCAAAAGTTGCTTCCCTCCCTTAAGAGTACATTTAAATCCAGCTTTAATAAATAAACTTAAATCAAGGTTAGTTGGTGCCACCAAGACTAATCCCACCTAAAAACCCGATTGGGAATGGGGAGAATTCATCTTCGAGCGTAGGAGCTTCTGTTCCAGGTAGGAAGGAATACCTACTAAGTACATTGCTGCCTTTTCCTTGGGTCACTATTAAATCAGAACCAGTGCTGCCATCAACTGCACCGACAAATACACCACTAGTATCATTGGAATTGAATGCAAAAAAGCTGGATTGCATGGTGTAATCACTTGAAGGAGTTGCACTCATGGGGAATGGGTCCATATTGTCCATTGCCTGCCAAACAGATACCAACGGCGCACCATTGATGGTACCGGTGATGATCCTATCGAACCCGCCCTGCGACATACCGCCAACTAGGCCGGTGCTGACATTTACGCCCCCCGTGTAGGCCGATTCGTAAGCCATGAATTGCCCGGTAAGCGTGAAAGTAGAAATGGTTTGTGCTCCAGGGAGAATAGGAGTTGAGCCAATAGTATACATGAGTGCGTTACGCCAGATTTTAACATGTGCACCACCGCCTGGGCCTGCACCAGTAATCAAGGAAGCTAATCCGGAGCCATCAGTTTCACCAGTTGCTACGGTGACACCGCCAGAAAAGCTTGTGTCATAAGCATAGAATTGGGTAAGTACATTCAAAGTTTTGGCATCGAAAACCCGAACTTCTGGGCCACCACCAGGGCCTGCAGAAGCAACGATATCTGCAAATCCATCCACATTAAAATCTGCTCCAGCGACATCTACGCCCCCTCTGAAGGATGGATCAAAAGCGAAGAAATCTTGAAGTACCGTGGTGAAATTGCTCTTGCCATCAAATACTATTACCCTTGGCCCACCGCCAGCGCCTGCACCACAAATCAGATCGGAAATCCCATCATTATTCACATCTGCAACTGCAGTACTAACCCCGCCTGAAAAGCCAGATTCGAATGCAAGGAAAGAGGTAATTAGGGAGTTATCAAGGCTGCTATAAACATTGACTTGAGGTGCCCCGCCCGCACCCGCACCCGTGGCATAAATCGGAATATTTGGAAGGATGGTAATCTGTGCCATCATCCCACGGTCTTCATGGGTAAGAATATGGCAGTGGTACACATAGGATCCAGTGAAGCCGGTTGGTGCATAGCGAATAATGATTTTTCCGGGTACAAGCACATTGCCGAAGGTGTTGGAAGCTTGGCCATCCACGGTTCCTGCTGCATTGGTTGTGCCTCCGGTGATAGTTACTGGTTGGTTAGGAGAAGTAAAACCACTTCCAGGATTTAAAATAGCAACGGCGGTGAGTTGTCCAGCAGAGTTAACTGTTGCTGAACCAGTTGCGTTGGTTGTGCTTGTTGAACTTGAGATGTTAACTATTTGACCATTTGTAAACCCAGAACCCCCTGCTGTAACTATTAAAGTATTAATTACAATCGGACCTTGAGATGGCGGGGACCCTGGTACTACAACTCCATTGCTTGCATAAAGTGCTGGTGGAACATTGATTACATCCAAACCGTATTGGTAGGGCGAGGTGACATTTCCGGGATAGAATTGCACGGTTCCAGATGGTTCCGTTGGGGCAAATATCGACATAACCTGAAAGTCATTTACATGGATATGGAATGGATGGGGCTGGTTACTGTAATTGAGAATAGTCCATTCTTCAACAGTGTTAAGTCGGGGCTGGAAGATTACATTGTCAGGGAAAGCTTCCTCGTTGATTTGAAATTGGTTTCCAGCTCCCCCTGCAATAGATCCGCCTCCATTGGGGTTTGCAACTGTTGAACTAAATACCACGGTTCGATTGGCTGCAATAGGTGCGGTCGATAAATCCACAAATGCTTGATTTGTAGAAGAGGTAAGAACTGTGCTGGTATTAATGCCCGAAGTAGAGCCAAAAGTAGTACTTGTCGTAATGGTAACTAGGGAAATAGGGTAAGTACTTGCCGTATTGCCACTACCAATGTCGCTGGCCTTTAAGGTGTAACTTGTTCCTGCGGTGCTAGGCGCGGTAATAACAAAAGAGTAGCGGCTACCCGGGGCTATTATCAAGCCATTACCTGCTACAGGCTTTACCAGTGCATTTCCATCTTGAGAGATCTGGAACAGGTTGTTTGAAACTAAGGTGGAACCATTATAAAGTCCGATTTGGAAATTAGTAACAGAACTAATGTTGGCAAAAGACCAAACCTGGCTTTCCCCGATAGCTGCATTGATCGTTGGATTGACCTGCCCATTAATGGTGTACTGTTGTATAAATGATGTGGGAATTCCACCAAGAACGCCTTTGTTTTTTAACGCAAGCGTCGGTGATACTTCGGGCTGGGCTACACTACCGCCCTGAAAATATTGCAAATACTGTAAGGGTGCGCCAACAGCTCCAGAAGGATTGGTTACAGAATAGGCAGCATTATCCATTTTAGGGCTTGTTAAGTAGCCTGGAATAGAAGGGTTGTTGGCGCTTGCAAGACTTTGTGTTTGCATGGCCATTACAAATTGATTCGGAATAGATGCAATTTGATCAATATTGCTTGCAGCGTTTCCAACGATGATCATGGATGCAAGTCCGCGGTAAGTTTGGTCGGAGGTGAATTCATGGCGGTGATTATGCAGCCAGAATAGGCCATCTGGTTGGTCTTGAGGGATGGTGTATTCGTAAACAAAGCCCATTTCTTGAGGGATTTCAATCAGAACATTGTCGGAACTTCCCTCAGGGGAAACATGCAAACCGTGCATGTGGTTATTGATGGGTTGTGGTCCGGGGGGCATCGTGCTTATGGTTTTAAAAGCGGTATTAAGATCCGGCGCTAAAGGAATGGAATCGGGCAAATTATTTTCCATCCGAATTCTTATGGTGTCGCCACGATTTACATGAAGGGTAGGGCCGGTGTATGTATCGCCTGATAGGCCTGCGCCGCCTACGACAGATGTTGTAGATTGATTATTACTATTAATAGTCATTTGAGTTGCTTGGCCACTATTCAGCGTCCAGTTGTAGGTGTAGAAACCCCCGGTAAGAACTTGTGTAGGTATGGCTCCCGTACCCAGATTAAATGGGGTATTGCCTATGGTTTCTAGCATTTGATTGGATTGGTGAGCCAAAAGAGTGATATCAAGCAGGTGGTTAACACTGTTTAACACAATTGGTTCTGTAAAAGCAGACGGATTGAAGCGGTCTTCAAAACGAAATAAGGAGGGTTTGAAGTATCGAGCTTTTGTCTTTTTCATTTCAGGGCCTTTGCGTTGCTAGGGATGAATATTAAAAATCGTCAAGGCAAGTTGCCGCGGATGTTTAGGCAGTTTAGGGCTATTGAGGTCTTTGTCAACAGCTAAATTTTAAAATATCGGTATTGTTTGTTTTATGGCATCACATTCTTAATATTTGCCTTAATTAATGCTAAAATACTTAGTTTATATTTTAAATATAAGTTTTATGTATAAAGTTAGAATTTATATTCTATTGTGGATAGCTTTTATAACTTATGATCGGTTTTAAAGTTTAAGTGCTGATTTGTATTGCGAAATCATTGAGACCAGTCAATCTGTCGGTGTCCATTGTTGGGCCCATGCCAAGCGCAAGTTTATCGAATACGAGATACGCTGACAAAGTTGCAAACTATTCCTGCAGGGCAGCTTCACAAGCTTTTGCCAATCAAGTAATTTAAAACCCGGAGTGAATCCGAGTTATGCCCTCCTTGGCTTGTAAAATATAGTTCAACCTGCGCGATATTGTTTTCCTTGCTATTAGATATCAATTGGCCTATATTCACCTCTTCAGTTTGCAATTTGCAAAAGTTTAGTAAGAACATTCAAAAGTTCTTAGTGTTTTATTTTAAAGAGCAGTAGCACTATTTCTTTTTTTATCAAATCTAGAAATCCAGAATCTTCCATAACAACGGTACTGATATTCCGTACCGTACTTGCAGTTTTCACCATCGGTCTTTTGCTAACTTTGTTTTCTTTAGGGGTCTTTTTTTGGCAGACAAGAGCGATGATGCAATCAATGCTAAAAATGAATGCAGACAGTATTAAAGAAAAAGTTGAATTCATGATGAATGGGGTCGAGGTTGATGCGCAAATGTATGCATCTTTATTTCAAAAAACATTTATTAACGATGAAAACAAAAAAAAAGATCTGCTTCTTTTTGTTATGGAGAACCTAAAATCAAAAAAAGACTATGATGGCTTTGTCTATTTGGATGCTAAGACAGGCATGGTTTTACGCATGGTTAAAGATAAAGACCAAAATGTTATAGTCGTCGAAATAAAACCTAAAGAAAATGGGTTATTTACTACTAGTGTTTACAAAGAATTTCTTACTGCCAAACAAGAGGAAATTGATAAAGATCCAAATCAAATTGACCCTCGAACTATTTCTTTCTTTTTAAAAATGAAGCAAATCAACAAGGCTACTTGGATAAATTCAAGGCAAGTTAAAAGTATTAAATATCTTGAAAAATCAAATCCATTCTTAAGCTACGCTGTACCGTTAAATGATTCGCAAGGGGAATTCATGGGTTTGGTATCTCTTGATTTGGGAATAATTCAATTGGAGGAATTGTTAGGAGAAATAACAAATGAGAAATCTAACTTTTCTGAACTTTACGAAGGTGTTCCATTTGTAATAGAAAAAAACGATGACGACGAACTTCTAGTCATAGGTTATCCCCATAAGCATGATAAGGAAGCATTCCCCCGATCGTTAGGTAAGAATGATTACAGCGGATATCTTTTTCTTGCAGATCAACATCCAGATCTAAGAATTCAAACTTTTGCAAAACTGTTTCAAACTCAAAAGATAGTAGGCAATGACCTCTTCCATCATGAAGTTACTTCAGTTGAAGCATGCGCAGATGCAAATGGTGAAACTTGGGTTTATTCGTGGTCAGAAATCAAACCGGGCGAAAAACCAGATTGGGTTGTTGGGGTTTGTGTAAAGAGAACGGCCATGAGTGCCGGGGGGATTGCTATGGGGCGAATGGTTTTTATGAGTATATTAGTGATGATTATCATTATGGTACCAATTGGTATTAAGAATGGGAAATCAATTGGTGAACCTCTAGAAAAAATGGCGGCCGATGTTATTAGTATTGGAAGAGGCGATATTGCTTTTTCTATTTCCCCTAAGCCAAGGTACAGAGAAATAATTCAATTAGCTGAAGGTATCGAAAAGATGAAATCGGGTTTGCTATCATTCAGGAAATACATTCCTTACAAGGTGGTGAACCAAGTATTAGCTTCTAGAAAAACCGCAGAGCCTTTTGCAGAAAAGAAAGAACTAACGATATTCTTTTCAGATCTAGAGAACTTTACAACCATATCAGAATCACTTGAGCCAAATAAACTAGTGAAGTTAATAGGTGATCATCTTGCGATGTGCACCAACATCATTCAATCGCTGGATGGAACGGTAGATAAGTATATAGGTGATTCCGTAATGGCGTTCTGGAATGCGCCAGAAGATTGCGAGAATCATGAACTAAAAGCCTGTCAGGCAGCGCTGGCATGCCAAGAACAAATGGTATTCTTCAATGAGAGAAATAAAGCAGAGGGCCTGCCCCAGTTGAAAATGCGAATTGGGATAAGTACGGGAACAGTTTTTGTGGGGAATATAGGCAGTGATGATCGGTTGAATTACACTGCAGTGGGTGATACGGTGAATCTAGCCAGCAGGTTGGAAGGCACTAATAAAATCTATAAAACTTGGATTCTGATTTCTGATAAGACGCTTGCTGAAATACGGGGGCAAATTCTTACCAGGCCTGTGGATAACGTTGCGGTGAAGGGCAAAGCTAATGCAATACTGATTCATGAAGTTCTTGCAATTGGCCAAGAAGAGACCCCTGAACTGCGAAAGATAATAAATTTAACCGTATTGGGATTTGAGCATTATTTAGCCCAGAGATTTCAACAGGCGATCAATTGCTACATGCAAATTCTTGACATTAACAAGGAGGATCATCTAGCCTTGTTTTACATCGAAAGATGCAAGGAATATCTACAATTTCCGCCCCCCTCTGATTGGGATGGTTCTTACATAAGTAATTCAAAATAATTTTGATAGGGATTGAATCGTTCTTCAAAACGAAATAGGCCAGGTTTGAAGAACCGAAATCGTGGCAATTTATTTATGGAGGATTTCGGAGGGTTCGGGCCACAGGAAGCTTTTGCTAGTCTGGTAAGAAAAATTAACAAACGGAATATGGCTTGTTGGCAAGAGTTGCATAAATGAAAATCATAATTGTAGGTTTATGCCATGACATTCTTGCTTATTTAATCAATTTAGGCCACAATGCTTTGATCTTTTTACCTTTACCTTAAGGGAGCCTTTGATGAAAGTTGGAATGAATCTGCTGCTGTGGACTGCTTTTGTAACCGAAGAGCATTTTCCTATCTTGGAAAAAATCAAGAAGACTGGTTACGATGGCGTTGAAATCCCCCTTTTCGATGGCGATGCTGAACACTACAAAAAAATCAAAAAAGAACTCGATAACCTTGGGCTCGGTTGTACCGCAGTAACGGTGGTCAACGCAGAGACCAATCCCATTAGTCCTGATGCGAGTATTCGGAAGGCAGGTTTGGAACGAATCAAATGGGCGTTGGATATGACCAGCGTCATGGGTGGCGATTTATTGGCAGGGCCATACCACTCAGCATTGGGGGTTTTTTCAGGCCAGCCCCCAACCGCAGATGAAAGAAAAAGGGCGGTTGAAGTTTTAACCCAAGCCGCAGATCATGCACAAAAAGTAAAAGTTAAAATCGCAATTGAGTATCTCAATCGCTTCGAATGCTATTTTCTTACCAACGCCCTCGATGCAAAGAACCTTGTTCGGGAAATCAATCACCCTTACTTTGGTACCATGTACGATACCTTCCATGCCAACATTGAAGAGAAAAATATCTCCCAGGCGATTGCTTCCATGGAAGATACTTATGTTCATGTTCATATTAGTGAAAATGATCGAGGCACCCCCGGAAGTGGCCATGTGCATTGGGATGAAACTTTTAAAGCATTGAGGAAAGCCAAGTACGATGGATGGCTTACCATTGAAGCTTTTGGGCGAGCGTTACCCGATTTAGCCGCCGCTACCAAGATTTGGCGAGATATGTTCCCTTCGCCCGAAGATGTTTATGGCAATGGGTTTAAGTTCATTAAAGAGAAGTGGGAAGCGTTTAAGTAATTAAAATTATGAGTGGTTTGGGAGAATCAGCCTTTTCCCAGACTACCATTTCTATTAGATTTGATTTTATAAGGATTAATTTGAGTCGTTCCAAGGAGGGGATTGTGGCTATCATTCGCCATGCTTTAATAGCATTATTTCTCGGTTTGGTTTCTACTAACTCTGTTTCTGCTCAAGCATGGGCAGAAAAGATGTTCAAGGATGGCCTTGTACATGATTTCGGTGTGGTGCCAAAAGGTGCCCAACTTTTTCACCGATTTACTATCACCAACATTTATTCAGTCAAAATGGAAATTGTTAACATCCGTAGTGGGTGTGGTTGCACTAGTGCTTCTTCGTCTGTGAAAGTTTTAGAACCACGGGAATCTGCAACCATTGATGTCACCATGGATGCCCGAAGGTTTTCTGGTTCTAAGACCGTGATTGTTTATGTCACTGTTGGACCTGAGTATGTTTCTACCGCTGAAATCAGAGTTACAGGCAATAGCCGAAGTGATGTCGTTTTTAATCCGGGGCAGGTTGCGTTTGGGGTTGTTTCCCAAGGGCAGAAAGCAGAACAAACCATCGAGGTTGAATATGCAGGCACCCAAAACTGGCAAATTACGGAAGTAATCTCTAAAGATACGCCTTTGGAAGCCACTTTTAAGGAAAGTTACCGTAAACCTGGCCAGATAGGGTATCAGGTGAGTGTTACTTTGAAGCCCGATGCGCCATCTGGGAATCTTAAAGAGTTTATTCACTTAAAAACCAACGATACTGGCACACCCTTGCTTTCGGTTTTGGTAGAAGCCACAATTCAATCTTCGATAAGTGTATCGCCAGCATTGCTTTCGCTGGGCACGATTAAACCCGAGGAAAGTTTGACACGCAGGGTGGTGGTTCGTGCGAGCAAGCCATTTAAAGTTTTAGGGGTTGATGGTTTGGGCGAGGGGATCGAACTGGGAACCCAGCCTACAAGCGAGGCTTCGATGGTTCAGACTGTAACCTTTAAGTGCTCAATTAAGCAGGAAGGTCAGTTTAAGAAGCAGCTAAAGATCAAGACCGACCTTCAAGAAACGCCCATATTGGTAACAATTGAAGGAACAACTGCGCCATAGCCACTGTTTTAAGCAGCGGAAGTCGTGCGGGTGGTTGATTTTCTAGTTTCTTGAACTGCATCGCGGATGCGAATGAAGGGTTCAGCTAGATCGATATCCAAACCTTCAAAAAAGTTGGTAAAAAGCTCAGCTTCTTCAATGGTTCCTGCTAAGTGCAATCCGACGCCTCTTGGGCCTGTGATAACATGGGTGCCTTCTGGAAATGCATCTTCTGCTTTTGCAAGGCAAACCACGGGGATATCAAGCTTTTTGCGTAATCCAAGTACTTCGGGAAGATCTGTAACCACTAAATCGACTAATTGTGAGCTTTTTTCAACTAAAGTTTTGCCTATAACCTCTGAATAAATGAAAGGTTTTAGCCCTTCTCCATAAAGAATATGCTGAACTTTATTGGGTTGAACAGCACTACTAATTCGGAATTCAATAGGCCTAGCCCAACGATTAGTTACAAGATAAGCGCCAAAAAAACCATTGGCATCCTGATTAATCGTAAGGAAACCATAATGAATGGAATGTTGGGGGTTGAGCAGATCCTTCGTCACAGTCACCCTAAGCCTCTCATCAAATGTTGCAATTCATTACAGGTGAATAGTTTCCTCTGTATATTAATGAAGTTCGGATGAACTCGGTTGGAACTTGAATAGTATGAAAACAGGCGTGAAAAATAAATAATTGTGAGGATTAATGCAGATTGAATCGATCTATTCATTAAAGTTGGTTGATTCTTGGACTGGAATTAAAGGATTAATCCGCCTAAATTGACTACATAAGAATGTAAAGCTTTTCCTTTGGTAGGGATTAAGCTCTTTGAATAAGAAGTTAGGTATCTTTTTTACTAACCGGAACACAAATAATGGTAAATGAAAACGAGACAGTTGTAGATGAAGCCCCTGAAAGCGGTCGATCCGCTGTTGAAATCATTAAGGAAAATAGCAGGTCGCTGCGAGGTACGCTCAGCCTAGAGCTAGCCGGTGCTGATGATCATTTTTCTGATGATTCCAAACAATTGCTAAAGTTTCATGGTTCCTATCAGCAGGAAGATAGGGA
>Ga0194045_1000794_pt1 | contig 10457 bp, 15 predicted proteins | sample JunL6211m_MetaG_FD_161686 | JGI IMG/M metagenome (GOLD analysis project Ga0194045, IMG submission 161686) | Anoxic zone freshwater microbial communities from boreal shield lake in IISD Experimental Lakes Area, Ontario, Canada - Jun2016-L626-11m | ecosystem: Environmental > Aquatic > Freshwater >...
TCTCCCATATTATCCTTACACGGTCACAAGTTATGAACCGGTTGTAACTCCATACAGTTCAAACACGCATCAAAAAATAGGCCCGGTAATTCTTGAATTGCCGGAGTCTATTACCGGCGTTGCAGGGAAAAATGGCCCAACGGTTTATTTATCAAATCAAACAGATTCCAACACTTTTAACAACGGGATTGTTAACAATGGGCATGAGTTGTTGATAGCTGAAGACACTATTAAAAGCAGCGGTTCATTTGTTGTGGATGATATTTTTAGAGCTTCGTGGGGTCACATAATAGGTGTTTTTCAACAACAAGCCTACAATAGTGCTTCTTACATTCAATGGGCAGAATCTTGGGATATAACCGGAACAACAAAGCTATCCACGCTGAATCCAATAGGGTCATCTTTGTTGATTTTTAAAAATAAGCCGTCGTTTGAAATTGTTTCGCAATATGGTTCGGGCGGGGAAATAGAATTGACGTTTACAGAGGGAACGCACCCCGTAACATCCTACCTAAACAAACCGGGTTTTCGGTATGAACCAACCTTGTCAAAAGTCATTAAGTCTGGCAAGCATTACTTTTCTGGTGCGGCTACCCACACCCCGCAAAATTTTTGGTTTTCTGGTTCGACTTACCAAGATTACATCAAAGTGAGTGGCACGGCTTATAGTTCTTCAGACGGAAGCGAAATTCAAATTCAATATAGGCTATCGTTTGCAATTAGATGGTTTAATATGCCAAATTCAAAATTTCCTTGGAACCGCAATCCGAGTGACAGCGATTACGCACTTATTAATTCTTCCTACTTATTTGTACCCGGCAACACTATTTACTATTACGGTCAACAATATTTTACTGCCCCGAACACTTACACCTTTTTGGCCAAGGGCGTTGACGGAGAAACTTTTATGCCCGGTTGCCCGGGGCCAATTGCGATATCGCATTTGACTAAGGTTTCAATCCAATAACCCGCCCTCGTTTGCTTTACCCCCCGCCTTTTTGTTACCCTCTCCGAATGGAAACAAGCTTTTTTTCTATTGTCGAAAAACTGGGCATCCCGATGGGGATTTTACTTGTTTTCAGTTACGGCTTTTGGCAGTCGGTGATCTGGTTCGGTAATCGTGTAGTGGTTCCACTTCAAGAGGGGCATATGAAATTCCTCGGAAATCTCGAGGAAACACTTAAAACCTTGGCAAATGGCCAAGAACAACTTGCCCGAGAACTTAGCACATTAACCGCATTAATCGGCAAAGAGCTATCAAGGGAAAGCCGTACGGATATTCCGAGTTCCAAGCGCAAGGAGTAACGCAATGATCCATCTTTTTTTGGCCCTAGTCTTGGGGCAAACCCCCGCTATCAACATACCCAGAGATTTAACGGTTAAGCCGGGAAGACTTCTCAAGATCGAGGCGACCAGCGCAGGCAAGGTAATTCGCTGGGCCAACACTTCGGAAGATGCGGATTTAATTGTTTCGGAATCTGGAAGGTGGGCGATATTCAGTTCAACCGTTCCCGGCACTTACAAAGTCTTTGCGTGGACAGCCGCTGCGGATACCCCTAGCGAGGCATCAATATGCGCAATTCAAGTGGGCGATCCCAACCCGCAACCTAACCCACCTGCACCCGATGACGCTCTAAGAAATGCAATCAAGGCTATCTACGGGGCAGACGGTTCAGCGAGCAAAAAGGCTTACAAGGATTCATTGCAGGCATTGTGGTTGGAGATGGCAAAGAAGGCCGCTGATATAGATATTCGTTCCGTGGGTGAGCTTTTTTCCATTGCCAAGCAAAGTTCTTTAAAAATTCTACCGCCCGGGGCGTTGATGGCCTTGCGGGAAAAAATAGCGGCCGACATCGATTCCAACCTACCTACCGACCCACAGGCAGAATTAACGGTTGAACTCAGAACTAAGGCAGCTATGCTTTTTAACCGTTATGCAGATATTCTTGGGGGGTTGAACTAATGGAACGACACTTTGGTTGGGTACGAAATCCGGTTGAAGTGCAAGCGGTCATGGGCAGGCTAGCAAGGCCGTTGTTCTTTGCATCCGCTGCGGGCAGTTATGCAGGGGCAATTGCTGAGCAATCTTTCCTTTGGAAATCAGCCGTGCAGGTGTTAGGGCATACTTTACCGGGGCGCAATCAAGGGCAGGTGGGAAGCTGCGTGAGCTTTGGAACCGCCAGCGCAATTGAACACACGATGCTAACCGAAATTATGGCGGGTCAACCCGAAGAATTTAAGGACATTTGCCAAGAGGAAATCTACGGTGGTTCGAGGGTTGAGATAGGGCGCAATCAAATATCGGGCGATGGCAGCGTAGGCGCATGGGCTGCGGAGTTCGTCACAAAATATGGCGTATTGGCCCGGGGCGTTTATGATTCGCTCGATCTTACTAAGTATTCAGAATCCCGGTGCAAAGACTGGGGGCGCAATGGGGTTCCCGACCTACTCGAACCAGAGTGCAGAAAACACCCAGTAAAAACGGCCAGCTTGGTGCGTGATTGGGATGAAGCAAAGAAGGCATTATCAAGCGGCTTTGGGATTGCGGTTAGCTCCGATAGGGGTTTCACGATGACCCGTGACCAAGACGGATTCGCTAAGCCAAGCGGCGAGTGGGGTCACTGCATGGCCTTGATCGGTTACCAGACCGGAAAGCGTGAAGGCGGCTTTATCCTTAACAGTTGGGGCGATGATGCGCATACCGGCCCTAGTGGGGCAGGCGATCCGCCAACCGCTGGCTTTTGGGTCGATGCCGACGTAGTAAACAACATGATAAAACAAGGCGATTCTTGGTCATTTTCAGCCGTTGATGGGTATCCACTCCGGAGAATCCACTGGCTGATTTAAAGAGGGGGTGTTTGATGTTAGTACCGTACCCGGGAGAGTTCCCGACATATGCGCTATCGGTAGTCATGGATAAGCTTCGGGGCAAGTCCGTTGACTTGTCAACAGCCATCCATGCGTCTTGGGTGGTCAGTGGTTATGCTTTGGGCAACATCGTACCGGACAGCCCTCAAGTTGTGGGTATTGTTGCAGGCGATGAGGCCGAGGCGCAACTCATTGAAGACCTAATGAAAAACAGCCAAAACCAAACCGCTATACGGGGTTTTATACCCTATGCGTTGTTGGCGGAAATTGTGGGCAGGTTATTGATGAAACTTTTACTCGAAGGAAAGAAATAATGATTAATTTTATTTTGTTTTTTGCGCTCCATGCGGACTGCAAAGAGTGTCAATCTGCGGCAAGGGTAAGGGCGGTTGTAACCGTTGAAACCGAAGCCAGCTTGAAACGTCGAGGGGCTAAAGTGGTGTCCGGTAGCGGGATTACTCCCCCTGCGAAAGTCACCGTGGGCAACCGATCGCACCATTTATTTGGTCATCGTTCCCGTGGTTCCTCGGCTACTTGCTCTGGTGGTTCATGTCGATAGACCCTTTAACCGTTTGGGGGGTTATGCCCCCCAACATTGTTGAGGGCAAGCGCAGCGGGGGGTGGGCGACTCTCCGCAAGCGTTTCCTTGAAAGCAACCCGGCTTGCATTGCCTGCGGGCGTACTGAGTCGCTTGAAGTGCATCACATTTGCCCCGTACATATTGACCCTTCCAAAGAGCTTGACCCAGAAAATCTATGCACATTTTGTGACCGATGCCACTTAGTCATCGGCCATTTAAATTCTTGGTTTAAGGTCAACCGCAGGGCAACGCTTGATGCGGCAACCCTTCTATCACGACACGACAACTAGTCAAAAATACCGCATGGCAAGTACCTACATTCCTAGTGTTTTTCTGGATGATCCCGAAGCAGATTTCGTGATGATCTTTTGTACACGCCGGTAGTACTACCGGATTTTAGCCCCATTTAACCCGCCTTGTTTTTTTTGGGCGGCTATCGTAGAAACGCTTTAATCATAGGGGTTTCAGCCCGCATGGATGCGGATTGCCTTTATGTTTTTCAGCGTGGTTCGGCGGTTTCCTAAATCGAGGGTCGTTGGTTCGATTCCAACCGGGCGCACTTCTCAAGTCGATATAAGACATAGGGTTACGCTCAACCGTTAAACGCTGAAAGGGGTAGGGTTTTAGCCGGTAGTACTACCGGATTGGATTTCGTCATGGCAGCGTACAGATTACACAAGTCAACAGGCCAAGCCGTAGTCACGATTAAGGGTAAGGATTACTACCTTGGGAAGCACAACTCGGCCGAGTCGAAAGCAAGGTATGCAGAGCTTGTAGGGGGCGACGGGGTTAAGCAGTCACTTCAAGAACTTACCAACTATTACATTGAACATTCCAAGGAGTACTACCGGAACAGTACCGAGGTGGATCGCATCCGCAGGGCGTTTGAATTGTTCCACGAGGCGGTAGGCGAACTGGAAGTAGGCCAACTTTCTAAAATTCATTTGCGCCTTTTCCTCAAAAGGTGTGTAGGTGGTAACCTTTGTAGGCGTTATAGCAACCAGCTTTTCATTTGTTTGCTTCGTGGGTTCAAGTGGCTTGCAGGCAATGACTACCTCGCAGCCGATACCTACAATGACCTTCGATTAGTCGAACCGTTAAAAGCGGGGCGAACTTCTGCGATAGACCACCCGCTTGTTTCCCCAGCAGCGATGGAAGATATTCTTACCGTGGTCAGTTGCTTGCGCCCGATGCAGGCGGCTATGGTATTGGTTCAGTTACACACCGGAATGCGACCCGGGGAAATGTTAGCGATGTTGCCCGCATCGATAGACAGAAATCTTGACCCTTGGGTTTACACCCCTAGGAAGCACAAGAATGCCTACCGGGGCCATTCCCGTAAAATCTATTTGGGGCCAAAAGCTCAAGCAGCAATTGCACCTTGGATAGATCCCGCCTTTGAGTATGTGTTTTCACCAAAAAAAATAAAGGAAAAGTCCGGTGATCGTGTGCCGGGCAACCGTTATTTATCTACCTCTTACAGTCGTATGCTCTTGCGTGCCTGCATAAAAGCCGGGGTTAAACCGTTTACGCCACATCAACTTAGGCACACTGCGGCAACACGCATTGTCACTGAGTGCGGGTGGCAAGCGGCCCGAGCAGTCTTGGGGCATAAAAGTTTAAATACGACCTTGATTTATGTGGAAAGTGAATTATCATTAGCCCTACCAGCCGTTGGAAGACTCGGCTGAAACTAAGGAAGGTTACCCACCTGTGATTGACTGCCCCACGCAGCGTTTTCATTATCTTATGACGCAAGCTTTAAATATAGCGGTTAAAAACAACATCAAGACATTCAGCGAACAAGCTGGCCTTGGAGGTTGGCAGGTATCTTTATCAATTGACTTTGGTGCAAGAACCATTGCAACAGTTGTAAAACCGGTGCAAGAAATGGTGCAAAACGCTGCAAGACACAATCAATGTCAGATTGATATTCTTGAATTATTGCGAACACAAAGTGGATATTTAAGCGGGGCAAAAATCCAAGTCGGGCTTGAAGACAAAGGGATATTCCACGGTGATTCTACGGTAAAACATGGCCTTGCCGATCTTGTGGCAACGCTTTTTATAAAGCTTGGCCCCAACAAAAGAGGCTATCAGATAACATAGCCAAAAACGGTTGGCACTCATTTAGCACTAAGCCTGCATCGAATTACACTCGATGCGGGCTTATCTTGTTTTTATCACGCAGCCTAACCCGGTTTGTTATCGGTGGGGCTAACCTTAGCGTGGGGCTTTGGAATGGGGTTCGACTCCCCAGCGTGTGATTTATTTTAAGACACCATGAAACCGATAAAGACCGAGCCAACGAAGCCCGTGTAGGCGAAGCGGTATCAACCCACTTCCGCTGCACCCTACTTGCAGCCCCAAGGCTTTACAAAATCGACTTTGTTGCCGTTCGCAATAGTAGACTTGTCGCATTTGTTGAGGTTAAGCAGCGCAATTATACGATGGCTGAAATAGAGCGCATGGGCGGCTATATGATCGCCCTTACCAAGTGGATGAACGCCAAGCAGGTTTACGACACCACGGGTCTAAAGTTCGTGCTGGCGATAGGTACGCAAGACGGCATATGGGTTGCAACGATCAGCGATTTCTTTGCCGAGAATCTAGTCTACGGGGGCAGAACCGATAGGGGCGATTCCCAAGATATGGAACCATGCGTACTGGTATCCGTGGATAAGTTCAAAAAAATTACATGAGCATTGCTCCGCAACTGCTTTGCTCACTGGCAAGTGGCGGCAAGGCAGGCCCGGCTTAAGCAACACGGGTGCGGGGCAAGTTTTTATTAGGGGTTAGCATGAAATTATTAACCGTTCTGGAAGCTGCTGAAATCCTCGGGGTAACAGCGCAAGGCGTTCACAAGATGATTGCGATAGGCGTGATTAAAGCCAACAAGCATTCGGGTGTTTTCTTTATCGAACGCAAAGAAGTAACCAACGCATTTCAGCGAAGGGGCAGGGGCCGACCTAGAAAGAACTGGGCTTAGTAAAACAAAACAAGCCCGCCACACCTTTGGGAGTGGGCAGGCCGAGCGAGCAATCAAACGGGAAGCGCATTAGGACTTCAGCTTTTTAGCTTCGGACTTTTCCTTTTCCCACTGGGCAAGCAAACGCTCAACCGCAATGGTAAGGGCCGAGTTCCGGCTAAGTCGGTGTGCGTCTGCATAGGCTTGAAGACCCTTCAACAAGGGTTCGTCTTTGCCGTCCAAACGCCAGCCAAGTTGGATTGCGCCTTCGGTAAACTTTTTTGGTCGTGCCATAGTGGAAGCGAACATACCACACCTCATTTAAAAATGAAACGGAGAAACCACTACGGACATTATAGCGGGGGTTATTGCAAACCGCAACATATTATTTTAAATATTTTTAGTTGATTTTGTGTTTGCTAAGTGTTAACATAAATATAGTGTAGTGATGAAACCTCTTTTAAGGAACTTGTAATGATGACTCAACAGGAAGCGGAATTGATATCAGCAGCAGCGGGGGCAAAGTGGAAAAGACCACGAGGCGAAGAAGCCGACAGACAGATAGCAACCGTGGGCAGGCTGTACGAAAAGCAGCTAGCCAAAAAGCTTGCCGAAGACTTGGCATTGCAGGCTGAAAAAGACAAGGCAAGTCACATGGCGAGCGTTCACGCTGAAGAAAAAGCAGGCGTGTTTTTTGATGAGCTTATTCCCGATTATCTAATCTGGAACCGTGATGGATTATCAGCAACCGAGAAGGGTTACTACACTTGGATTCATCCAAAAAATATTGGCACACTTCAAGTGTTTATGCCCTTTATTGCGCTGGATTATCCGAAGGCGTGGGTTGAATGGTCGTACTGGAATGGTAACCAGTTTATTGCAGCAGATGATGTCGAGACTGCAATTGGTGAATTGTACGTTCACAAGTACCCCGGCATCACTGATGCACAATCAAAAGTTTTAATATACGGCCCTTTCTAGGGCTATCAAATGGCTTCCCCAGCGGGGTTGTTCTGGGTTGCGTTTGCAGCCCCAACCCCAAAGGGAAACACCAAATCAAGGATGAAAAAATGGAAGAAATTAAAGGATTAGTTTTAACCTGCAAGGTCGGAGAGCGAATTGCAGTGGCTATTGGCGGAGAGGTTTGCTGGGTCAGTGTGGCCCATTGCGAACAGGGGCGGGCGAAGATCGTTTTTTCAGCCCCCCAAAGTGTAGTTATTGTTCGAGAAAAATTTTTAAATCGGAGTTCTAAATGTCAAGCCTTGTAACAGCATCCCCGGTCAATCTTGCTTCACGAGTTGAAGCAGCCTTAATCGAAGGCGATTTGGGCAAACTATCAGTAGAGGAAAAGCTTAAACACTATATGCAGGTATGCGAGAGTTTGGGCCTTAATCCGCATACGAAACCATTTGGTTATATTCTCTTGCAAGGCAAAGTTACCTTGTATGCGTTGAGGGCGTGTACCGACCAGCTTCGCACCATTCATGGCGTAAGCGTGGTATCCGTTCAAACCGTGGCGCAGGGCGGGCTTGTTACCGTTACTGCAACCGTAAGAGATAAAACAGGCAGGGAAGATTCTGATATCGGTTGCGTTTCCGTTGATGGGCTGCGTGGAGAAATGCTTGCTAATGCTCATATGAAGGCGATAACGAAGGCCAAAAGGCGGGCAACACTTTCCCTATGTGGGTTGGGTTGGCTTGACGAAACGGAAGCCGAAACCATTCCAAGCGCAAGGATCATCCCCGAACCCTTGGCCATTGCAAAGCCAGTGGAACAACCCAAGCCAGCACCAGCACCCAAGCCAGTGGCAGTAGTACCAGTGGAACGCATGGGGCCGGGCGATGACATGGAACCGGAGCTTGCAACCGAAGCCCAACTGAAAGAGTTAACCCGATTGAAGAAGGCTGCGAACTTTACGCCTGCGGAGCAGGCCCAATGGGCAAGGATGATCAAAGAAGACTACGGCGTAGAAAGCCCCAAGGAACTTTCCTACGAAGCCGCTGAAACCATAATTGACGATCTTAAGGCACTAACCGCAACCGTTAACGGAGGAAGATAACATGAGTATTTTAGATTTGCATACTGGTTCAAGGATTCTATCTGAGTGGGTCAACCAAGACCTACCGGAAGGGGGCGAACTTGATCCAATTATTGACCAACTGTTAGCCGAACTGGAAGGCAACATTGAGCAAAAGGTTGAGAACTATTGCAGGTTAATTAGGGAATGCGAACTCAACAGCTTGGCAAGGAAGCAAGAGGCCGACAGGATCATGGCCCTATCTTCCCAAGATGGAAACCTTGCCAAGAATCTGAAAAGCCGCCTGCATTATTTCTTTGGCTTGCAAGGCATTACCAAATTGGAAACCAAAACTTTCAAGTTGAGTGTATGCGCTAACGGGGGCTTGCAGCCCTTGGAGGTTACCGCCCTTACTGAAGACCTGCCCGCAGAGCTTCAAAAGATAACCGTTATGCCAAACATGGATGCGATCCGTGAAAAAATTAAGCTTGGCGAAACCATTCATGGGGTAACTGTTTTGCCCCGTGGCAACCATTTACGAATAAAATAAGGAGTGCAAATCATGGCAGGCGACTGGATAAAAATGCGAACCTCGTTACTCAAAGCCCCCCAAGTCATTCGACTTGCGGGGGATCTTAACCGTTCAAAGCTGGAAATCCTTGGGGCATTATTTACCATCTGGACGATTGCAGATGAAAGCAGCCTTGAAGGTAACATCAAACTTGGCCCCAAGCATCTTGATGCGGAGATGGGGCTACCGGGCTTTGCAGAAGCGATGGCTGCGGTAGGTTGGCTTGAAGTGCTTGACCCTAACAGTATTAGGCTTACGAACTACGGCGAGCATAATGGCAAGACCGGCAAGCGTAGAGCGGAGGACTATCAGAGGGCAAAAGACTTACGAGCAAAGGAAAAGGCGAAGGAAAAGGCTGATAAGAAAGCCAAACTGAACGGCACTGGGGTACAGACTGGGGGTACTAAAGGGGACAGAAAGGGGACAGATTGCGGACAAAGTGCGGACAGATTGCCGACAGATTGCGGACAGATTGCGGATGAACTGCCGACAGATTGTGGACGAAATGTGGATGAAGTGTGGACAAAAAGTGGACAAAAAGTGACTGCTTTTCAGTTAGAGAAAGAGAAAGAGGAAGAGAAAGAGGAAGAGAAAGAGGAAGAGAAAGAGAATACCCTAGATCCCTTTGGTGTTTTTTCAGAGTCAGAGGAAAAAGATCCAGCAGAGCAGGCAGCCAACCTCACCCGAACTTGGGTTAATAAACGGTTGGGCGGTTGCCGAAGTGAAAGGGAAGCTAGTGTGCTAGAGACTTTCAGCGATGCCCTGCGAACTGGAATGGATTATCGAAAGGCAATGGCTGACTTGGTTTCTAAGAACCGCAGGCGCAGCGAATATGTTTGGGCGTTCATGGAGCGCAATCATCCAAGGGTACGACCAAATGCAATCAACCCGACCTTGGAAGCAACCATGCAAAGGATGGTAGACAATCCCGAAAAGGCACGATTATTGGAGGTGGCATTTAATGGCTACGGAAATTAAAGCATTAACAACCCCTGCGTCGGAATCGGCGCAGTGGCTTGGGTGGGGCAATTACCATAGGGCAATGCACGGGTGGAAGACCGAAGCGGAAGTTGAGATGGTTTCCATGTGGATCGGAACTTTTAGGAGGTGGAAATTCACCGTACCGGAGATGTACAAGGCTTCCGAATCTTTGCTCAAGCGAAGCAGCCCTGCATTTAAAAGGGAAGACCATATCAACTACCTTTACGCAGCGGTTAACGAGCATAGAGCATCAACCCGAAATGTGGCGGACAGCATGACCGACTACACCCGGGGAGAATGCACCATGTGCTACAACGCTGGAACGGTAAGCGTACCGTTGTTGCGATCAGTCGTGGCGGGCAAGTGGTTGGACAAAAAGACCTGCGCTGTGTGGTGTACCTGCGTTGATGGCCGGAGGCATTCAGCCGTGCAAACTGAGGACGGGCGAAAGCTAATGGGCATTACGGAATAC
>Ga0194045_1000795_pt1 | contig 10454 bp, 5 predicted proteins | sample JunL6211m_MetaG_FD_161686 | JGI IMG/M metagenome (GOLD analysis project Ga0194045, IMG submission 161686) | Anoxic zone freshwater microbial communities from boreal shield lake in IISD Experimental Lakes Area, Ontario, Canada - Jun2016-L626-11m | ecosystem: Environmental > Aquatic > Freshwater >...
TTGCAGTTGGGACAACCTTCACTCCCATTTTTGCAGCTACCGAGTTATCCCGATCCAAATAGAGGGGAAAGCTTACATTGAATTCTTTTTTAAGGCGCTTGATGTCTTCTTCATCATCTCGTGCAACTAGCAAACCCATAATGCCTACCCGTCCATCTGAACTGGCCTTCAAAATATCCTCAGCAGCCTCGGTTAACGCCTTTTTTGACAAGGGGCAGTCAGCTCCCAGAATCAGCACTACCATCAATTCTTTACCTGCGGAAAGATACTTTAAACTCGTTACCTTTCCACTCTCTTCCGTCACCATCAGTTGCAAGGGGTTGGTCTGTGCAAGGGAGGGAAGGGCAAATAAGCTGAAGCAAAGCATTATTAATGCTGCCCCAATCATCCCTATCTTTAATGTTTGGTGCATGTTGAGCCTCCTAATGTGTCTTACCAACATACTTTACTTATGAAAGTAAAACCGCTTGGATCAATATTATCGATACAAGTAAGTATCAACAAGCAATTAAATGCAAGAAATTAGAAATTGGCCTTTCGCGCTGCTTTTGCAAATCCGCATGTTGTTTTGTCTTAGCAGCAAGGCCGGATGAAGTTTCAAACAAAGGCACATTCTGTATTTGAGGTGGCACCACTAAAGAAGGAAAACCGTACACCAAGGTTAGAAAATGAATCCAATCACCCGCGCGTCGCCATTAGAACCTTGCGCACTTAAATCAGCAAAAACATTTCAAAGCATTTGGATATCACACCAAGGCGATAGAATTAAACCCCAACCTAGCTACAGCGTATTATAACCGCGGTATCGTTTTGAAGTCATTGGGTAAAACCGAAGCTGCCATCGCAGACTTTACCAAAGCTCGTGCAACAATTTGGTCAAAATCTTTGCCCCAACAATCGATATATAAGGCAAAAATAGCAACTACTTTTGAAGCACCCGTAAAGCATCGGGAGCCTTGCAACGATTTAACTCAGCGTTCATTAGTTCACTCAATTCAAGCAACCTTTGTCGTGCCATTGGATCAGCAATCCTATTTACCAATTCCTCAGGATCAGTTTTCAAATCATATAACTCATCCCCTACACCGGGTTTCAAATAATGAATGAACTTCCATCCATCGTAAACCAAAGAATTATACCAAGGCACATTACTATGCTCCGCCTTGCTGGAATTTTCGCGCAAAACCTTTGCAACATCAGAACCAAAACTGTAACCGGTATGCTGATATAAGCAAGGCTGCATAGACTTCGCTTCCGGATTTTTCAGCAATCCCACAAGATCCCTGCCATGCGTATCCCAAGGTAATTTAATATTTGCCAGCGATGCAATAGTTGCAACCATATCCGGAGCATTCACGGGCTGATTACAAACTTTACCCATGGGGGTTATGCCTGGCATGGAAACAATTAAGGGCGAACGATAAGTCGCATCGTAAGGGCCAAGCTTGGTCCTAAAGCCATGCTCCCCCATGCCAAAACCTTGATCTGAAGCATAAATAACCAATGTGTTATCTAACTGACCAGATTCTTTAAGCGACTTTAACAACTTGCCAACCCCTTCATCCACTGCGGGAACGCACTCGTTCATCTGACGCACAAAGTCTGCATGGGTCTGCTCTTTTTTATCGCTTTCATCGCCAAATGCTTCGCCACTTTTTCCAGCCACCGCAACGCCCTTATCATTCTTCAACCAAGCTTGGGTTCGATTCAAGTAATCAGGTTTTCCAGGCCGTGGGCCAAAAATATCTTTGGGGACGGGCACCTCCGCAGAAGCATACATTCCCTTATGCCGTGCCGCGGGTTTTGATGGGCCATGAATGCTCCCATAGCAAAGCCAAAGAAACCAAGGTTTATCTTTATCTCGAGATTTTCCCTCGATGAACTCCCGTGCCCATTGTGTGTAATTATCTGCAGGGTAACCTTCAGCCCATTGCTCCTTTCCATTGATAACCAACTTTTGCTTTTCGTAATAAGCCCCCGCATTTTCAGGATACAAAGGGCGATTCCAAACAATCTGATGATCCCAATCCCGACCCCATCCAGAATCCACACCCGTGTGCCATTTTCCAATCTGCCCTGTGTAGTAACCTTGCTTACGAAATACCGCAGGCCAAAAAGGAGTCTTCTCAGGATCATAAGCACTGGCAGGATATTTACCTTCCATACGCATACTCTCAATCCCGTGCGGGTGCCTGCCTGTTAAAAAACTCGCCCGCGAAGGCATACACCACGAACCAAAATATGCAGAATGAAATCTCACACCTTCAGATGCCAGGCGGTCTATATTAGGCGTCCTCACCCACGAAAATGATTCCGGATAACATCCGACAGTTTTGTAGGATTGATCATCCGAAAAGATAAATAGAATGTTAGGGCGTTTTGCAACCTCAACAGCTCCCAGCAATTGCACCCCGAACAAAAAAACCATCATTACAATAAATTGCTTGATCAAAACTTCACTAGCTTTCTTTTTTAACAGGGAACATCCCTTCGATTTTTATAAAAAAAGAACTCGTCGACTTTATTCCCAAGTCTTGCTTGATCAACTGAAAAAACTCTAAGATCCTATCCGTTTTAGCTTTAAGAATCTTATCTGTTTTTAACCTCTCGAAAAACAGCTTGTCTTCCGCCATTAGGCGTCCGTAAAGTGTTGCCCGATCGTCGGTGGCTACATTCATTCCATAAGGTTCAGCAAAGCCGAGTCTGCCTGCATTATCTTTGGTAAAAAAAGGCTGATCCGCAGCACTATAATCCAATTTAAACCTAAACCCCTTTTCATTAAGGTCAGTCCAATTGGTACCATGAATCGGCCCACCTTTCACAGAAAATTTCGAATCCATCAGATGAAAAATCTCATGATGTATGGTTCTTCGATAAAAATCCCGGGAACTACTTTTCATCGGGTCGAAACTACTAATTGCATAAGCGAATGAAACCTGGGGAAGCCAACTGAAACTCTGACCCGCAACTTTTGCATTGCGAAAAACAAAATCATCAAGAATGTAAATATTCTTTACATTCAACTTCGTAACAATCTCATCCGGATAAAGCTCTAATTCCTCTCGAAGTAAATGCACAAATTGCTTGAACGATTGCAACTTTTTATCGGTATGGTAGGAATATTCCAGTCTCACCTTAGCAGGCATAGGGGGAACTTCGGAACCCGGTTTCCAAACAACCTTGAGCGACCATTTCTTCTCAATTAAACTTAGATCGTTTTGTATTTCTTTATCGCTTTTGATTTGCTCAATATTTTTAATATCTTCAGGGTTGTTTAGCGATATGGTTCGCTGCGACTCTGGGATCGTCTCGAGGTTTTCCCAAAATGCTTGGTTGAATTGTGGATCGAGTGTGCTCAAAAATGCTTGAACGATTTTTATTCTTTGCTTTAGCAGAGGATTGCTTATTGCAAGTTCTTTCAACTCCCTGATTTCAAAAGGATCCCATAAAATCTTGAAAAGCCCCTCTCGCGAATTGCTACTTTTTAAAAGCCTTTTCGCAGACTCACTTTCATTTTCCAAATCCTTCGACTCTAATGTTTTCCATTTCGTAAGTGCTAAAGGGAAATCAGGCGATTTCAAATCATCAAGCAAATAGGTAAACACCGTCTGATAAATACTACTCTTGGCAAGGAATTCGGAAGACGGGGCGATAGTACTTGGCACCGTAACCAAAATTGAATTGCTTCGTTTTTCCGCAATGGTAGGTGGCGAATAGGGAACGCCCGACCCTTTCCATGACTTAGAAACATAAGCATTTGCCAATACAAGATTCTTCGAGCCATGCTTTTTAAAGAATCCTGCGGGAAATCTTTTGTACTCAGTTTCCAGCCAAGTGAGTACTTTAATAGCGTTTTCTAATTGAGCAGGTTCAAGAATGCGTACATCATAATTTGTTGCTACCACATCATCTTTGCTTTGAGCTAACTTGATGGTTGCGCCAAAATCAGTTTGAAACCGTTCAGCAATTGCTTTGAATTTCGGATCTTCTTTAATTGGGTCTACTGCGAACGCAATTTGAATTATTGCTGCAAACAAAGTGAAGGTGAGCAACCAACGATTACGCAATAAAAACGACAATTGTATTTTCATAAAAGGGACTTAATTAGTCATAAGCTACACTTAAAAAAAGACTCGTAACTTAATTGCTATTTTAATCCAATCATTTAATAATGCAACAGTTCTATCGTATCAGCCAGACACTTACTAAAACAAAAGAAGTTCAATTTCTGATCAAGGTTACCCCAACATTTTGATTTTCGGATATCCATTTGGATAACAAGTTGACAACCCATAAAGCTTTAAAATGCAACTTGAAAGACTATGAAAAATAGTCTCGGCATTTTTCCTTTTAAGGTTTCAATAAATCCAAAGATGTAATTACGGAGTCCTTGCCAAACGGAACCCGAGGTCGCCGCTGAACCAATTGGACGGCGTGAGAAAGTCCCGGGCGGAAGAACAAGCACCCGATCCATCAAGGAAGAAAGAACCTCCCCGCAACACACGGTGTTTCCCTGTTGCTGGTCCCGTTGGGTCGGTTAACGGTCCCGCTGGGTAGATTCCATACCAATCCTCACACCATTCCCATACGTTGCCATGCATATCATAGAGACCAAACGCATTGGGCTTGTAACTTCCTACTGCTTTTATGTTGTCACCATCAATATTTGCATCACTCTTTGTTAGTTTATCTCCACACGAGTAAGCGGTAATTGTTCCCGCCCTACATGCATACTCCCATTCAGACTCAGTGGGAATCCTAAAACCGCCATTTGTTTTTGCATTCAACTTCTTAATAAACTCCTTACAATCTTCCCACGATACTCCCGTTACCGGTAAATTAGGGCCTTTAGCCGTAACACTAGGGTTAGTCCTCATCACCGCTTGATATTGCTGCTGCGTAACTTCATACTTTCCCATGTAAAATGGCTTACTGAGGGTTACTTCATGCTGCTTTTCGTTTTCAACCCGGCCCTTTTCAGACGCAGGCGATCCCATCTTGAACTTCCCAGCGGGAATTAGCACCAATTCAAGTTTCACATCTTTGCCAAGATAAATAACCTCTGTCTTCAGGGGCGTGACTTCCTGTGCTATCACTGACAACGCACCTACCAAACTTAACACAATTGCTATTCCTATTATTCTTTTCATCTCTTGCCTCTAAGAGTAAAGTTAAATTCACCTATATACGAAACCCAATTTATTAAATCTATATCTAAAAACACCTTTAAACCGCCTTAACCTACAAACTATATCCTTCACCCTTAACGACAGTTATGAAACCAGGTCTACACCACTCATAACATCGCTAACAAGGTACCATTGCTTGAGACTTCATCTGGCTTTGCTGTTACGAACAAGCAATTAAAGACATCCGTTCCTAAGAGCATCCTCTTTGAAATGAAAAATTTTATTAGTAAGGCATTGCATGCGGGTATTTAATCATATTTTCGTAAGCACACTTCAACTATAATCATAAGCCTAATAAACATTGGGGCTAATTAATCGTCCCTGAAAAACCCACTCATGGCAACTTCCCCAAATCTAGTCGAAGCAATTACGGATACTCTTGATTGATCACCCGTTCCAGGAGTATTTGAAACAAATCAAAATTAGCTTTAGTAAATATCGACTTCGACTTTTACCAACTTTCCTTGCGGGGATGATTAATGACGGCAGGTATTCAACTTCAAACCAAGGCATCAACTAAGGTCCTTACAACACTGCTGCCTATATACCTATAGTCCATCATCTTTATTAACAAAAACCGCTTTCCTTAAGATATTTAAGTTTGAAAGGGATCGCTAATAGATTACGCCAACCTCAATAAATTTTATTAATAGTACTAAATAATTTTATACATTTATAAAACTTGATATATCTCTGTTTTTACAAATCAAAATCAATATTTTAATTTGTCTATAATTATTCAAAAAAAGACTATCTGCTAACCCTTCACGTGTTAATACCGGCACTATAGGTGATATATAACTCATTGTATGGCAAAGAAATTAATAATTATTACAATTATCTACACTAGTAGTCTTGAGTAATAATAAAGATATGATATGTCTAAGTAATGTATAGATTATTATAGTAATAATTTAATATTATTACAATATTTAATTTGGTAGTCTTGAATAAGTTTTAAATTTACTGTGTATTAATCGATTCTCATCCGATTACTGCCACCTAGGTTTAAACTTTTGCCCGCCCCCAGCGCACTTCGCCCACGATTTGCTTCTTATTGGGGATTTTGTTTAGAAAGTCATTCCATGCTTTTAAATGCTTTCCGTAGGCTATTTAGCAACTCGCAAAATAGAAAAGCACGAAGAGCTTCTTCTATTCCCCGTCTAGAACTCCTTAAGTTTGAAGATAGAATTGTTCCCGCTGTGCCTTTCTCCCCGGCTTTTCCGAACGCCTTATCCATTACCGCAGGGAGCGGGACTGTCACCAATTCCGCTTCGTTCATCGTTACTTTCAATCAGCCCGTTATCGGGGTGGATGCTGCCGACTTCAATATAATTAATACTGGAACCGTTGCCAACGGCACCATCTCATCCGTAACCGGTGCAGGAGCCACTTACACCGTAAATGTTACCGGCATCACTGGAACCGGCACCCTTGGCCTGAACCTAGCAGACTTGCCCTCAATTACCGCCTTGCCTTCGTTTGCAGCGCAAGCCACCTTCTCAACGGGTACTAATCCATACTCCGTAACCTTGGGCGATGTGGATGGCGATGGTAAACTCGATATCGTCACCGCTAATCAGAACTCCGCCAACGCCAGTGTGCTCTTAGGGAATGGCAATGGTACCTTTAAAGCGCAAGCCAACTTCGCCACGGGATCTAATCCAATCTCCGTGACCTTGGGTGATGTGAACGGCGATGGTCGATTAGATATCATCACCGCTAATCAGAACTCCACCAATGTCAGCGTGCTCTTGGGCAATGGCAATGGTATCTTTCAAACTCAAGCCAACTTCGCGACGGGAAGTACTCCGCGCTCGGTGACCTTAGGCGATGTGAACGCCGATGGTAAACTTGACATCATAACTGCGAATGCTGGTGACGCCAACGCTAGCGTGCTCTTGGGCATTGGCGATGGTACCTTTCAAACTCAAGCTACCTTCGCCACGGGAACTAGCCCCATCTCCGTGACCTTGGGCGATGTAAACGCCGATGGTAAACTCGATATCATCACCGCTAATCAGAACTCCACCAACATCAGCGTACTTTTGGGCAATGGCGATGGCATCTTTAAAGCGCAAGCGACCTTCGCCACGGGACCGAGTCCACAATCCGTAACCTTGGGCGATGTGAACGCCGATGGTAAACTCGACATCATCACTGCGAATGCTGGGTCCCCGAGCGCAAGCGTGCTCTTAGGCAATGGCAATGGCTCCTTTAAAACCAATGTAGATTTCGCCACAGGTTTTAGTCCAAAATCTGTGACCTTGGGCGATGTGAACGGCGATGGTCGATTAGATATCATCACTGCGAATTTTATGTCCACCTACACCAGCGTGCTCTTGGGCAATGGCGATGGCACCTTTCAAACTCAAGCCACCTTCGACACGGGATCTAGCCCACGCTCCGTGACCTTGGGCGATGTGAACGGCGATGGCAGGCTCGATATTATCACCGCTAATGGCTCTAGCGGCAGCGTACTTTTGGGCACGGGTGGCAGTGCCATTACTGCTACTTTCTCGCCCCAGCAAACCTTCTCCACTGGATCTAGGCCAAACTCTGTGACTTTGGGCGATGTGAACGGCGATGGCAGATTAGATATCATCACCGCAAATTATACCTCCAGCAACACCAGCGTGCTCTTGAGCAATGGCAATGGCACCTTTCAAACTCAAGCCACCTTCGCCACGGGAACTAATCCATTCTCCGTGACCTTGGGCGATGTGAACGCCGATGGCAGACTCGACATCATCACTGCAAATAAGGGCTCTAGTAACGCCAGCGTACTCTTGGGCAATGGTAATGGGATCTTTCAAACCAATGTAGATTTCGCCACGGGAACTAATCCATTCTCCGTGACCTTGGGCGATGTGAACGGCGATGGTATAGTAGATATCATCACTGCGAATTATACCTCCGGCAACACCAGCGTGCTCTTGGGTAATGGCAATGGCACCTTTAAAACTCAAGCCACCTTCGCCACGGGATCGAGTCCACGCTCCGTGACCTTGGGCGATGTGAACGGCGATGGCAGACTCGACATCATCACCGGAAATTTTAACTCCAGTAGCACCAGCGTGCTTTTGGGTAATGGTAATGGCATCTTTAAAACTCCATCTACCTTCTCCACAGGAAATAATCCGCAATCCGTGACCTTGGGCGATGTGAACGGCGATGGTAGATTAGATATCATCACCGCGAATTATAACTCTAATAAGGCCAGTGTACTCTTGGGCAATGGCAATGGTACCTTTCAAACCAATTTAGATTTCGCCACGGGAATTAGTCCACGCTCTGTGACCTTGGGCGATGTGAACGGCGATGGTAGATTAGATATTATCACCGCAAATTTTGGCTCCAACAGTGCCAGCGTTCTCTTAGGCAATGGCAATGGCTCCTTTAAAACCAATTTAGATTTCGCCACGGGAATTAATCCACGCTCTGTGACCTTGGGCGATGTGAACGGCGATGGCAGGCTCGACATTATAATTGCGAATGCTCTTTCCGACAGCGCCAGCGTAATATTGAACAGCATTACCTTCACTGGACAGACTGCAAATGTTCAAAATGCAAGTCAAACAGCAATTTCTATACCTGCAGCGGCTTCTGTAAGTGGCTCAGCATTTACCACTCAACCTGTTATCACTATTCAAGATGCCTTTGGTAACACCGTAACCACTAGCTCTGCTTCTGTCACCATGACCGTAAGCGGTGGCGATGGGTTTGCTACCACGTTTGGCTCCCCCACCACCATCAATGCTGTTAATGGTGTCGCCAGCTTTACCAATGTAGGCATCAGCGGCACTGCTGATATACCTTACACCCTTACCTTTACCTCTGCCGGTTTAACCTCTGCAACCCAGAACTTTACGCTATTTCGCCTTCCCACCCAGGCAAAACTTACCACCTCCGCAGCGGGAAGTGCAAGTGGTTCAGCATTCACCACCCAACCCATCATCACTATTCAAGATGCCTTTGGTAACACCGTTACCAATAGCACTGCTTCTGTTACCATGACCGTAAGCGGTAATGGAACCACGGTGGGCACTGCCACTGTCACTGCTTCCAATGGTGTAGCAACCTTCACTGATGTTGGTATCAGCGGTACTGCAGGTACTGCTTACACCCTTACCTTTACCTCTGGATCCTTAACCACCGCAACGCAGACCATAACACCCACCTTTGGCATTGCCACCCGAGCGACGCTTACCACCTCCGCAAATGGAAGTGCAAGTGGTTCAGCATTCACCACCCAACCCATCATCACTATCAAGGATGCCTTTGGTAACATCGTTACCAATAGCACTTCTTCTGTTTCCATGTCGGTTGGTGGCGGCGATAATAAAGCTACCACGGTAGGCACCACCACCATAAACGCTATGAATGGTATCGCATCCTTCTCTGATGTTGGTATCAGCGGAACTGCAGGATCTTCTTACACTCTTACCTTTGCCTCTACCGGTTTGAACTCTGCAACCCAGACTATCACTCCTACTTTTGGCGTAGCCACCCAAGCTACGCTTACCACCTCCGCAAATGGCAGTGCAAGCGGTTCAGCATTCACCACCCAACCCATCATCACCATTAAGGATGCCTTTGGTAACATCGTTACCACTAGCACTGCTTCTGTCACCATGACCGTAAGCGGTAATGGAACCACGGTGGGCACCGCCACTGTCACTGCTTCCAATGGTATCGCAACCTTCACTGATGTTGGCATCAGCGGCACTGCGGGATCTTCTTACACCCTTACCTTTACCTCTGGTTCCTTAACCACAGCAGCGCAGACCATAACACCTATCTTTGGCATTGCCACCCAAGCGACGTTTACCACCTCCGCAAATGGCAGTGCAAGTGGTTCTGCATTCACCACCCAACCCATCATCACCATCAAGGATGCCTTTGGTAACATCGTTACCACTAGCACTGCTTCTGTTTCCATGTCGGTTAGCGGTAATGGAACCACGGTAGGCACTGCCACCGTCACTACAACAAATGGCGTAGCAACTTTCTCTGGTGTTGGCATCAGCGGTACTGCTGGAACTTCTTACACCCTTACCTTTGCCTCTGGATCCTTAGCCACCGCAGCGCAGACCATAACACCTACCTTTGGCATTGCCACCCAATCGACGCTTACTACCTCCGCAAATGGAAGTGCAAGTGGTTCAGCATTCACCACCCAACCCATCATCACCATTAAGGATGCCTTTGGTAACATCGTTACTACCAGCACTGCTTCTGTCACCATGACAGTAAGTGGTAATG
>Ga0194045_1000797_pt1 | contig 10444 bp, 5 predicted proteins | sample JunL6211m_MetaG_FD_161686 | JGI IMG/M metagenome (GOLD analysis project Ga0194045, IMG submission 161686) | Anoxic zone freshwater microbial communities from boreal shield lake in IISD Experimental Lakes Area, Ontario, Canada - Jun2016-L626-11m | ecosystem: Environmental > Aquatic > Freshwater >...
GGTTGTGATTCCGGTGCATTCGAACGGGACAACAAGTAAGGTAATCGACTGCGACTCTTGATTTGCGTTGGCCAGCACTGAGTAGGCACCGAGCTGTAGCGACCCATTGTTAGAGGTGTTCCATGTTGGTACCAGCTCGCAAGCTTGGCGAACGGCAATGGGCTCAGATGGAACATGCAAGAGGGCGAAACCCCAGTTTTATTTGTGTTCTCAACCATTTCGCCCGGCGAGAGTAACACCACGATACTTACATCGCCCGTTAGGTCGACCAACTCGCGATTTACGTCAAGCAGTCGTTGGCAATTCGCTTTAAACTGGCTTGCAATGAATTGGGTTTCAATCGTCAGAAAACGTGCTGAGTTGAACAACCGATCGCTTCGGTCATCAAGATCGAGCAATCGACCTCCGTACGTCCGAAATCGCTCCACAAGAATCGCACCAAACATTGTTCCTATGTCATGAATCGACCAAGACAGGCTTTTTAACGGAAGACATTCGAAACGTTGCGAGTCAGCATCTAACCTCAGGGCAAAGCTCTCACGGAACGACGCACGCATTGAAGTTCGATTCTCCGGTTTCTTTCCAAAGCAAGTGTTGGATCATCATACGAAAATAATGGCACTCTCCATAATAACTCCTCTCGGAGTGCGTGTTGCCGATCACGCTCCCACAATCGTATTGCCGGACACGAGATTGTCCAGACAACGGTGAAGTGGCAAGTGGATTGGAAAGGGACTCAAGTCCATTTAATCCTGTAAACCCAGCAAATCCGGCTGCAATGGGTCGACCAATTCGATCGAGGAATCGAAATCGCCTCAGGACAGGGTCTTTCGAATTGTATAAGTTGATCAATGAATCGACGTGGGTTAGAGCTAACCCATGCCTTTCATTGGGTGAGATCCAGTCGCGATCGATGGCAGGAGCGACGAGCCCAAGTCGATATCGAGGCAAAATGCCCTCGTCCATTGTTGGGATTGGACAGAAACCTGGCAATGAACCACCTGCATTCAGATGCAAACCACCGGTCACGGCTCGCGCTCCAAATGAAAAACCGAGCACACTCACTTGTGTCTCGTGCTGTAGTCTCCGCAAGATCCATGAAACATAAAGTGATTGACATTCGGCGGACTCTGCATTATCGAAAACGTCTCGCAGTGGCTTGCTCCCACGCTGACTTGGCCAGGACAACATCAAAAGTCGGTAGGGTTGATCTGTCTGTTGGCGAAAATATCCATCGATGATGCGAACTCGCTCGAGGGCATTGTTTCTCTCCATGAAGTTTCCATGCACATACAGAATCGTGAGCGCATTTGTGGGAGTAGCGGGCAGGGCATCCTCGACGGTACTACATAGCCAGCCATTGCCCTGCCACTTGTTTATCTCGACGTTTGGATTCTGAAAATCAATCGATCTAAAATGATCCGGCAAATGCCTTGTCGAGATTTCGAATATCTCCGACTGATCGCCGATTGCCCGTTCCGGTAAGGAACTTGCGACAGAGCACAGCAAAAGGATCAGTGCGGTGGCTTGAGGCTTGAGGGAGAACAATCTGGGTAGCATAATGCCAGGATCTTTTGCAATGAAGAATGTGAGTGATTCAAACCCGATCCATCGAAGCGCCCTGAAAGCTATTCCATTGCCGAACAACTGTAACACCTAAACACAGCACGGAGCGTTAGGAAAACTTTTCCAATCACGAAAAATATTCCATCTTTGTTTGCACAACCGGATTGGTGTCGTAGAGTTGTTCGGGAAAATGTGCACCGATGCAAGGGTCACAGCTAAATTCTTAGGGGAGAAACGGGAAATGAAAATAAAGACGTTGATTTCGGCCAGCTTGTTGTTGGCTTTTGCAGGATGCACATGCGGACAAAGTGGAAGGCCTAACTTTTTTACGCGACTTGGCAATCGCTTTCACACCGCTAGCAATGTGGGTGAGCCATGCGACGCGGGTTGCCAAGGTGCTCCGATGCAACATGCCGCAGGGGGTTGCGAATCGTGTGCCACCAACACTATGAACTACGGCGGTTATGAAGGACCGATTGGCGATTCCTATGAGGGTACCACGATCGGTCCGCCATCTGATTCGTACACGACTCAGCCTCCAACCTACTCAACTCAGCCTCCAACCTACTCAACATATCCGACCGTAGGACAGCCGTCGGGCTCTCGCATGAGTACCGAAACCATTCTTCCAAAATCAGCCAACTGATTGCAGAGGTGGCACGTGTGGCATGCCCAGAGGGGCGTGCCACATGTTTCGCTCGCGAAGAAGTGTGGCACCGCCATATCCTAGGGGGCGTTCGGCCGGGCTGATGAAATGTTGTCGTGCGTTTAGACGCATTGCGAGAAACCTTGTATCATTATTAGAGGGTTTTTGAGCATTTCCCAAACCGCTCTCTCAATTGCAATCATCTATGAAGATCATCACGAACGACGACGTTCAGGATTGGTATGCATCGTCCAACGATCTTGCGGCTAGCTTCAAGTCGATCGGTTTACAAAGCGATGGCTTAGCGATCCCCGAAATGCCAACTCATTTGCAGGTCGCAATCGCGGAGCTAGCCAAAGCCGATCCGGCGGCGACGATCCCGATTGAGCGTTTTTCGTCGATTTCGTTTTTTTCTCTGTGCAAAGGATTGTTTTTGCGACTCAGCGGGTTGGCGGATCAACGAGCGACGGAGATCTTTGGGTTTGCTTGCCAATCGAAATCTATTTCGTCTACGGCCGCCACTGCCGAGCTGGTGAAAGAGTTCTTGCACAAGGAAATCGGGCTCGATTTCTGCCAAAAGGTCGCGTGTTTGTTGGGGGATCCTTTCGATGGCCGCAAGAGTCTGTTTCGACGCGATTCGTTGTTGCGATTGTTGCAGTCGGTCTCGATGCAAGCTCGATCCAGTATCCTCGATGAGCTGGCTAGAGTCGGCGACATCGCGATTGTTTTCGCACAGCACGCGTCGGTGGTCAAAAAAGAGGAACCGCTAACGGCTGCAGAAGTGTTGGGTGCGTTGAAGCCGATGCCTGAACTTTCCGTAACCAATCGATTTGAGTTGCTTCGTTCCTTGCTCGAACGCTGCGGTCGGATGGAAGCCTATTACTTGGTCAAGCTGGTGCTGCGAGCGGCGGGTTTTGGATTTGAGTATCAAGGAACCTTATTGGCGGAAGCGATTGCTAACCAGTTCCACGTTTCAGCCGAGGCAGTTGAGCATGCGATTGCTTTAACGGATCCGATGCATGTGTCGCGCGTTTTAACCGAGCATGGACCCAACGGATTGCGATCGATACAGTTGCAACCGCTTTCGCCTGTACGGCCCGCTTTGGCAACTGGGGGTACCGCGCAGATCAACAAGTTTCCTGTTTGGGTCGAACGCAAATACGATGGCATCCGACTGTTGCTGCATAAATCGACCGATGCGACCGGTGCAACATTGTGTGGGGCTTACACGCGAAATCGAAAGGATTGGTTGGAATTGGTCCCCGGTTTGGATCGTTCTCTAATGATGTTGCATGCGTCCAATGCGATTATTGATGGTGAACTTCATGGTACGGTCCTCGACCTGGAGGGAGCAAGACCCGCATCTGTGTACGAGGTCTTTTCCATGCTGCAGGGAGAGCCTGTTCGACCGGTGACGCTCAAGTTCGCAGCCTTCGATTTACTTTACGCAAACCACTCGGACCTGACCAGCCTGCCTTTGTATCAGCGTCGCAACGCGTTGGTGTCATTGCTCGGTCCACTCCTGCAGCTACCCACGCCATTGCCGTTTTCGTTGGCGGACGGGCAGATTGCGAACAACAAAGAGGATGTCAACAGGCTGTTCCAACACTTTCGAGCGCAGGGCTATGAGGGGATCATCGCCAAGGATTTAGGGGGTGCGTATCACGTCGCGACTCGCGATCCGAGTTGGGTCAAACGCAAGCCAGAGATCACCCTGGATCTGGTCATAACGGGAGGCACTATGGCGGTCACCAGCAAAGCGACCGCTGGCATGTTTGGCTCGTACGTGATTTCGGCACGCAGTGTGGCGGGTGGGGAGCCGTTTGAAGTCGTGGGTGATGTGGCCGGATTAGATGTGGCTCGCGATCGACAAATCCAAAACGATGTTATGGAACGCGGATTATTGACTGGACGCAAATTTGAGCGGCAAAGCGCAAGCGGTACTCGGCCGGGCTGGGAGTTTGCGCCGCAAATCGTCGTGACGGTCAAGTTCGAGGGAATCATTCGAGAGAATGCGACCGGAAAACTCAGTCTGCGAGATCCGAAGATTGCCATGCTCAGGGCCGACAAAGCCGCACACGAAGCCGATACAACCCGTGCGATCGAGGAATTGTATCTCAATCAGAGACTCAGTTAGCTAGGATCGTCGTTAGCTAGGGATCGTCCAACTCGAGAATGGCACGACCTGAATCCCATTATTCGTCTTCAGGCGGCGCCATGAGTAGCCCTTGCGCAATCAAGGAGTCTATCTTCGGCACACTGACGCACTCTTCAAAATCCTCGGCCAACCAATATCCGACATAATCGCCGACCAAAATAATGAAATTATCCGAAGTCGGCATGATTTTCTTCCAGTCAACTTGCTGAAGATTTTTCCCAACTCGATGCATCATTTCGCGAAATGGTGCCAAGGCTTGAAACTCCTTCTCAATAGCCTCTTCATCTTCATCGAGTTCCTCTTCATCCAGATCCTCTTCATCGAGATCCTCTTCATCGAGATCCTCTTCATCGAGATCCTCTTCGTCGCCCAACTCATCGTCTTGGATCTCGTCTTCGTTTTCGGAACCTTCTTCGAATATCTCAGCTCGTTTAGCTAGAATTTCATAACAGGCCTCCACTTCGGTCTCGACGATATCGCATTCATCGAGAACGAGCCTGCCAGGAGCATCCAAGTCGGCACATTGCTGTGGCCGCCAGATCATTTCGAATTTATCGAAGGGATCAACAAAGTGCGTTGAATCAATCGCATCCAGCAATTCCTGCGTTGCGATTCCGTAATGTGGTGTGAAGTCGTCACTGAAGTCTTGATACCAAAGAAACAAACAGTAGGCTGGGCTCTTTATGCCAAGTTCCTTCACGCCAATCGGTATCCAATCGGTCAAATTCCGTTCGATAGTATCCAGAAGAGCTTTAAGTTGCTTGTCGTTCGTCATCAATGGGCCTACCTTTACGAGTCCTGCCTTTTGTGGCCGTTGCCAAATGGTTAAGCAACAGATCGGCATTGTACGGGCAAATCTCTACTGTACTAACACCTATTCTCCACCGCTCTTGCAATACATTCCAAGCCAACTGAAGACCTCTTTATGCCAGTGAATGCTATTGGCGGGCTTGCTGACCCAATGCCCTTCATCTGGAAAATTAATAAAGCGGCTTTTCACACCTTGACGCTGTAAAGCTTGAAACAATTCGTGCCCTTGGCCAATGGGACACCGGAAGTCAAGATCATTGTGCACGACGAGCATCGGGACCTTGAATTTTCCAAGATTCGCTGCCAGCGTATGCGGACTGAACTCGCGATACTTGCCTGGCAGTTCCCAAGGCAAGCCACCGTGTTCATATTCATCAAACCAAAGTTCGTCTGTCGTTCCCCACATGCTTTCAAAATTGTAAACACTGCAATGCGTGATGAAGCATTGAAACTCCTTGGCGATTTCGTTGACAGCAAACCAATCTTGCATGTAGCCACCGAAGCTCGCACCCGCGGATGCGATTCTCTTCGTGTCGACATACTCAAGAGCTTGGACACGTTTGAGACCTGCGATCAGGTCACGATAACATTTCCCGCCCCAGTCACCGCTGATTTCGTCGCAAAACTTTTGGCCGAAACCTGTCGAGCCCCGTGGATTAGGTAGCGCGACGACATAACCTTGGGCTGCCCATAACTGTGCATTCCAACGGAAACTCCAGCCGTCCTCCCACGCACCCTGTGGGCCACCGTGGATCAAATAGACAACGGGCCATTTCTTCTTTGCGTCAAAGCCGGGTGGCTTCAGTATCCACATTTGCATTTCAGTCGGCCCTTCGACGTCGACCATCAAACTTTCCGGAGCAGTTCGATCTAGGCTGTCCAACAACGCTTTATTGTGAGTCGTAACGGTTTTGACCGAACTTAGTTTGTCCAGCGCCATTGAAATTAATTCAGCAGGCTCATTCATGTTGGATCGGGCCAGGACCAATTTACCTCGCTGCGTCGATAGTCCTGTTACTTGCCCCAGCCGATCATCTGGCATTCCGATTTTCATCAAGGTTGGCGGGTTGGCTTTTGAAACGCGAAACAGAGCGGACGAGCCAGCTGCTTCTGTGCTGAAAACCAATTCCACGGAGTCTTGCCATGCAAAGTCGCTCACCGATCTGTCTAGCTGACTCGTGAGTACGGTAGGGCTTCCAGAAAATGATCCATCTGGCGAGCAGGCTTGCATAACCAAATTCCACTTATCCGCTTCGTAGCCCGGCCTCGCTTGAGTTCGAAAAGCGACAAATTTGCCGTCTGGACTGAACTTCGGATAACTATCGGCTGCAAGGTTTTGCGATGTCAGCGATGGCCAATCCTCGCTTTTGTTGTTGATACTCACGCGGCATATGTCGTGATTGGTCGACCATGATTCTCCGTTCTTGGGTACGGCAGTGAACAACACAAACTGTCCATCAGGCGAGAAATTGAAATCATCCCCAACGCTGAACGTAGTGCTTGTCGGGTATGCATCTCGATCGCCGGGCGTGATGTCTCTGCATTCGGTACCGTCAATATGGATGATGAACAAATGGTTTCGCTTGTCCTCAACGTAGGAATCCCAATGCCGATAGAACAGTTTCGTGAACGTTTTGGCTTTGACCGGATTGTTGGCTGCCGTTTCTTCTTCCGCTTTGTTTTTGGCATTCGAATCCGCGAAAGGGAGATCGCTCCACTTCGGATTCACTGCAGAATAAAACGCAACGCGTTTTCCATCAGGGGACCAGATGCCGCCGCTGGCGCCCGTCGCAATATTGGTCAGCTTGATCGGTTCGCCACCCGACTTCAGGTCCATCACGTAAAGCTGCGAAGTGCCGTCGCGATTGGATTCAAATAGAATTCGAGTCCCGTCCGGAGACCATCGAGGGTGTGAATCGGACTTACTCGAATAAGTGATCTGTCGCGAATTCGATCCGTCGAGATCGCACAGCCAAAGCTGGGTTTTTTTCGCATTCTTGGAGGCGTCCACGATTTCGGTTGCTTGATAGACAATTTGAGACGCCGACGGGCTCAGTTGCGGGTCTGCAATTCGTACGAAACGGAACAGATCCTCAATTTGCATCGGCCGTTTATCGATTGCCATGGATGTGCCGGAAAAGGGAAACGAAAGCGGTAAAGCTAGAGAAAACACGCAGACTTTGATGAGGGTTCGTAGCAGCATAGTTCGTGATTCGAGTTGTTCTAGAGCGGGGGAACGACAGCGGCAGCGGGGGAACGACAGCGGCCAGTCGCTCGCGAAGAGAAGTTGCCTCTCCGCATTGTACTCCTGATTCTCAACGTCTGCCACCGTGAGGTAAGGTTCCTGCTTGCCATCTATGGATACATCGTAAGCTGGAAGTTTGCGTCACTTTCGCAATCCAAAAAGGTACGGTTGACATCGACCCAGCCTGATTTGCCAATCTTCCTCAGAACCCCTCGGCGTAGCTCCGCAACGTTACATTCTGCCCAGACATCACGACCAACAGGGAGGAGGATGCAGAAATGGCGAATTGATGCCGAGCAGTGTCGACGACTGCTATTGAAATCGCCGAAGAATAGAACTCAAGAGGGGGTGCATGGCGGTGCCCTCGACCACATTGTACTTTTCAAAGTCTCTTTCAACGCTACTGAGCGTTCTGAAAAGGTTCTAGGGATGGCAAACGAGTCGGCACGAAGTTTCCGTGGCTGGATTTACGCGATTGTAGTCGCGATTTGCTTGCTCTTGATGTTTTTCGCAAGCGAAAACTTGTCTCGAATGAAGCAGCCAGGTTTTTACCATTCGCCACGAACTGCCACGTTGATATTTTCTACGAAGCCAAAATCCATCGCACGTATCGCGACCGAGTCTGTTCCATTGGCAATAGAGCCCGTAAACGAAACTTTGGTATCGTCTGTATGGCATGAGTATCGATCAAGCAGTCAATCGTCGATCACGATGCTAGAGCCGCCAGCGGGTGCGAGGCTCTCTGCCCCGATCGAGATCGTTAATAACCGCGACCCATTCCTCGATTCGATGAACTTGCAGCGAAGCCCAACCGTGCTCGCCGAGAACGCAGCTCAATCGACACAAGCCACCACTGCAACCAATGTTTCGATCATTCGTCCGATCGACACAGTGGAGACTATCGCCCAGTCATCGCTTTTCGAGAACCGAGAGATAACCAGCAACTTACAGAATTGGCCAAGCTCGCCGAAGTTACGCACCGAAATCGAAAGAACAATGCGGTTGGCGACAAGCAAATCGAACAGTGACGTCCAGGATTGGGTTTCGAGAATCTCAACCGTTTGCGATAAAATCACTAGTCTTTCGCTTACAGACGATGCAGCAGCGGAACACATCGAAGCGCTGCATACTTTATCTGGTGATGGAGTTGCTTTAGCCGGGAATTTACTGCCCAGCGACGCAAGCCTTGCAAGCGACGTGTCGCGACTTTCTTTTTCGATCGAACGTCGTTACTCGGTTTGGAGTGCGGTCAGCAAGTGTGTCTTTAAGGGACGAACTCAATTTATTTCTGCTCGCAATCATGAGGTTGATTCTGACAAGCTGAACACTTGCTTACAGGACGTCGAGCGTGCGATTCGTACGACCGGAGACGCTCCAAGTTGGAATTCGTACTTAATGCTCGACTCGCTCAAGAAGTTAGGCGCAGGTCAAATAACGGGCAGGCAGGAACAAGTCGACTTGGTTCGAGAATTCCTTGCTCGTGTGACAGATCCCCGCGTCAGCGAATCACAACGCCAGGTACTCGCGTCGACCGAAGTTCACACGCTGGCGGACCAAGTCCATCCATTGTCGATCGGACCTGTCGATTATCGCAAGTTAGTGGAAAACATCGAGACGTTGGAATCCGATCCAGTACACCGCTGCAGCACCAGCTTGGCGGACGCAATGCAATCGTTGCGTTTTTCGGAGCATTATGAGCAAGCTGCCGTTTCTCAAGCCATCAGCACGCACTATCGAAACGCAAACCTGAGGCTCGCGGTCTCTGAGGACTTCATCAATCGCATGATGCCCAAGTCAACCATGAAGGATAAGCCAGTTCGGCAAAGGATCCTAGGTGCCGACACCCGAGGTGCGAGCCAAATCTCTACCGACCTTCAAGTGGACTTCAAACCGGATGATTCCGCTTGGCAAATTGCCCTTAGGCTCGACGGGGACATAAGCAGTAGCACCAAATCGAGCAGTCACGGAGCGACTTTTTACAACGCATCCATTGCCAGCGTGACAGCGATCCGCGACTTAAGAATTTCAACGCAAGGTATCCAGGTGAACGGGCGGCCGACCACGGTTGATTCCCATGATTCCTTGAAAAGGTTCAAAACCGATTGGGATGCGTTGCCCATTCTTGGGGACATGGTTCGCCATATTGCGTACGATGAGTTTTTACAGGCTCGCCCAATCGCCAAACGCATCATGCAAAAGACGATCGCCACCCAAACCGACCAAGAGTTTGACGCACAGCTCAAGGCGAACGTCGCATCCGCTCAAAGCCAGTTTGAGACGCGGCTCATTGGCCCGCTTCAATCACTCGACTTGCACCCGATGGTCGTAGATATGCAATCGACGGAGACAAGGCTCATTGTGCGTTACCGAGTTGCAAGCTCGGATCAACTTTCTGCTTACACACCACGTCCGGTTGCACCTGGAGATAGTCAGCTATCTCTACAAGTCCATCAGTCTTCGTTCAACAACATGGCCGGACAAATCGTGACAGGCGATCGGGACTGGACCATGCAAGAGTTGTCCGACAAGATATCGGATCTACTGCAACAACCGCACCGCCCGCTGGACGCAGATGCACCAACGGACATTACGGTTCGCTTCAGTGAGGCGCGTCCTATCACGATGGAATTTGACGACGGACGAATGTGGTTGACGTTGAGGATCGCCGCCCTCGAACAACCAGGCCGCATCCAACTTAAGAACTTCATCATTCGTACATCGTATTTGCCGTCCGTGAATGGACTACAAGCCGAACTGACTCGCGATGGAGTTATTAGCGTGGATGGCCACAAGCTAGGCATGCGAGACCGATTGCCACTGCGGGCTATCTTCTCACGTGTCTTTTCGAATCGCTCCGCCATTCCAATGGTTTCGAATGAGTTGCTTTCGGATCCGCGTGCCGCTGGACTCGCTGTTTCGCAAATGGAACTTCGCGACGGGTGGTTGGCCATCGCGGTGAGCCAAGATAAGTCACCTCACGTCGCCGTCCTGAAGGCGAATCGAGAAGCACTGCAACGAT
>Ga0194045_1000798_pt1 | contig 10418 bp, 14 predicted proteins | sample JunL6211m_MetaG_FD_161686 | JGI IMG/M metagenome (GOLD analysis project Ga0194045, IMG submission 161686) | Anoxic zone freshwater microbial communities from boreal shield lake in IISD Experimental Lakes Area, Ontario, Canada - Jun2016-L626-11m | ecosystem: Environmental > Aquatic > Freshwater >...
ATTATTAATATCCCAAAGTTCTTTACAACTAATTGCTTCTTCAATGGATTTTATTTTAAAGTCATCAATTATTTTAGAAAATGGATAAATGTGGTCAGCATCAAAAATATATCTTTCTCCAACTTTGTTTTTTGCTCCGCAATGTTGGCAAATAAAACAATCCCTTCTAAAAATTTCCATTCTCCAAAAAGAATATTCAGCAGAATTTTTAATTTGTGCAGAAAGTTTAGTCTTACCGCCTTTCCAAAAATGGTTTTTTTCACCCTTTGTGTTTGGAGATTTTTTTATATGATTAAGTTTCCATTGCTTACCCAATGCACCAGAAGGGTTTCCTGTTCTTTTATAAATTTGATTATTTCTAAAATCTGTATTTTCCCATTTCAAAGAATTTCCTTCTCCCACAGACCTACTTGGTATATTATGTTTTTTAAGAATATACCTTACCGAACCTTCTGTTATATTGAAAAATTTTGCTGTTTCATTAGCAGATTTGCCACTAATATAACAGTCAATTATATTGCGTTTTTCTTCATCAGAAAACATTTTCTTTCTTGCCATTATACAAAGATACATAAAATATTTTATGTTACGAGTATTTTGGTAAATTACATGTATTTGTATGCACGTAACATTTATGCAAATATACTAACTTTTATAGAAACGTATATCATAGTTATAAGTTTATTTATTAACTTTGTAAGTGAAAGGAGTGTCGCTTACATCACACCCTCGCAAGCGAAGGGTATGTTTTACGCTCCGTTTTATAAAACCGACTACATTTATTAGAACCGCTTTTAGAGAAAAGATTAAAAACGAATTACCGATAATAATTGAACGTGAAGAAAAACGAAAATCAAAAGAATACTGCCCCTTCTAAAGTAGGCAGACCGACTAAGTTTAAGGGCGAAACAAAACCTGTTAGATTTAGGGCAGTCCCTGTGTCAAAAGTTGACGAAATAAAAGGGCTGGTTTATAAAAAATTGGCTGGTTACGTGAAGGAAGGATTTTGACATGGATGGGTAGTTCAACGACTAACTATTTCTTCCAAAAGCACATCCCGGTTGAACATGATTTTACCATCATCAACTGATAAGTATATTGAACCCATTGGGCTATTGTTTAGAATCTGCTGTGCCTCTTTATCAAGCACTTCATCAGTATGCTGAAAAAAGCCAATTATAGATGCCATAGCCATACCTAAAAAAGCCTGTTTCTTTTGTTCCGGCTTACTAGTTGGATTTAAACCTATATTTTGTAGTTCTTTAGTGAAAATTTCGTATTCCAGTACAAGTTGTTGTTGTTTGGTGTTCATTGACTAATTTATTTAACATCAAAGTTAAAGTAATAAATAGAATAACCAAATGTTTCAGAAATATTTTTAGTTTTACGTTCATATTATGAGAAAAGAATTTTCAGTAAACCAAGATAAAGAAACGGCTTTAATTTTAGAATTAAGTAAGCAGTTATTAGAAAAAGGAGTGAATGCCAAAAATACTGTAATAGTATCAGTTTCGGGAGATTATTCTTGTATAGTTGGACAAATATTAAGACACTCATTAAGCCATAATGGAGAAATATGCGATGGTTTTAGTATAGATGTCCCATATCCTGATGAAGTCTGGAATAATGATTATCTGCTTGAGTTAGATACATTGGTAAATTTGTATAGATACAAGTTCAAAGACAAAAATATCCTTTTAGTAGAGGCTGGTGTGATTAGAGGTTCTAACTATAAATTTATAATTGATTATATGCGCGATAAGTTAGCGATAAATCAGGACATAAAAACATTAGCATTGTTTGAAAATGTTGGCTCAAAGTTCAAGTCAGATTATGTCGGAGAATACTATAACGATGAAACAGAAGACTTAACTTTTTGGTGGGAACAACATAATAATCATTGGAAGTGATTTTCGCAATTTGCGAATTGCAAATCAATCACAAAAAATAGGACATCTTAATGTAAAACCACGTTTGCTATCTAGTATCTGAAACGCCTGTTGTGCAGGTTCGTAGGCAAATCCACAAGATGCTGCGTAACTATTAAAACCTACTAAACTTCCATTGATAGATGTGTTGCAGTCGCTAATCATCTTTAAACTATGCCAATGGTGAAGGGTAGTATAATCTGCTTTTTGTGTTTGGTCTAAGCGCATTATGTATTTATTCAAAGGAATAGTTATACCGCCCAAACCACCTTGAAATTTAACTTGGTGTCCGTGCATATTTCGTATCATCTTACCACCTACTTCGATATAACCAAATTCAGATTCGGGAATATGCCAATTAAACATACTGTGGTTTAGTTTCCTATCTTCTTTGACTGTATTGTAAATCATTGCCTCTAGGTTCATTTTGTAGTCAATGGACGAAATCATTTTTTTAGTTAGTCGTGGATGGTTTCCACGAATACACATTACATCAATACGTTCTAGTCCACCATGTTCGGCTATGGTTGCTAATGACTTACATATCAACTCTTTAGCAAACAAAACAGCCTCTAATGGGGACATATAGTTTTCAATCACATCGTGTTCATGTAGGTAGGAATTAATCATATCACCGCCTATCACAATAAGCGCAGATTTGATTTCTACCGATTGCCGTTCTTTGTTAATTAGCTTTAACGTGTTTTCGGTTAGTTTATCCACACGTTTTCGGGCTATATCTGGGTTAAATTCATTCAGTCCCCGTGTCATTTTCTTATCTACTCGTTCTTCAACGTGCCAATCTGAAAACTGAATGATAGGTATAGCTTCGTGGTTTATAGACGGGTTAAAATTTACTTTCGGTATGTCGTAACTTGTTGGTTCTTTCAACGCTAATGCTATTTCTAGGGCTTTGTTTGTTTCCTCTAGCATTTCTTCTAACTGCGCCCGTTCTGCTTTTAGTTGCCTGTTTTCAGCAACGGCTTTGGTAAACTTTCGATTTTCTAATGGGTCGTACTTTGGTGGCTCTTGTACGGGTTGTTCTATTTTGGATTCTATTTTATGTTCTGGTGCAGATAGTTTAGCTGTATTGCTCCTAACCCATTTATGTTTTATAGATAACTTAGATATGTTTGACTTGGTAAAGCCTGCAATATCACCAATTTGCTTGTTTGTTAGCAATGTAGTTTCAAATAATATTTTTGCTTTTTCAATTAGTTCAAGCCTTTGTTTTTCGTATTCCTGCCTTGCTGTACTAGCCATAGGTTGTTTTATTGTTCAAAAAAAACTACTTTTTAAGTCCAAAGAATGTTCCGATAGCGCCAATTAATGCACCAAAACTAGCTCCTGTTGCTCCGGCAGTCCAAGTCTTTGAAGTTCCTTTTCTATGTTCTAACTTAACTTCTTTTTTTAATGCAAATATTTCATTACCATACGTAACTGAATCCGTTTGGTAAGAACTAATAAGCTGTTTATAAACTGTACGCTCTCCCTGTAAATTATCAATCATATCCATCTGTCGATTGATAATAGTGTCAGCATACGTTATGTACGATTGTAAGTCCTTATTCTCAACCTTACATGAATCATACAGCCCGACAACATAATTAAATACCACCTTGCTTGAATCGGTTGTAGTTGGCGTTGAATAGGCTGTCTTGCTGATTAGCAGGCAAAGAATAATTGATAGGCGCATTTGGTATCTTTTTAATGATTGGTTTGTTTTTGATTAGATTGACAATGAATAGAGAATCCTTTTGTATCCGGGTTTCATACACTTCTATTTTCGCGTTCAAATCTACCCTTTTCTGTTTCTCTTTTACCAATTCCATTTCGGCATCATGCCTAAGTTCTTTTTGGTCAGCTATCTTTTTATTATAGACAGCTATTGCGATTGAAGCGCCAATAACTATTAAAAGCAAAATTGATGCTACGATAATAATGGTTTTCCATGTGTTGCTAAGTGTCATGTTACTACATTTAATTGATTGACAATTTTTTCTACTGACTTAGCAATACTAGTCAAAGTTGCGCAATAATTTACATCAGTTGCATATCCTGCTTTTGATATTGCATCAATGAATTTATAGGCATCTGATTTAACTTTAACTGCTTCTATATAGTTCTTGTTTACCAAAAAGAAATTAGCATGGTCGGTAAATGATTCTTCTGGCGTATTGTACTTTCGGAAGTAATCTTGAATAAGATACTTGAAATACTTTTGACCATTTAAAACAACTGGAGTAATCTTTAGTATAACGGGGAACTTTAAATCTGCTCTACGGCTATATTCTACTGTTGTTTGGAGTTGCTCATTGCCATTTACTCCGTCTGTGTCCTTAACGCCAAATAATGACCACCCTGTAGAAGCCTTATTCCATCCACTTTCTAAAGCCCCTTGTGCAAGCATGGCTATTGCACTAAATCCCGTTTTTTGCTCTGTTTGTTTCGCAAATGGCAAATACGCTTTAACGAAATCTGCGGGGGAAAGTTTGACGTTTTGTTGTAGTTCCATTATTCAGTAATTTTAGGTTCTTCTTTTGAATCTTCTTTTTGTGCAACCATTGTTACAACCGGGTTAATTTCAGTAGCATTTTCACCAACTGTAATGTTTGCTTTCTTTTGAGTACCATTTGGATTGCCGGAGAAGTAATACCCAACCATAGTAGATAACATTCCTAGTAAAAAAACTATAATGTTATTAGCAAGTTGTAGGTTCTCCTGCGGAATTTTGTGAAATATTAAAAGCATAGACAAGGTGGCAATATATAGCGTCAAAGTCCCGCCAATAATAGCCCTGATATACTCGTTGAACATTTCTGATTTATTTTCTTTTGTCGCCATTATTTACTCAAGATTGATTCCGTAAGCAATTGTTTTATGTGTTCAAACCTTTCTGCAAATTCAGCAAATAACATTTCCATTCTTAGCTTCTCCGTGATGTCAGAGAATATAGCTACTGAACCAACAATGTTTTCTTTCTCTAATAAAGGAAAGGCATCTACAGTTAAATACAATCCTTCTATATTTTTATTTTTCACCCAAATTTTTTCACCCGTAATAGACTCTCCGGCTAATGCTCTTAAAATTGGCGCTTCTCCTTCCTTATATTCAGTGACCTTATCCATGTGGTATATTGAGTAATATTCTATCCATTGTTGAAAATTACTCGTTTTTTGCATTTTTAGAATATCATCTGCTTTATCATTCCAAAGAACAAAGTTGCCCTCTTTATCAGCTATAATAATAGCCGTACTGATACTTTCTAGTATTTGTTTCAATACGTTATTGGTTAATATGCTTTCTTCGGCTATCATTACTTATTCTTGTTGTTGTATTGTTCAAGTTTTATGCCCATTCCGCTAATTTCTTTTAGAATAGCTAAATTCACATCATTCAGCTTAGTTTCCAATTTCTCAATTTTCTCTATATTCTTTTCAACACCTACGCCAATTTCACTTATCTTCTCATCCTGACTATTGATAGCTCTTGCTAGTAGCCATCCAATTACGGTAATAACAACTCCAACAATAAATAGTAGTAATGGGGTATTAAATTCGGTTTTATCTTCTGTTACCTGTGCAAATAAAAAGCCATTACATGTAACTAATAATACAGTAGCCAAAATTCTTATATCCACTCTTGTTTTTTTTTTGTTTTTTTTTGTTGTAAAGCCCTATTGTGAACTTTTAGTGTCGAACCGCAAAATCTGATTCTGTTATTGTCTTAGTTGCCAATAGTTCTATATTGACCACTAGTGCCAATAACCCTACCGCAGCCACCAAGCTAGTTTTCCAGTTTCTTACAATGTTTTTTACGGGAAATTATTTACGGTTAATTAAACGAACTCGTTAATTTGTTCGTAAAGACTTCCATAATCATCTTTGAAAGAATCTGCATTTGGAACTAACGTCAAATCTCTATCAACTTGAGAATCACCAACAACTAATACCTTAGCCACAATATCTAAAGTTGAAGGCTTTTGAACATTAGAAAATTCAGCCCAAGATGTAGGGTTATTTGCCCCTGCTGCTTTTGCTGTTCTTAAAAAGTTTTTTGTTTCAACAGTCGCTGGAGATACAGCATTGTCTGTTATTTCAAATTGTAGAACTAAAATCTCATATCCTTGATTGATTGTCATTTTATTTTGTTTTAATTGTTTAAATAATATTGAATCCTCCCGCTATTTGTTTCGCGCAACCTACTCCATTGACTTGTGCATTCTCAAATGTTATAAAGTCCCCATAAGAGCCATTACCAACAAATGCAATACTCGAAAGAGCTATTCCTCCATTTACCATAAGTCCGGCAGGCGTTCCTGTTACTGTGAAAGCAAGTATTGGTGTAAAATTAACTCTAAATGATACTATTGTAGGATAATTGATTATCGTATCAATACCCTCTGTTGTGCTACCAACTAGATTGATAATCCCACAATAATTACAAGATATATTTAAAGTTGTTACACCAGTAATATCAATAGTTTTATCAAAAGTAGAACCTAAATTAGTAATTACTTTTTTATCATAATTAACAGCAGAATCCCATATAAAACTTTGCAAGCTATTATTGTAAACACATTTGTTATGTGTAATACCTGAATTTAAAACAATAGTTCCATTAAAACCATACGCAAAGTAACCATCAATTATATTCCCTGCATTACTACTATGTTGTACATAGCTACCATCATAGTATCTAGCTTTTATTATACCAGAGTTATTAGATGCAGACATTTCAGATTCATCATAAATATAAACTACTATTGTACCAGAATTATTATCAGCATCCATACCAGAAGAATACCCTGCAATATGAATATCTGCATAACCTGTATTAGTATTTAGTTGTAGATAATTATTAGTTCCATTAAGAGAAAAATAAACATTACCTGTATTTTGTGCAATAGAAATATAACTATTTTTACCTGTAATATTTCCTGTGATTGAGCCTCTATTATTCAATAGATTGATATTAGAATTTAAACAATCTATAATTATATCTTTAGTATTGTTATTACCCCAATCAAAGTTATTAAATGTATTATAGTCAATCTTATTATTGCGAATCTTATCTTCTCTATAAAAAATAATATCGCTTATTATATCATAAGTAACTACATCAAGTACGGTAATATAACCGTATTTATCACTTAAAGTACCTCTAGTAATAACTGTGTAGGCATCAGTATTTACATCAGGTGTATTGGTACTAATATCTCCAATAGAAGTAAGTTGATAATGAATATTATTCCAAATAACCATATCCCCTTGTACATAGCTTCCTTGATTAGCTAAGTTCCAAATACCTTGTAAATTACCTGCTACTTGTGAAGTAATATTAACTACATCACTATAATCTCCGATGCCTTGAAAATCTGCATTTTGGAATATTCCTACACCAGTAGTTTCAAAACCATTACCATAAGGATTGGTTTTTAGAATAATACCATAACTTCCAGTTGCATCACTAATAAGAATATTTGTTGAATAAGGCAGTGTATTATTATTAGCATTAGTAAGCCAATTAACTCTAGTATCAACTTGTAAAGTATTAAATATAGATGTTAAAGGTGCGGATTTTAAATTACCTTGATTATCACTATAAAAGAAATTAATAGGAATAGTATTACCAGAATCATCCCTAGTATTAGGGTACATTTGAAATTGCCATTCTCCATCGTTATAGATAGAAAATATTGAATTAGTAGTAATTCCATCCCAATTTGCACCACTAGCAAAAAGTGTATGTACATTTGTTATGCTAGTAAATCCCCAACCATTAACATCATCTAATCTAAAATTCCATTTCCTACTAGAACCAATAGGAGTAAAACTCATACCTATGTGGTCATAACCTGCAAAAAATATTCCACCATCTCCGGCAAAACCACCATTAAACCCTGAATTTTGTTTAGTACCATCATCAGTATTAATACCAGATAATAAAAGAAAATCTCCAGAATTATTTGTTAAATAACTTCCACTAAATTTACCACCACCTGCAAAAGCAGGACTAGAATTATTATCTAAATGAGAATAGTCATTAGTTATTTCTGTAGAGGTTACAGTTCTAGTAAATTCAGGGTCAGAAGTAATTCCAGTACCAGTACCATAACCCACTCTACTTAAAGGTAAGCTAATGCCACCACTTCCAACACACTTGTTTATAGCCTCACAAATAACACCATAGTCTTCACAACAAGGGTCAAGGAAATTAATAAGTGCTTGTCCGGCTTTACTTCCGAACATAGTTAGTATTGCGCTCTTATTTAATTTATTACGTTCTCCCATGAGTTATGTACGTTTAACTAGAATTGAAACAACTGCCTTTCCACCTGCTGTAGTTTTAGCTGTTGAAACGTGAATTTTAGAATTAGTTGCTACTGTTGCTGTTACAAAAGAATAGTTAACACTCGTTGCTTCTACCTCCGTAGATAATGCAGATGAAAGAGGTATTGTTAATGTCCTGATATTAGCAGATGAAACACTATCATATACTACTATTGTTCCTGCATCTGTTCCAGCTAATGCCTTAGTTACAGTTGCGGTAATATTGACAATCGTGCATTTATACGGAAGATATACATTAATATGCTGTGTAACTTCCCCTGTTTCAAAACTCACGGGGACATTTATGGTTTCATAGAAATTTTCTAGCTTACTTTGTGGAATAAACGCATCATTCTCAAAATCAGGCATAACCTTAACTACCCATTCACTTCCGGTGTAAATAACAGTAATTGTACTCTGTGTTTGAAGTTGCTTTTGTGTCAACTCTGTTCCAAAGATAAAAAGGTGCGTACTATTTGTAGTGATGTCGATGTTAGCCTGATAATCAAATACATACTTTAGTCCTACAAATGGTGTACCGGAGCTAGTTATGGTGATGTTCGATGTAAGCGTTGCTGTTCCTGTTACTAAATAAGAACCAATATTCTTAGATACTGGTAAAGTAATTACACCAGAATCGGCTGCTAATTCAATAGGTTGTACTATAATATATTGTGGCATTTATTAAATTTTAAATAGGGTTATTCTAAATAATGAATTACTACCGTTCCCAGATAGTGTATCTAATATTAATAAGGCGAATGTATTTGCAATAGTAAAATCATGCGTTCCACCTGATGTAGCTATAAGATAATTATTATTTTGAAAGATATTACTAAGAAAATCTGTTTCGTATGTTTCAAGTTTTAATTGGGTACTAGATATTTTAGTAAGATTTGTAGTAACTATGGAACTATCTGTTGATGAACCTCCAATTGAGCATGCAAGAACAGTTTGCCCCATTAATTGAACATATCCAAAAGATGAACTAGTGCTATCTCCTATACTAAAACATGTTTCTATCTTCAACATATCACCATTATTAACTAATGTATTTGCTGGCAAAGTATAGGTTTTTAATGTATCAGGGGATGTTCCACTAGCCGTATCAACGGTTAGATTATTATAAAGCAAAGTTGTTCCATTAGTCCCGGCAGCACCCTTAATATTAGTTATGAGTGTCCATGTTCCTGCTATCTTCTTATATACACCCTCTGTAGTTGTAAGCAAAAACAAATCTCCATTTGCACCAGTTCCACTAGAAGGAACAGTTGTTCCGGTTGTCCATGTTGCTCCATCTACGCCATTAGTCGGAGCAGCCAATAGGTTAGTCCAAACAGTTTCAGAAGGCAATTTTGTTTGAATAAATCCGCTATCTACACGTAACTGCGGTGTTTCACCATCTGCTCCGGCTGCTCCGGCTGTAGATTGTACATAAGACAACAACGCTAATATTAATTGTTGCGCGTTTGAATCACTTGTAATACCCAAATCTGCTAAAAATGAGTTAACACATACTGTTATGTCCGACAAACAAATTGGTCGCGTTACATTTTTAGCACAAGGGTCACATGCGTTACATGGGTCTGGGCTATATCTTCCGGTACATTGGCACATTTTACTTAAATTTTATTAGTTCGTTTCAAACAATAATCCATCAAAAAACCAAAAGGCAGTCGGGTCGTTGTTGGTAGATAATCCGGCTACAAATACTTCTCCTGTAGGCATAATCTTGATGTTATACAAGCCATTATTAATCAAATTACTGTGCCGTCTAAACACAATATATTTTGTTTTCTTTGGTCTATATAATGTTGGTAACGTAAAGGCTGCAACGGTATTATCGTATCCAGATTCACCAAACAATATACCTCTCATATAAACAGTCCCGGTGCAATCTTTAGAGTATCCTAAGTTATCTGCATCCAAATAATCTGTTTGCAAATTACCCTGACTATAATGTGATGCAAATGCTGTAACATCTACCCAAATTGGTTTATCGCAGGCTGTTTTTATTCCACCGAATAGCGTATTGATTTTAGTCAACACACTATCATATAGTTGACCAAGCTGAACCTGTAGATTAGGATACGCCTTTGTAGTTTTTACACACGTATCCGGGAGCATTATTGGACATGGCTCTTTTTCACACTCAACC
>Ga0194045_1000804_pt1 | contig 10377 bp, 25 predicted proteins | sample JunL6211m_MetaG_FD_161686 | JGI IMG/M metagenome (GOLD analysis project Ga0194045, IMG submission 161686) | Anoxic zone freshwater microbial communities from boreal shield lake in IISD Experimental Lakes Area, Ontario, Canada - Jun2016-L626-11m | ecosystem: Environmental > Aquatic > Freshwater >...
GTATCCCCCCTTACATACTGACAGGATGTCATATATGGGGGATAATCCCCTGAATAACGGGAAAATAAATTTTAGGAAAAATTGTTCCCCCACCCATAAATGGGGTGGAGGTAAATTCTTACAATATGTAAAGTAAAACTCTACTATTATGTAAAACACGACCCCCCCTTTTAAAAAAGGTCCTAATATGTCAAAAAAAATTTTTGGAAAATTTTGGGGAATTGACTATCTTTGTGGGGATGAAAGATTTGGTATATAAATTTTTGGATGAGCATCTTGGGGATGAGGTTGTATGTAAACCCAATGGTATGAAGGAATGGTATATTATCTGTTCAAAAAAGAATAATCAACGTATTCTTAAATTTTTCGTCCACACAAAGAGGGGAGTTCAACAAATAAGATTATTTCGTGATTGGTCTTTATGTTCCAAAGTTCAAGGTTATTGTGGAATTGATAACGAAGAGGATTGTGCCAACTATATTAGAGATTGGTTTGGAGATAAACATGGTCTTAATAAAGTAAGTGATGTATTAAAATTTTTTCCCCAACGGTAATATCCTGATAAGATAGGGGGTGTATTATACTAAAGATTACCGAACGGTAATATCATTAACGGAGGGGTTTTTTATTTCAATTAATTTTATTATCTTTGTGGTATGAAAAACAATGAAGAAAAAATGACACGACTTATTGAACACGAAGGAGTATGGCGTAAAATTGGTGATTTAATCCAAATTAAAGAAAAAAGAAGTTTTTTGTTTTGGTATTTACCATTTTCAAAAACAGTGACCTATCAAATTGATTTTATAGGTTTAGATTGTTCAGCATTACTAAAAAACCCAAAAACAAAAGAAGTAAGAACAATAACAGGGAATGTTAATGTTGTATAATAACATACGGAGGTAAAAAGTAAAATAGTCAGGTGGCGGAATGGTAGACGCAGGTTCGGTGGAGCAAAAGAACTCCATAACAGTAGAAGCAATCAGTTTATGACTGACACCAAATTACAGGTTCAAATCCTGCCCTGACTACGAATAAAAATTAAAAATATGGAACAATTAAAAATTATTAACGAAGCAGGTGATGTATTAGGTTATTTCAGAAAACCTTATTTAACAAGATTTGTTAACCCAACAAAAAAATATGAAGTTGATTATTTGGCATCGCATCAAAGTGAAAGTGGGAAAAGGGAAAATGGATTTTTTGAGATAAAAGGAGAAGACCTGACAGAAAATCAAATTTTTCAACTTTTTTTAAAAGAAAAACTTTAAAACACTTAGTACAGGTTCGAATCCTGTCCTGACTACTAAACTAAAAAATAAAAAATGAAAGACCAAAATATTAATGAGAAAGATATTAAACATCTTCAATGGGTTTATGATAGAATGGTGAATGTTCATGGTGAGAATGAAAACTATGACTACATGATTAAGTTTAAGGAAATTATCGAACAATTAAAAAAATAATATGGAACCCGATGAAAATGGTTTAACCCATGTTACCTTACCTGAATTTCTAAATACCATCTATGATATGAATGGGGAATTCAAATTAGATTGTTTGGATTTGGATGGTATAGGTTTAGATACAAATATAGTATTGGTAAAATTAAAGGAGGTTGCACAAAGAAGTAAGATGGGGGGTAAAGAAGGAATCCATTTAGGTTTAAAAAAATGAAGTACACTACAGACATATATGATGAATCGATATATTCATATTCGGTTTATCAAGATACATCGGAAATGTCAAGTTATTCCGTTGACTTATCCTATAATCCATATGATAGTTATGCCTACGATGTGTTTTCAAAAGAATTGGAAATTCAAAATAGAAGAATATTACTTGGGGGAAATAAAGGAGTACATTTGAGTTATGAAAAAGAAGAAGGGGTATAGTTATTTGGACTATTATGGTCTTAGTCAGTATCGTGATGTAATTGAGGATGCCAAGGAAAAACTCAGGGAACAAATTAGATTACTGAAGATTGAAGAGAGTAGAAGATTACTCGGAGGTAAGGAAGGTATACATCTAAAAGACAATGATGAACAAGTATGAAAAGATTTCCAAGGTAGTCACTGAATATTTTCAGGAGTATTATCCTAATATTAAAGAAATTTCTGTTTCAGTCCAAGAACCTGAAGTTTATCATGGTATGACATTTTATTTTTCTCCTAAGGTTAACGTATATACTCATGGTTTAAATTTTGTGAACCAATTTGAAATTATCGATTTTATTTGGAAGTATTGTAATATTCATGTTTCTTTAAATGATATTTCTATTATCCCCACCCCCACCACCGTTGATATTTCTATTCAGTATTGTTAACCCTCCCTTAATTGGCGTTTTTTTTTTGTGGTATATTTATAATTAAAAATAGAATATGAAAAAAGTAATTAAACTAACAGAATCAGATTTAACAAATATTGTTAAACGAGTTATTAAAGAAAATGAAGATATTAAAGAAGATATTAACCTAATGGATGGGGTTGATAATTTTTTAAATAACCCTGTTATGATTACTCTTGCAACATCATGGTTGTTGATGGGGAAATTTAAAATGAGTAATTTAAAATCTAATATTGAAGATATGAAAAATAGTTTCTTGGATTATAGTAACTCTATGGGGTACCCTATCGATAAAGAAGTTTTAGATTTAAAGTTTACACAACTAATTAAAAAAATCACTAACATATTAGGACGATAATAATAGAACTAAACAAGCCCCTCCCTTATCGGTGGGGTTTTTTGTTAGTATTCATATTTTTTTCATACTTTTTATGGGATGCCGTGTGCCGACGGTCCCCGTCCTTCGGACGGTTGTTTGATTGTTCCCTCGTTGGTGTCATCTTAACTTTGGGGTTTTTTATTTGAAAACTATTTTGTATATTTGAATTATGTTAGAAGATATAAAAGTTATTCATCTCAAAAGTAATGCTCAACAACTTGAAACATGGATTGCCATGTTGAATGGGGAAATTGTGGGACACATCTACATGGAACGTGAAGAAAATCATAAAATCAAATTCTTGGATGCTTGGGTTCATGAGGAACATAGATTGAAGGGTGTGTTTAGAAAGTTGTGGGACACCCGATGGGAGTATGTTAAAAACCGTTATGATGGTTATACAGTTTATGCTTGGTGTAAACCAGCTTCATTACCATTACTTTTGGAGAAAGGATTTACTGAAGGTGAAACGTGTACGTATGTTGAAAAAATTATAGAGTAAGATTATGGAAGAAATTAAATATACGGTAGGGGTTGAACTAACCATTAGAGATGGAAGATACTATTTTAAAATCTTGGCACAAGAAGGTCTTGATATTGAAAATATACGTTCCATCTTGGCTGGTGGATTATCTCTAACAATCCTATCAGAAAAAACTCCTGAGAAACAGGGACAGGCCCTTCGTGGTGTTGTTGATTATTTGGAGAGTGAGTTGGTTAATATTGATTCGTTCACTGATATTGGTGGTTCTGCCGTATCAAACGAGTAGTCAGTATATTTATTGACATGAAGTATATCATCACAGAGTCTAAATTTGAAAAAATAGTTACTTATTATATTAATGAATTATTTCCTATAGATAAACTTAATTATTCTTATTATTTTGATGATGATGGTGAGGAAGACCATAATGCAATGAGATTTAGTTTAGATTATAGTGATGAACCATGTTTTAGATGGTATAGGTCCGAATATTTTTATGCACATGCAGATATTAAAAACAGGGCTCCCGTTATTATAATGGAGGATAACTACTTATCGTCATTGAATGCGTATTTTGATGATGAATGGCACGAACCATTTAAGAAATGGTTGATGGAAAACTTTAACTTACCTGTAAAAACCATCGAATAACCCCACAAATGTGGGTTTTTTGTTTTATAAGGTATTTATCATATATGAAGTATATCATCCCTCAATCCAAGTTGGAGAATATCATATTTAAGTATTTGGATATGAAAGGTCTGAAACAAATTAAAACTTCTGTTTCATACAATTTTTATATCCCTGATGGAGAAGGTAGTAAACATTTCTTGATAAACTGTAGTTTGGATGGATATTGTTTTATTAGTTCTATTTTGGCTCAGGATGTGTGTGATATGTTTTCCATAGACCCTGATGATTCTCTTTCCATGATTCGTAATTGGATTGAATCCAAAACTGATATTAAGATTGTATCATATAACTCCGACTTTGGTGCCGATTAACAAATATTTATTAACATGAAGTATATCATCACCGAATCTCAGCGTCATACATTATTGGTGGAAACCTTATCTCCTATGATTCGTAGAAGGTTGAACTATGATGTTATGAAAGATGAGATGGATTCAATTATTGAATATCATATGATTCCATGTGAATTTAGAGATGCTGGTAGTTTTGTTGCCGAAGCCTGTGATATGTTTGTTTATTCTTATCTTGAAGATTTGGAAGCTTCATCTAAAGATAATGATGGTCTTTACTATTATGCCGTTGATGTGTTTGGGAAATATCTTGCAGAAATTTATAATGAGAAATGTGGAGACAAAGATGATTTGAATGAATCGTTAGGTGACCTGAGCAGAAAGATTAAAATTTTAAAAAGATATACAGAAGAGATGTTATCTGAAAAGCCGTGGTTTAATGGTTTGGATATTACCACGTCTTCATATCAGGCATCACATAAAGACAAAGATTACCGTCATTATTTAACCACAATCCCCATCCTTATATTTAAGATTGATACAAAAGGTCTACCTAAAAGTATTTCATCTAATGATGTTACTAAACTTGAAAATGAGGTTTCGGACATTGTTGTTCCGATATTTACTTCGATGTTTCCTGATGATGATGAATACGAGAACTTAGATGTTGTTTGGGACACAAAATTTGATTTGCACTTATGAAATATGTAATAACAGAATCCAAATTGAACTCCGCCATCTATGATTACATAGATAATTTATTTCATGACGGCAAGAAAATTGAAATGGTGAAAAATACTCGCACAGACGATGACACACTAGAGGATGTTGAGGTGGTTGGAGCATATGATTTTTTTCATAAAGGTGAAGATGAATTATTCACTTGGACAGGAAAAGAGTATTATGACCGTCCTCATAATAAATCTGTTTGGAGTAAATGGAAGGAGTTGGCACCCATTCTTGAGATTTTGGATTATAGAAAACTTGATACCTTGAATAATATGTTTGGTGATTTATGGAGACCCATATTTATAAAATGGTTTGAAGATAATTTTTCATTGCCAGTTAAAACATTAAATGATACCTTCCCCACCAAATAAAATAATATGAAATACCTCATCACCGAATCCAAATTGAATTCTGTCATCTATGAATTTATAGGCCAATCGTTTGCATCAAAAGATGGGAATACTGAAATTTATAAATTGCCAACATTAGATGAAGAAGGTGAGGAAATTATTGAAGCGTATGATTTTGTAAATGATGACTATTATAGTGACTCTGGTGTGGATGATTATCTTTTTGCTTGGACGGGAGAAGAATACTATGAATCACTAACCCCTAATTATATAACAAATCACGAATACGAAAGGCTTGCCTCACAGGCACCCCTTGTTGATATTTATGACAAAGATATCTTGAATAAACTTAATGGTTATTTCGGAGATGCATGGAAGCCAGTGTTTAAAGAATGGTTTAGACATAAAACGGGAATGGATTATAAAACATTACATGAAATATCTTATTAGTGAATCTAAAATAGACTCTATTATCCGAAAATATTTGGATGATAATTACTATCCTGATTATGGTTGGTTGGAGCATGAAGAATATAAGTCAGAATATGACCAGTGGGACGAAGTTTATTTTGAAGTTAATGACCATGTTCGATATAAGTATGTTTCAGGAAAACTAACTGTTGGTGAATCCCCTGACCTTGATGGGTATTTTGGTGATTTGTGGAAAGATATATTTAGTACATGGTTTGAAGAACATACGGGATTAAAAGTTTATGAATATAAAGTACTTGGGTCATGAAAATTGGGATTTGTAAAAGAAGAATAAATTCATCTTTTTAACCAGAACGCGCCGACGGAAACCGACTTCGTCGGATATTTTCCCTGATTTTTTCTCGTTTTTTGACCGACGGTCCCCGACCGACTGCGTCGGTTCGAACTTCTTTGTTATATTGTCATCTCGTTGGGGTCATCTTAAACAATGGTCGGGATATTTATTATAAAAGAAATTTAATATGAAAAAAATAGTAAAACTTACAGAAGCCGATTTAGCTCGTATCGTTAAACGAGTGATTAGAGAACAAGACGATAACGATATGGACGAACTTGGAGGGTTTGTTGACCACTTAAGAAATAATCGTAACCAAATGGATGTTGTAAAAAGTGACATGAGGGATGATAGATTCTTTCATGTAGAAGGAGCTGACAGAAGAACCGCAAACCAACTTTTGAAAAACTTTCTTAAAGTTAGTGGAGGAAAAGTAAGATTTATTGCATTTATTGATTGTGAAGGAGTTGATTTTTCTAATGTGGATTTTTGTCAATATCCTGATTTGGTATTTGTTAATTTACCTGGAACTCCAAATAATTTTGAGGAAACTCAAGATAATTGTTATGAAAAAGTTGGTGATGGTTATGCGTTTAAACAAAACTAATAACTAAATAAAATTAAAATTTGAACCCCATCTTTAATAGGTGGGGTTTTTTGTTTATCATTGTATTTATAAGGATATGGATGTTTTAATTAATAAAAGTCAGTTTGGGGAGGTTTGCTTAAAGGAAAGTTGTATTACTGAATTAACGTCCCTTTTAAATGATGTAAGTACAAAAAAAATATTTCGTAAATCTATTGATGTCATGTTAGATAGACATAAAAAGTATTTGAATCCTGAATCTGAACAATATAAAAAAGATGCTAATATTTTAACAAAGTATTTTAATTTCTCTGATGATAAAATTAGAGATATTATGAAAATTAAAATGGTTTATGATAATGGTAATAATTGGACACCAATTAATAAATTAAATACGAATTATAGCGATTTATCGGTATTGGTAACAGATATTTTGATTGGTGAAGAAGAATGTATTTGTAAATTAGTTGAAGACCTTAAAAAAGGAGGATTATCGTTTTTATTTAGTTTGGTTAATAAAATTAATAAAGACCCTGAAAAATACTACCGAAAATATGTTAAAGGTAATTTTGAAAAATATGTTGAAAACAACAGAAGAAATACAAAATTAGGAGATGAATCGGAATTTTTTGCAATATCTGAAATGAAAAAATTGGGTTATAAGTTAATTTATTTAACCTCAGAAGGTAGCCCCATCGATACTAAAATTGGTGTTGATGCAATTATGGAAAAAGACGGTGAGATATATAAAATACAAGTAAAAACTATTGGTAGTTTAACTAATTTACAAGTCACACCTTGTGATATTTCAAATCCTGGAATTAAGAAAAAGGGCGGAGTCAAGGTGTTTAAAAGAAATAGGATTGATGTTAACGAACAATATGTCGATTATTTGGTTTTTATTGTACCTAAAACTAAAAAAATGTTGGTCTTAAAGAAATTCCAACCCATATCAATAGAATCTATTAAACCATTAATGTGTGTTGCAAAACCAATTAATGAGTTCCCAAAGAACAATACATACATAGACCACGAATCAATAATTTATCAAAATTTCTAACCCATTACTATATTTATAATAAACAAAATATATTATGTCAAAAATTATAAGATTAACTGAAGCCGATTTGGCTCGTATCGTTAGACGAGTTATCAAAGAACAAGAACTTGATAAAGAATTACCAAGAGGCAAAAAAGGTATATTAGGTCACAATGACCGTTGGTATGATGAAATGGATAGACCAGTAAATCCTGATGATTTTGAACATGACGAAGAAATTGAATTTGGTCCTGATGATTTTGAAAATTATTTAAACCACACAGAAAGAGATTTTCCAACAAATAGATGGTCATTTGGAATGCAAGGTAGGAAAGCTAGTGATAGAACTCCAGGAAAAAGATATTGGGATAGGTACCAACAAGACGGACCAATCAAACTAAGAAAAAAAAGATTTTAATTTTAACCCATCTCACAAGGATGGGTTTTTTATTTAAAAAAATATTATTATCTTTGTATTGTGGAGGATAATGAGAAAATAAGATTATTAGAGGATGAGCTCGTTGAATTGAAATTCATTCTTCAAGATTTAAAGGACAAGGAATCTGCTTACAAGGAACTTTTATCTGAGATAAAAAATTCTATTAAAGAAATAATGGATTTTGAAATGGATAATGAAAGATTCAACTTGGAAGCAGAGATTGATTATAAATCGTGTATCAATAACCTCAACAAATATTTAACCGAATATAGACGACTTTATAAATTAAAATTTTAATATGAAAACACCTGCAGAGATTATATACGAACAATTCAATTTGTTATCTGACCGAGATTTCAAAACTTGGATGTTGAATAACTACGATGAATTAACTCCTGACACTTATGTCTTGGTTAGAAAAGATTCTTTGGAAGAGTTGAAAGATTTTGAAACTTGGAAGATGTGGAAACATGGTGAACACCAGTTGAATGACAATTGGGATGAAGACCTCACTACATAAGTGGGGTTTTTTGTTTTTAATTGTATTTATCATATATGAAATATGTTGTTCCTGAAAGTAGAATGAAAGGTCTTGTTATAAAATACTTGGATGGTATTGATTGGCAGCCGTGGGAGACAGAACTTTCCGACCATCCCCTTGAAGTATTTGGACTTAAAGGAGAAAATGGTGCAACATTTATTGTTAAGTGTATTACCCACAAATATGGCGAGTCTTGTAATCTACTTATTCGTTCATCTTTTGCTCGTGATTTAATTAAATTATTTGGAAAAGATGTTATTGGTGAAGGTCCTGATGGAGAACCAAATACTTTAATTATGGATTGGTTTAATTCTCGTTTTGAGGAATATCCTGTGGAAGATTATCTTTATATGGATTCGGATTACATGGCAAATAATGATGATGACTATGAAGTATATAATTAAAGAATCTCGAATTAAAGATTTAATGTGGAAGTATTTTGAATCTTATAAATATAAGATTCGTGAAGACGATGACGAAATAATCTTTGTTAATAGTGATAACAGTTTTGATTGGAATTATACTTTTTATGATGGTCGATTGTTGGTCTCTAACGATATTATTAAAGGGATTGAAGGGTTGTTTAACATTTCAGGAGATGATGCCTTAGAGTACGCGGGAGAATGGTTTGAAGACAAGTATCACCATCCTGTTGAGGAAATTATTAATTGGGACGGTTGGGCGTAATATTTATAACTATGAAATATATTATCACAGAAACGCAACACACATTAATTATGGAAGATGGTCTTGACATTGAACCATCTCACGTAGCAATTAAAAATATTTGTGACAGTAAAAAGTTTTGTAGTGCTCAGGGTAAAATTACCTTTGGTCAGTTGAAATCATTAGTCGAAGAAGCATCCAAACACAGATTATATAAACATGTTGGAGAAGGAGGAATTAAGGCGACAATACGATTATTGCCTTGGTTTTTACCACAACTGATGATTCCTGGAATTGTTGCAGGTGTTGCTCGAGCAATTAATAAAATATTAAAACCAAGTTTAACTGAAACTGAAAATTATAAAACATTTTGGGGTAAGGCAATTTTAAATTCATTTAAGTTCGCTGAAGGTGAAATTACATTTAATGACCCATTTTCAAAAATATTCTTTATATCTGATGGTTTAATGACAATGTTGGATGATAAATATAAAATTAAATTTGCTAAATATATTGCCGATTTGGCTGACAACATGCCAGATAATGAAGAAGTTCCTGATTATTTTGTTGAAAATGAATTAAGAAAATGGGTTAATAATAAATTTATATTGGACCCACCAATTCCACCAAAAACATCTGATGATAAATTATCACCAAGAGATGTTGATGATACTGAGGAAACTTTAACGGAACAAAAGGTTGGCAAGAAAGAAATGTTTCAAGAACTTATTGATGAGAAGTTGGAATATATTTATGGTTTTTGTGATAGAACATTACCCTCTGAAAATTATTCAGGAGATGTTGGTTTTGGTTCTTGTGATGTTATTGATATAATTGATAAAATAGTTGTTGATGAAGTTAGTATGATGTCAAGCGCAAGAACTGATATGTCAGGAAAACTATATGACGTAACACCCAGTATTTATCTTAAATTAATAATAAATTTACATTCAGCAACTAAAATCTATGATTTTGATGATTTGGTTTATGACTTAAAACATATGATAAGAAAATCAACAGGTTTAATGGTTATATTTGATTATAGAATCAATAACACATTTACAGATT
>Ga0194045_1000808_pt1 | contig 10347 bp, 23 predicted proteins | sample JunL6211m_MetaG_FD_161686 | JGI IMG/M metagenome (GOLD analysis project Ga0194045, IMG submission 161686) | Anoxic zone freshwater microbial communities from boreal shield lake in IISD Experimental Lakes Area, Ontario, Canada - Jun2016-L626-11m | ecosystem: Environmental > Aquatic > Freshwater >...
CTGTATAGCCATCTCTACAGGCCTGTAGAGATGGCTATACAGGGTGAAGCTTGCGGACCAGGCATTCAGAAGAACCCGCTTAAACTAGATGAGCTGACCTTTTTAGTTTTCCAGATTAGAGATGTTACAAACCATAAATGGTTTGACTGGGATCAAGTAAAACAGATCTGTACCACACACGGTATTCCTCATGTACCTGAGGTCAGCAGGTTCGTAATTCGGGATCATGTACCTAGTATAGAAGATCTGCAAGAGATGGCGAATGATGCTACGTACGACAATGGTCGTGCGCATGCGGAAGGAATAGTTATTCGCCCTGTGGCCCCTATCAGATCAGTAGTACTCCAACAAGACTGGTGGAGTCTTAAAGTGATGAATCAGCCGTACGATGCAAAGAAAGGAAGAGAATGAGTGATAACAATTACGAAGTGATTATTGCAAAACTTAAAGCCCAGCGCGATGATGCTCACAATCTGGCTTGGCAGATGTTGGTTGTCATAGTGTTATTATCGGCGTGGTGTATATCTTTGATGTACACTAACTGCAAACTGGAAGATAAATATGAGATGCTGGCCCATGAGCTATTAGTTATCGTTAATACCCATGAATGATAAATACTATTTAGAGATCAGTGAAGACTACGGGCACAGCTGGGAAAAACTCACAGTTCCTGAGGTTTGCTCTAAGGAAGAAATAAAAGAGCTGCTATCACAGATGCGAAAAGCCTCTATAGATAATGGCGATGACCAGAGAAAAGTACGATTTAGAATAAACATTATAGAGCCTCTGCGAGCTGCCCCAAAGCTAGAATTTGTGGATGCTTGGCTCGCTGCACTAGATACAGGAATCGAAAGATTAACAGCATGGCTAGAGGAAAATTACATAAACCGTACCATAAGTATGAATGATACCCCAGAGCACAAAGTATATGTGCGTGGTATTGATGTGGCCATTACGATAAATAATAATACAAAAGAAAAAATAATTAAGTTCTCGTTTTGGGGAAATAACAATCAGTTATTTATACACAACGACGAATTACAACACCTAATCCTAGAGTAACACTCAAACTATACTATGTTAATCACAAGAAAATCAGAATACTCAGGAGAGGTCAGGACAAAAGACTTGAACATCACTGACGAACAAGTTGTAGCTTATGTCAACGGAGAACTATTACAGAATGCGTTCCCGCATTTATCTAAGGCAGACAGGGAATTCTACAAGACAGGAATCACTGACGAAGAATGGAGAGAAATGTCAGGCATCCCCCAAGACAATGAATAACGAACTACAAGAAAAACTCTATAAGGATTTCCCAGAAATCTTCATAGAGCATACCCTAGATATGTCGGTGACATGTATGTGCTGGGGGCTCGAATGCGGGGACGGCTGGGAACCGCTCATCAGGAATATGTGCGGTATGCTGACTAGAAGGAGCCATAACTTCGTACCCAAGAAAGAAGCTTTCCCTTATCAAAATAAGCTGCAGGTATGGCTGCACAATAAATGTAGAAAAATTGAACGGTGGCTGAAGCTACCAAACGAAACCTTATATACGTCAAACTTTGACCGATATGCACCTTTTCCGGGGTTCGGAGTAAAGTTTACCCAGATCAAGGAAAAGTTCGGAACACTACGAGTATATCATGATGTCTACCCTAAGTTCACACAAGAAGAGGTGACTCACTTATCTAAAAAAAGGATAGCTGAGGAAGAAGTTAGATTTGTAGGTTACGTAGACGGTATAATTGCGTATACAGAGTATATGAGCAGCAAGACATGTCAGAATGATGGGAATCCTGGGAAGCTGTATCCTATGGGTTGGTGGCATACTGTATGTCTGGACTGTAAAAAGAAACAAGAGAAATGGCAAGAAGGTGAAGAACTTTGGTGGGAAAAATAACATATGAACCGTAAATTATTAGTGAATGCGATTATAACGCCTGACGGTACGCGTCTACAATCGATGAATACACATGACTATGTGACACATACAGATGCTAACGGAGAGCAATACATGCTTGACGGCGGCATAAGTTATATCAGGAGAAGCGTAAACAAAGTACCTGCTACAGATGCTTTTGTATATTCCGATGATCCTCATGAAATTATTCGTACCACATTTAATTGGGGTACCCGAGGCCGTGGCGGTAAGGAACCTTTAAAATGGAAACCATTGGCCTCTTTAGATACAGATCACATCGAAGCAATATTAGCGACACAACATCACATAGGTGAAGTCCTGAAAAAGGTGTTTGAAAACGAACTAGAATTCAGAAAATTAAATCAGCATGAATAAAGAGATTAAATACATCTGGAAATTAAACGGACATGCAAAAAGGATGTTCAATAAGCAGACTGCTGTAAACAATAAGCATTTCCTAGATACAGAGAAAACGGGCTACTACAGTTCAGGTATAATTGTAGGAACTCGTCGCGATGTGGACTATGATTGCGATATATTGGTTAAAGCTGAACTGAAGCAGGGTAATGGTAAATTTGTGATTGAGGCAGGCGTGCATGATAAAGCTTTTAATGCCACGTCTATCGACTATGCGACTCCTGGTTATCCTGAAGTGCCGAGTATACCACGTATATTAGGTATGTATTTGCATCCTACGGAAGCAGAATATTCAATATCATCGTGGATGGGAAAGTCTTTAAATGTGTTAACAAAAATTAAGCCTAACGACTTAGAAAGTAAGATGAGAAGTGCTAGACTCACAGAAGTATCTCTGCAGCATTATTTAAATGTTCTATCGGCTACCCCACAAATCGCCACAGACATATTTGAGTTTATTTTGGGTCTCAAATAAATGAATCTATTTATTCTGGACGCAGATCCTAAAATGGCTGCGCAGTACTACCAAGATCTACATATAAATAAAATCATTGTCGAAGGGTGCCAGGTGCTAGCATCTGCGTACCCTGTCGAAAGACTTAGTCAACATGATTGTCCTCGTACTCAAAAGGGTACACCTAGAGGACACAGCCATTACAACCATCCTGTAACGGTTTGGGTTAGAGAGAACATATCTAACTTCACATGGGCATTAGAGCATACTACTGCCCTATACTGGGAAAGAGTGCACCGGTTTAACAAAGACCACTTCGGGTTTTCGTTCATTATGTGGTGCAACAATAATCCTCCTGCACTATCTCAAGATAAGCTTACAGAGCACCCACAGTGCTTTAAGCATCATCCTGACTGTGTCGTACCAGGCGACCCTGTTAAGGGCTATCAAAACTACTACAATAAAGCTAAAAGAGAATTCAAATTCGGCAATAAAATAATTAAAGCTACATGGACTAATAGAGCTGTCCCGTACTTTTTTAAAGAAGACTAATAATATGGAACTGCCAAAATTATTCAAAAAAACATCGACTGGTGCTACACAAGAGTGGCAGATATTTGTCGAAGATGGCTATTACCACACAGTTAGTGGTCAGGTAGACGGTAAGAAAATAGTCAATGCACCTACCAGGTGCCTTGGTAAAAACATCGGTAAGAAAAATGAGACTACTCCTGAAGAACAGGCAGAGGCTGAAGCCCAAGCCAAGTGGCAAAAGAAATTGGATGAAGGGTATGTCCAAGATGTGGATGCTCTCGATGGTGCCAATCCTTTGCGGCTGGATCCTATGCTTGCTAAGGATTATGCGGACTACAAAGATAAGCTGACGCTTCCTGTATTCAGTCAGCCTAAGCTAGATGGGTTGAGATGTATTATTACACGAGAAGGGGCATTCAGTAGACAGTGGAAGCCCTTTGTTACATTGCAGCATATCAGGGAGGCTGCACAGCCCTTGTTCGATAAATACCCTGATCTTCTTGCTCTGGATGGAGAGATGTATTCGCACGAGCTCAAAGATAAGTTTGAGGAAATTGTGAGCATTGTAAAACAACCAAAAGCTTCAGCTGAAGATATTGAGAAATGTAAGCAAAGCGTACAGTACCATATGTACGACATCGTCACAAAAAAGGACCACCTTTTCAATCAAAGGCAGATGGATTATAGGCTGCTGGCTAAAGAGGTGGCTAGTGGGTATATAAAAGCTGTGGAATCTACACCTGCACACAACCAGGAAGAGCTAGATAGTATCTATCAGCAATATATGGCTGAAGGGTACGAGGGCCAGATGATCCGTACGTGGAATAGTCCATACCAACATAAGCGTACAAAAGACCTTTTGAAGAGAAAGGACTTCCATGAAAACGAGTATGAGATCGTAGGCTATAAAGACGGTAAGGGTAGTCGTGAGGGATGCATCATCCTGCGCTTAGGTATGCCTGACGGTAAAGAATTCGACTCTGTGCCTGTGGGTGGGATCGAATATCAGAAAAGATTGTGGGCTCGCCGTCTTGATGTTCTGGGAATGCAGGCAACTGTAAAGTATCAGAATCTCAGCAGTGACGGTATTCCACGGTTCAACAACACAATTAAGATCAGAACAAAAGATCTAGAAGAAGTTAACATATGATGTCTGACGAAGATAAAATTAAAGAGAAGCAAGCTATTCTAAACGCGTACTTGTTTCTTAGTTGTGATGTAGCTGACTATGCGAAAGGGCACTGGGAAAGCAGTGCCGATTTTAAGCATGAGCTGCAGTTAGTTTTAAAAGAGCTGGAAACATACGTATCTGTATGCGATCCAGAGAAAATGCACGGTAACCACCTATAGCATATGTATGTAATCGAAGGACAATCTGGAGTGAATCAATTCAAACGATGCACCATCGGAGCAGGTGCTACAGAAGAAGCTGCCTGGCTAGATGCACTGGGCCCAAAACCCTGGAGTGACAGAGCAAAGAAGCTAAAAAAGATCTACGTGTGTAGGCAGCTTGAAGAAGGCGAGGAAGTACGTTATAGCGATGATGAATAATATAGAAGAACTAACAGACGAACAGGCTGAAGGAGTAAAGATATTGGCTAGGCACTTGTACAGTGCCGCAGTCATAGAACTACAACAACAGCGTAAGCTTGAAATCAGAAACGCAGATCTTGGCCTTTACGAACCAGACGGTTCTTTGAAGGAGGGCAAGTTCAGAAGTATTATGCAGCTAGCTACAGAAAGAATGCTGCACGAAATGGAGGATAGCCTACAACACAAATAAGTATAGTAGCATGAAAACATTTGAAACGGACAAACCGTACTTAAGGTATGGTTTATTGGCAACAGGTATTATAGTTTGTTCTTTTACAGGAACAGTCGCGGCACTTCTATTAGCGGCAATATTGTTAAAATGAGTAAAGAAATTGACCATGATTTTACAAACAAAATTGTCTGCCCATACTGCCGAGAAGAGGTTTCAGACTCTTGGGAACTAGATGGGGAATGCGGAGAATTTGACTGCGAGCGTTGTGAGAACACTTACAAGTGGGAAAGAATAGTAACTATACAGTATTCAACAAGAAAAATATTATGGGATTAGACATGTACCTGACTGCCGAGCTATACATTTCGGAGTTTGACGACGACAACATAGCGCTGATAAACAGTATCAAACAAACTGCGCCTCGAAGTTTGGGAGAATTTACTCCAAAGAACATATCGTTTGTAATAGCTTATTGGCGTAAAGCCAACGCTATTCATGGCTGGTTTGTTAAGCATGTGCAAGACGGCTTAGACGAGTGTCAGACCCGCCACGTTAGCCTTGAACAGCTTCAAAAGCTTAAAGACATTTGTGAAAAGGTACTAGCAGACATTAGTCTCGCTCCAGAGTTATTGCCTGCGACCAGAGGCTTCTTCTTTGGTGCTTACGAATATGATGAGTGGTATACCACGGATTTACGGAATACTGTGAACAAGCTAGACAAGATTCTCAAGAATCCTGACGCAAAAAAGTGGTTTATCGAATATCACGCAAGCTGGTAGCGGTCAATTGAGGGGATGCGCATCTTACACGCAAATTTTATTATGGAAATTAACCAAGAATTTCTCAGCTGGTTTAAAAATCGCTTGAACAAGAACCTGCCCATTGATGAGTGGCAGAGACCTCTTCTTGTACGCCTTCTTAATACCTTGTCTAGAAATAATGTTAGCAAAGAACTATAATATGGGACATTCCACAGGAAACCATCTAATATTGTAGCACGATGAAATTAACAGAACAGCACAAGCAGATCATCCTAGATGCAAGAAAATGCATCATGGAACACTATAAAGTTATTGATGAGATCGAAAAGAAAGTTCTTGAGGGTTTGGGAATTGAGGAAGGTAGTAATGCTCATTGTGAATTGATAGACATCTTTCACAATCAATATGTAGTAGCAATTGAGGGCATGGACAGATTATTAGAATTGGTTGCTCTTTATATGGAACACGACAAACAAAAAGACTAAATGGAAGATTCGATAGCATATAAGATTTAATATGAAATTATTTGAGACAGAATACAGAATTGAAATTTATAACGAAGGTCATGGAGAATGGGATGAGTATACTATGGTGTATTCATCTAAGCACGACGCTATTTCAACATTGCAACAAATTCGTGAATTCGATCCAGATGAAACATATCGTTTGTGTGAATTAACTATCTCAGTAAAAGTAATTGATGTATGAACAAGAACCTGACCATTGGCAATTGAAAAACTACTCAAATGAAAACAAACATCTCTTATATAGTAGAAATTCTAGATAAGAAATCCAAAGTGTGGGAAGCTGTACGTTGTGCCGTTAGCGCAGAAACAGCCGAAAAAGAATTAGAAAAACTGATAGCAGACCGCATGAAGTCTGTAGTTCCATACGACCCTTGGACGAAAGCTAGAATATTAGAAGTAGTTACTGAATACAGAATTCACAAAGAAATCACACCGAATTATTAAAATAATATGACTGATTTCATCGAAGTGCTAGAAGCAAAACATAAGGAGGCTATCAAAAGGATCAAACTCCTGATTGATGCGGATACTCATATATATCCTGAATACAAAGCGGCTGCCACACTCTGCAAGTTCCTATATGATAGCGAAGATAGGTACGGTATGCTACATGAACCTGATATGTTCAGCGGTTTCTACGACAATGCTCAGGCTTTCGAGCAGTTGTGCGACAGTATACATCACTCACTAACTGACGATGGAGAGATTACATTTGCACAGGTCAACAACCACTGCCCTATCATAGTATTCGAGAATCGTTGGGAACTAGAACGAGATGGGCTCATAACAAAGATAGAATATGAGATTTATGAGAGATTAAATGCATTTAAAGAGAAAAGAGGCATGCCGCCGACAGAACACAAGATCGTGTTCTTTGAAGATGTGTACAGCTATATCGAAGCAGTTAAACAACAACGCAAGGACTACGAGATCGATATCAAGCGATTGAAGGAATGGGGGGAACTGAATAAAAGATTAGCTGATAGAGAAAAACCAAACCTGGATGAGGTAGACTTCGGAACACCTCACTTGAAAGAAGAATAATATGGGACGATCAAACTACAAACTAACAGACGAACAAAAGGGCCTTTTGCTAGATATCACGCACAGCATTATCGAAGAGATCGAAAAGAATTGTTCACAGTACAGCTGCCTTGATCTCTATTATACTCCTGATGGTGTAGACAACGGCAGATTCGATAACAACAAGTTCACCGCAATGTTGTGGTACGTCGGAGATCAACTAAGTGCATATTGATATGAAATTTGACCGAGACAAGCTAGAAGAGGAAGTCCTCGAAAAAGTTAAAGAAGTTAATGAGGAGTCGGGCTACCGTCCTTACTTTGAGCTGCCTGAGTATGTGAACATCGTTGCTTCTATCATGGAAGAGAAGTTTAAAGTTGAGTATGATGATTTTGTGAATCAAATACATCTACTTTCCAAAGAACTAGACAAAGCTCAGATCAAAGCAGAAAATTTAGAAGAAGAATTAATGCAATTAAAAGGAGACATGGACGTAATAACCTTATGAACCGCAATCTCATGAATGAACTAACAGAAGGCATTGATGCTTTGGCGGAAAAAAGAAAAATGGATGAAGAACAATATGTTAATAGCAATGATCTTCTAAAAGATTATGCTCGTATCATTGATGCGCAGAATAAAGAAGTTAAAGATCTTCATACGGAATTAGAATATTATAGAGGTTTTGCAGAGCATTTGGGTGCTAAGAAAGCAGTCTCTCAAAGAGATAAGATGTTAGAAGAGTCTAAAGAGATTGAACAAATCCTAGGCAAAGCATTGGGATATCCATGGTACAAAGATGATCCTAAAAACTTTCCCAATGCTACAGAAGCTGATGGTGTTTGCGTAGGGCCAGAGACTCCCTGGTCGCTAGCAATGCTAGCTGCAGATAAGCTTAAGGCTCTGGATAAGCCTCTTACTAAAGATAACTGGATGCTGAAGCCTCTACATAACCCAACCGAAGATTAATCGTATGAAAATTAACAGAGAAGAACTATACAAACTATACATGCAGCGTGTAGAAGAAATATGTGAGGTCTGTGATTGGAAGACACAATCCGGACCTGAAGAAATCGTCAACATAATTGCACAGCTGCTAGAGGATAACCCGCACTTAGTTGTAGTGAATAGCGCTCCTAGATTTTCAGCCAATATACTAAGTACCCCAAAATGGCCTAAAGTAGGCAGTAAATTACAGTTTAAAGAAGTGCGCGCCTTATGGTTTAGTAATATTATAAAAGATGCCGAAGAACTATTGGTGGTTGGGCAAATTTATACAATCGCAAAAATCTCCCCAGCCTCAAGTTGGTGTAGTGTGGTGTTAGAAGAGTTCCCAGATAAAAAATTTGCATTGAGTTTTTTCACACAAGTACAAGACATTGAATAATTAAAATATGGAAAAGTTAAAAACACAAATTTACGACTGGGTGGAAGAGAATTACCCAGACCAAGAACTGCTATTAGCTGACGGCTTCGAGGAGGCGTTCATTGGTGTAGCTACACAGTTCGACAAACCTATGGCAGTATTTGATCGTCAGAAATGTATTCAAATATTGATGCGAGACATGAGTGAAGAAGAGGCATACGAATACTTCTCGTTCAATGTAGAGGGTGCGTATGTGGGAGAAACCACACCCGCCTTTATCGAGTTTTTTAAACCTGAGGTAGAATAAATATTATGAAATTAACAGATATACAAAAAACAAAAATACTGGAAACAAGGGCCGCTGTAGCCTCACTGCAACAGAGCTGCGATGCAATGTTTTCAAAATTAATTAAAGACATCGAATTCGAGAAATACGATGCCATGCATGAAGCAGATCTTACAAGCCATATAAGCAACCCTACGGACTGGGTATTCGACATTGTATTTAATACTGAAGATGCTGCTGATGTATTGGATAGTTTTGTTTTACTTGAAAAAGCTGCAGCAGAATACGACGAAAGGAGTAATTAATATTATGGGAATGTTCGACACTCTCCTGTGTAAGTATCCGTTACCTTTAAACGAGTTACTGCAGGAATTAAAAATTGAATGGTCGGCTACAGGATTTCAAACAAAAGATTTGGACTGTAGTATGGCTATGTATGAGATAACAGAAGACGGGAAGCTATATGAGGAAGTGGTAGAACGGGAATATGTCTGCTACACAGAAGAAGAGCTGGCAGCTATAACCCCCAAGCCCTGGAATCCTTACAAGGAAGTACTCGTTAAAAATAGGTATATGAAACCTATCTCTCACCATGGAGTAATTAACTTCTACGATTCGTTGAATTACACAGCCACACAAAACGTATGGGTAGAGTTCAGTGCGTATTTTATATACGGTAAGCTAGATAAAATAGCTTTGTATAATGTCGAATTGAATGACTCTTATGAAGTGAGTAATCGTATTTTTCAAGAAAAGCTAGAAGCAAAAGAAAAGCTTTTGTGGGAAAGGATTAAAAGAGCTTTAACCCATGTAGGGTGGCGGTGGTTTTGGAGAAAGGCGGCAACTGCTTGCTACGTCACACAGAACTGGATGGGTAAAGTGCAGACAGCAATATATAAACATTTACTATAATGACAAAAGTACAATTAGGAGTTTGCGATGCCGTGGCTAGACATTTTGGTGTATCGAGAGCCACCATAAGAGCTGTTGCTGAAAAGTATTTTAAAGAGATAGGTATGGACCATCCCATGCTTGAGCTAGATCTTACGCAACAGATCAACATAACTATTTCAGTGATGTGTTCAAAAAACACAATGCCTTTAAGTAGTGTGTTTTTTCATAGTAAGCTAAAAAAAACTGAACTATACGGGGATATCATTAACGCGTTTGGAAATGCTTGCGCAGATGTATTAGCGTATTATTCGGGAGGAGCCCTGGTGGTTATCTACGAAGAAAACTACTACACAGGTGTCGGAGGTATATTGGTTAGAGGAGGAGGCGAGGCT
>Ga0194045_1000810_pt1 | contig 10342 bp, 23 predicted proteins | sample JunL6211m_MetaG_FD_161686 | JGI IMG/M metagenome (GOLD analysis project Ga0194045, IMG submission 161686) | Anoxic zone freshwater microbial communities from boreal shield lake in IISD Experimental Lakes Area, Ontario, Canada - Jun2016-L626-11m | ecosystem: Environmental > Aquatic > Freshwater >...
GTGTATTACTTTTGTACTATTAACAAATGTTAACTTTATCGTACTATTTACAAATGTAAATTTATTGAGGCTTACTCTTCCTTTTCCTTCTTTATAATATCTTTTAAAACTAATGCTATCGCAATAACCGATAGTACTATATAACTATAAAAAACATTCTCCATGTTATACAGAAGTAACAAACCACTGTTCAAAATCAATTACAATAGGTTGAACAGTTTTCGCCCCTACCGTTAAATTACTCACTAATATATTCCTCTGCAATACATTAAAATTTGAAGTACAAAAGGCTTTATTTATAAGGAAATTCTCTTTTATTTCTTCTGCTGCCCCTGTCATCATCTTAATATATGCCTGTTCCGTTACACTTAAACTGTTTCCGGTTGAGAGGTCGAAATTTGCGGTAATGCTTGTTCCATTTGCGGGTGAAACTGCCGATTGTGAACCTGCTACAACAGGAGAAGGAGTATATATAAAACCAATTAAAAAGCAATGTTTTGATATTGTGAAAACTGCGCTTCCTAAACCGGCAATCACTTGCGAAGGAGGACAAATTCCGTCACCTACCATGCGAATTATTCCCATCTGCTTCTGCCAATCCATTTGGTCTACTGGGTTACATCGTGTTATACATCCTGTCGGGTTAATTGCTGCCATGTTTATTTTTTAATTATTTTGAGAGTTGCAAATATAAGTATAAGTATTATTATTATCGTCAATATTATAGAGGTTATATTTTCAGCCCCTAGCGATTGCGAATTTACTTTTTTTTTTCGGGTGTTGCAGCAAGTTGTTGAGTCAATTTATTATACCAAAAAACGAGATTTTTACTATATAACTCTTCGGGTGCGATGTAATACATACCTTGCGGCAAATGTCTTAAATTATGTGCAAATTCTTGCGGTGTATTACTTTTTATTAAGGCGGGTTTCATCGTGTGAATATGCTCGGCAAAACTATCCGCCAAAGTATTGAATTTAGCATAATAACTCGGCACATTGTTCACCCATTCCTTAACAGGCTTGGGAGTTCCTTTTACTGCGTTCTTTATGCCCCTATAATAATTTATTCCTCCTATATTATTGTCAGAAATAAAAACTCCCTGCGAGGTTGAAAAATTACCCGTTTCCAATGCAATTTGCGCTGCTGCAAGTTTGCTTTGGTTAGGTGTTAAGCCTAATTTTATATAAATATTGTATGCTTCAACTAGTGTCATATTTTTACTTTTTACCTATGAACAAAAATAGCAATATTAAAACAATACCTACACCGATAAAAATGTTTGTATTGTCTTTTTTTGGCTCGGCTTCTGCTGGTACATATCTTTTACCTTTTACATTTATCATCTGCCCTTCTCCTAAAATATTGGGTGCGTCACCGTTTCCGTTTATACTTTTATTTTTTCTTACTTGTTCAATACCTTTTTTGATAAGAGGGGCTGCCTTTTTTATGGCTGCTGCTGCTAATAGTACACTCATACTTATTTTTGTTTTTGTTTTTGAGGTACATAAATAACATACCAATAACTACCATCGAAATCTTTAGTTTCTTTTAATCTAGCGTTACCATATTTTTTTTTCATTTCCTTTTGATTAAAATGAGCAGTTTGTCTGTTTCTTGTCGCTATAATTGAAACCCATTTTTTTCCATTTAATGTTATTATATTTTTCATACTTATTTTTGTTTTTTAGATTTTATTTTTTCCGTAATTCTGTCTACCAATCTGAACAAAACTTCTTTTATTATTGGGGCTAATAACCCAATCAAAACAGGCAAAAAAGGCTCGGGGGTTAATGTAGAAACGAAAGCGGTACTGCTACCACTTAATGCCCCATTAATTAAAAAATTCTTGTCTATCATGTTATATTTTTTTTGTAAAGCCGGAAGGCAAAATATTTAAATTTTTCAATAATTTTAACCATGCTTGTTTCTGTGTGTCTGTGTCAAGTTTACCACTTAACCATGTGAGCAAGTCTTTTTGATAATCAGAGTTGAAAGTATCAGCAATTTTTGAAACGTCTGCCTTTGTTTTTGCGGTTGAAAATGCTGCTGCCGTTTGTTCGGGACTATCGTATATATATCCGATACTATTATATATATTTTTCCCTGTTGCGTGTGCGTTTTTCATGTTGATTGTCCCTGCTGAAAGCATATAATTTTGAGGTATTGTTTTATAATAGTTAGGACTAAAAAAATTGATTGCCAAATTTTCCTGTACTTCTGCGGATTTCTTATGGGCTTTTTCTTCCTCCGTATCTTTCAAATTAAAGGCTTCTAAAATACCATCAAGTATTTTTTTACCAAACAAACCTGCTGCAATTACTATTAATAATATGATAGTAATTTTTATAAGTTCTTTGTGTTTTTCTAAACTGTCTTCCATTATTTTAAAATGTTATTATATATATTCATTAATCTTTCCTGTTGATATTCGGGGTGTTTGAAAACTTTCACAAGTGAATATAAGGCTTGTGAGGGGTTTCCGTATTGGTTGTTGATATAGTGGTATAAAGCGTATGCGTCTGCATATTTTTCAGTCTTATAATAATTATGCCCTACTTCGTGTAATATAATAAAGTCCTGTATCGGTTTCGGCAAAGATATAAAAAAATCGCTATATTCAATATCTCCTGTGTTAACGTCAATGCGTGCGGGGGTGCTTCCTATATCTTTTTTGTATATCAGTCGCAAAGGTTTTTTTTCAATATCCTTTTCGGGGGGTGGTAGTTTGTCAATTAAGCAGCAAAACTTTTTAAGGGGCAAATAGTGTATTTTATAGATATCTTCATTTAAAATATATGTACCTATGTGGGTTATATTTATTTGAAAATCTTTTTTACATGGCTTCATATCCCTTTGAAAATATAATTTGCCTTGAGAAAATAAAGCCACAGAGGGTGTGTAATTATTCAAAATTACATGAATCCTCTGTGGCTTGTCAATTCTTATTATCATTTAAACTACTTCTTTTTAAACGCAAAATAACCAAGGAACGACAATACTATTGCAATTAATACAATGGCGGTTAAATTGTCTTTAATAAAGTTCTTTTTCTCTCCTTCAATTATTTCACCTTTCACATTTGTTCCTATACTATTTGGGTCTTCGGGTGCTGCCCATTGGGTTTTCGTTTTACCTAAAAAACTTTTATTTTTAGCAAACTGTTTTTTTGCAATCCCTTCGAGTACTCCTTTTGTCGCTGCCGAAATCGTTGCCCATGTGCTAGGGTCAATTACTTCATAATTTTCATAACATTGCGGGTCTTCTTCATAGTTCATGTAAGTTGCTGCTTCAAAAAATTCAAAATTCTCAAAGTCTTCTGACATACTGTCCCCTTCTTCTTCTACTTCGTTGACAATAGGCTGTCTAATATCGTCAATCTCTTCACCCCTTAACATTGTGGCTTGTTGTGCCAATTCTCCTGCGTCATTACTCAACTCTTCCGGCTGCCCTCCTCCTTGTGAGGAAATATAACCTTTCATCCTTCTCATGCTTTCGGGGTTATTTTCAAGGCGGTTGGTTGCTTCTTCTGATGGGTCTATACCCGATTGCCCTGCGGCTTCGTTAATATCTTTGTCAGTTGCTTCCTTTTCCTCTCCTATTTCTCCTGCTCGTCTTTCTAGCCTTCTCTTTAAACGCTCTTCCCTTGCCTGTTGGCGAAGTCTTTGCCTTTCTAATTTAGAGGCATGCCTTTGGTCTTTGCGTTCATTATTTGCATTTATTCTATCTTGTCTACGTTTTAACCTCGCTGCTTTTCTTGCTGCCCTTGCTGCCCTTGCTGCGTTGTGCCTTTCTAAACGTGCTTTTCTTCGTGCGTCTCTATTTGCTTTGCTCATGATGTTTTTTTGATTAATAAAAAAAGCCCCTGCCCGATTAGGCAAGGGCTTTTTTCAAAGATATATAATATAAAAAGGTTTTATTTCTTATTCCAAATTAAACCACGTTGGATGTTATCTATATATAACTGATATGTCACTGTTTCGCCCGATTCAATCGCTTGCGTTAAACCGCTTTCGCAGTCTATATTCCAATTGGTTTTCATCTTGAACAAACGCCCCTGTGGGTTAATTGGGTCTTTAAAACTTGAAGGAGTTATTTCGTTTGTCTGTACCTTTCCGAAAGTGGAACGATAGAAAAACGAAATACCATTGTTTCCTTGTGGTGTGTTAACACTCTCAAACATACATTGGTAAATTCTAAATTTCATTGTTTTGCACGATTCCCAAAGTTGTCTGTATGATACGTTGGTATTAGTTACATTCAAAGTCATTTGCAAAGCACCTACACCTGTATATACAAGGTTTCCGTTAATATCGAAAAATATTGTTAAGGCAGGAGAAACGTTAATACCCACAACAGCGTCAGCAGTATCCGCAGCGGTGAACGGATTCAATGCCGATACGCTTGGATTGTTGATGATAGCAACAGATGCGTTAGGGTTGAATATCTCAATGGTATTTGCAGCAGCGATGTTATTCACTACTTTTAAATTCAGCATAGCAGTACCGCCCAATTTTGGGGCAGGGGCTGACTTTTTACTTTGGTAATCTTCGTAATCTTCGTAATCTTCGTAACTTTCGAAGTCTTCGTTTGTTAAATTTTCCATTTTCGTAAATATTACAAGTTAGGTGAGAAGATGAATTTTTTGCCTTTTTTTGCTCTTGCCTCATCCATTTTGGCAGTAACAAGCAATACTAGTAATACTATAACCGCAGTGGTGATAATATCTGTAATTGATGGGAATTTCATATAATTTTGTTTTGTGTTTATTAATTAGGACACAAATAAAATATATAATTGAATTACAATAATTTAAAAAGTGTTCAAAACTTTTATACCATTTTTAAAATATTTATAAAAGTAGTTTGCACAATGGAAAAAGAAAACATTTTAAAAATAGTACCTTTTACGCAGTCAGTCCCGAATCCCTTGTATAGCGACGCACAGACAATAGTACAAAGGGATGGTTATATGAACATACAGGAATATATTAACGCATTACTAAGAAAGGATGTTTATTCATTAAATAGGCAACCACTAAAAGAGGCACACATTACAGGGACTTTATAAATAAAGTAATATAATATGACAAATAAAACACAAAATTTGCCCGCTATCAGTGTAACCGATAGCCCTGCAAACGAACTACCTGCGACAGTGGTAAAAAACAACTTATCAGAAATGTTGGAAAAAAGTGAAAGTATTGACGATTCAGAATTTACAGAAATTCAAAATGGTGAATTTATCAAATGGACAGAAGGAGAAATTTGTAACTTTATTTTTACAGGATTCGAGGAATTGCACGACAAAACCGAAGGAGTAAAGAAGGCAGCAGTTTTTTACGATGGGCAGCAAAACAAATTAATTGATACCCATGTTGCACTCGTTTCTAAGTGTGAAAAAATTAATTTTCCCGAAGGAATTAGCGGAGTAGTTGTTAGGATTATCTATTTAGGTAAAGTAAAAAGTACGACAAACCCTGCACAAAGTTACTTAGATTTTAGAGTATCAATTTTGTAACTATTGAAAGTTAAAAGGGCAAGTTTTAAAAATTTGCCCTTTTTTTTTGCTTATTTTTGGCAAATTAATTTATAAAAATATGGCAAAGAAAACAACAACAAACCTGCAAAGAATTTCCAAAATTTCCACCTTTGCAAAAGGTAGGCTGAGAGATTCAAAGGGACATTTTATAAAAGCCTCTCAGGAACAATTTATAAAAAAACTTGCAGCACCTAGCGGAAATATAACCACAGAAGAAGTACAAGAGTATATAAAAAGAAATCAAAAGGATATTGATAGGTTTTTAAATTCTGAAATAATTGAAGGAGAGAAAAAAGGAGATGGGGCAATGATTCGGGACGTAGAAAGTTTTTTGAAAAGAGGTTTAAAATTTACCTATATAGATAAAGACGGAGTAAAGCATACAGGGGCAAATGGTATGAAGGCAATGACTGAAAGGATACAACAAGACAAAGCCGATACGGATGTTTATTATATTCAATTTTCTCCAAAATTTGTGAATATTTACGAAATGGTTATAGACGAAAAAGACACTGAAGTTTTTGGCAAAGTATATAAAAGTACATTTTTACAGGAACGGACGGATATTTTACCGCCAAAAAGATAATATAAAAAAAAAGGTATCAAGTAGTAAGTATCAAGTATAAAGTAAAAACAAATATATAATACAATGATAAAAACAAAAAAAGACAAGTTTTTGCAATCTTTTGAGAATGTAAAACTATACAAAGACTTAATAAGGATTGCAAAAGTACCTTATAAGATGATTTTAAGCAATTACACAACAGAGTTAATTTGCCCCTATTTAAACCTTGACTTAATGTTTTGCAATAGTTTTCAGTCTCAAAAAATGTTCATGGGTTTCAATATGATAAAAAGGGACTTATTAAAGTGGTCGGCAAATGAGCAGCCATTAACAACTTATGAGGACGTTATATTTTTTGAGAATAATATAAAAGAAAGTTTGCAATATAAGGATATTATCAACCTTGACTTGAATTCAGCCTACGCTACTGTATTGCTGAATGATTACTTTATAGAAAAAAAAACCTACTCTTTTTTGCAGACCATTCCGAAAATTGACCGCTTGGCGTGTGTTGGTATGTTTGCAAGTAAAAAAACACTCTATGAGTTTGGGGAGGACGGAAATGTAGCAAATTGGGAGGTAAAAGAGGCAAACACTTCGGGATATTTTATTCATTGTATTAAAAAAGTAGGGGACCTAATGACAGAAATAAAAAATGCGATAGGTGACGATTTTCTGATGTTTTGGGTAGACGGTATCTATATAAAAAATAACGGCAGCCCAAGTGTTAAAATAGCCCGCAAAATAATAGAAGACCACCGATATAACTATAAGGAGAAAATATTACCAACTTTCAAAACTTTCAAAAGTGAAAAAAACAAAATAAAGGTTATACTTGGGGAGGAATACTCTGACCATTGTAAAATCAAAGAGTTTAATTATCCGGCACCGCCCACAGAATTCCAAAAGGATTTTACAAAGTATTTAAAAACATTTATAAATAATTAACATGAAAAAGAAAACAGAACAAAAAATTGATGAATTAAATTCAGAGATTGAAGAATTGCAATATCAAATAAATAATTTGCAGCGTAAAATAAACGAAAAGAACAGGGATATTAATAAAAAGAATATAGAAATAATTTTTTTAAAACACGATTAATATATGAAAGATAATAAAATTATAGACTTATTAAATAGTTTGCCTCAAAATAATTTCAACCCGACAGTATTAAAATATTTTAATCGTTCAAATAATTACAGGATATACTTAATTGAATACTTGGATATCGAAATAACAGTTTTGCACAATGAGAAAATAAATAAATTTGTTTTTTTGGAAGGCAGCAGATATTTACAAATTACTGAAAATATTGAGAGAATATGTTTTCAAAAAAATTTAAGGAAGTGGAAAAAAAGCAATTCATTTATAAATAGTCACCTAAAATATAAATTAAATTAGGTTAATTTAATTTAATTACTCAATATTGCAAAATAAATAATTTAAAAAATGGGACTACTCACAAAATTCACAAAAAACATAGACTTAAACATTGCCGATGGTATGTTAAAGAAAATGTTTAAAGACAATAAAATTAATTCTTTAATGATACGCATGAAAGATGACGGAAGCCTCCAATATTTAAACTCTGAGAAGCCCCTGCAATATGTGACGATTGAAGATTTTAACCAAGTAAAAAAAACCTGCATAGAATTAATGGAGGAAAATTTAAGCCTAAAAAGTGAACTTAAAAACTTAGAGATATAATGGAATTAACAGACAAATTAAAACAGGCAGAAAATTTAAATCAATCGTTATTCACTGAAATAAACGATGAAGATTTTGAAAATAGTATTTTGGATGACTATGACCACTTTAATAAAATTGCAGACGATTTCAACAGGGATAATGACCAAGAAACAGGAGAGGAAACAATTAACCCGCCACCAAATAACCCCGCCCCGAATTTTGGTTTTATAAATAGTGGTGTGGCGATCGGTGTTCTCGATTCTGTCCTACCGGCAGCAATAGTTTGGGCTTATGCTGCAATAATGGACAGGAGAGTAAACAAATCGGATTTTAAATTAACCGCAGACGAAAAAAAGACACTAGACCCGATTATCGCTGCTTGTTTAAAGACTATTAATATAGACCTTTCAAACCCCTTCAAAGCCTTGTTAATAGTTGGAGGTATGATATACGGAGGTAAAATATTCACCGCAGAAGGTACGAAGATAGAAAAAAAAGAACAGGGGCAAAGAATTGACGAAGAAGGAAAAAGGGGCAGGGGCAGACCTAGAAAAAATTAACCTATATTTGCAAAAATGAAAAATAAAATAAATATTACTATTAAATTAGTTTGCACCGTTATTTTCTTAGATTCTATATATATTATTTACTTATTACTGACTAACTAAATGGGAGGGGAGGCAATTACACTGGCAGGTTTTACAGGTAGCGGAAAAACGCACTTTTGTAAAAGTTACGCACTTTTGCGTGAGAATGTTTTAGTGTTTGACGTAAATAACGAATATAATTTGCCGGAATGGGATATTACTAAAAAATGGGAGGGAGGGCGTTATAGATATACAGGAATGAACTTCACCGCTTTCTTAAATTGTATTGCAGGAATAGATTCAAATGGGGCATTGATAAAAAAAATACTTAATACAAATATTATTTGTGAGGATTGTAGCGGGTTTATGAAAGGGCAGATAGGCAAGAACGCCATGCAGATTTTTCAAGGAAAAAGACATAGTAATAACAACTACTTTTTTTTATATCATGCAGTTGAGTTAGTCCCAAGAGATATATATAGGTTTACAAATAAATTCGTTTTATTTGCAGTTAATGAAACACCCAAGCAGATAGGCAAAAGATTTTCTTCACTTGAACAGGCTGCAATAAAATTAAATTCAAGCAAAGAGAAATATAAAAAAATAATAATCAAACTACAATGAAATTAATAGTCTTTTATTTTAACAGTACGCTTTTCCCTTCATGTATTGTTCAGTGTTATCCCATGCAGCCAAATATGGTATATGATAATAACAATGGGTTTCAATTTACTACAATACCCAAAGCGATATTTGAGAGGCATATGCAAATGTATTCTATACAGTACGATTTTCAAGATATTACAGGGTTTAGTGAGACACCGGAAGCAGATATTTTGCACATAGGTTTGCATAATTTTGTGAGGATAAATATAAGCAAAAAAGAAAATCCCAATAACTTGACGATAAAAAATTAACAATAAAAAAAACAAAAATGAAAGTAGAAAATTTAAAAATCGGTGATTCCTTCACCTACAAACCGCACCTTAGTATCGCGACAGTAAAAGCCTTGTTAGAGGATGAATGTGTAATGTGCAGAAGTAATGTATCGGAGAATTTTATAGTGAATAATGACTATGAAATATTTGATTTTTACGCAGCAGAATTAACAGTTAAAGAAGTTGCACAGATAGTTTTAAACTACTCAAAAGAAAAGTTTGCAGAGTTTGAAAATTATTTAAACGGGATAGAAGTACCGGATCCATTACCGCATGAAGTACCACCGGCAGAGGAAACACCGACAGAGGAAACACCAGCAGAATGAAAATAACAAAGAAAAAAATTAAAGGTACAAAGTATTTTGTACCTTATGACGATAAAGGGGCTTGTACTTTAAAAAGTACAAGTGGAGGAGTTTATATAATTCGTGATGATAAAAAGCGGATTAGTTATGTTGGTATGAGTTTGACCGATGTAAAAAAAACCATGTACAGGCATTTTCAAAAGTGGATTGATAAAAGACACCCGAATACGAAACAAGCCTCTACAATCGAAAGGGTAACATATAAGAAAATGGGGTTTCAAGGTTATACTTGTAAGGTTTATTTCTTAAAGTATAAGAAAGAGATTTTAGCCTTAGAACAGTTGCTTATTTTGACGTTAAAGCCTTCTGACAATTCGCAAAAGATATTGACTTTTGAGAAGGAGGTTTATTTGAGTTTGAAAAGTAAATTGAAAGAAAAAGAAGAATGGAATATTAATTCAGAAGAAGACCCCTTTTAATATGTTGCAGTACTATTATATAGAAGATGAAAGAGTAATTTTAAACGAATTGATTGACGGATTCGAATACTTACTTACTAAAAGTTTAAGGGAAAAAGGACTTACAAAAAAGGTTAATAATATAGATGAGTTAGAGCCATGCTCGTATTTTATTCTTATAGATACAAGGCTAAATTAAATTTACATTTGTAAATAGTACGATAAAGTTAACATTTGTTAATAGTACAAAAGTAATAC
>Ga0194045_1000815_pt1 | contig 10325 bp, 8 predicted proteins | sample JunL6211m_MetaG_FD_161686 | JGI IMG/M metagenome (GOLD analysis project Ga0194045, IMG submission 161686) | Anoxic zone freshwater microbial communities from boreal shield lake in IISD Experimental Lakes Area, Ontario, Canada - Jun2016-L626-11m | ecosystem: Environmental > Aquatic > Freshwater >...
AACACTCATGCGGGGATTCGCGCTCTACGGGTGCAAAGAAACCTCCCGCAACTCTTTCTACATACAGTTCTAGCTTGCCGCCTTGGAAAATTGGGCGTACAAAGTTATTAATTTGAATTTCTGCGTTGGGTGGCAATTGTTCGCCAACAGCCACAATTAAGTCGATTGCGGAGTTCTTTATCAGTGCTTCAGCTTGAACCGTAGCGGAGATATCAACATTGAGAGGCATCACTACTGCGCGACCGGACGTTTTTGAGTTGCTGATCTCTACCAATTCGCTGAGTTCCGCGTCTCCTGCAAAGCTGGGGAAATGTCCATTGAGATCAGCGAGTAATTTATTGAGTTTGCTTTCATCGGACGCTGCAAAGGTAAATGCAATCCGGCGGGCTCCTGAAGTTAATTGATGACTCACCAACCATTCGAGTTTCACACCGAGCTTTGCGGCGTGATTAATGATTGTCTCTTCCAAATGCTTACGTGAAACAGGAGTAAGCCCTGAGTCAAAGGCGACCCAAGACTTACTCCTGCTCATCAATTTAGACATTGTGTTGAAATAACTTCACTAACTATTAGATAGCGTCAATGAAGACTGGGTTGGTGTAGAACCATAGATCTTTCCATGGGTCAGCATCAGCGACTACATCCATAGCCGGATCAACACCGTTAGCTGCAAGGATCTTTCCATCGCTTCCGCGGTAGCGGAGATAGAAGGAGCTTCCAACATTCTTGTAGGTGTATGTGAATACAACCTGGCCACTTGTCTGCGAAACTTCAAAAGTCTTTTCAACCTTTGTATTTGGCGCAAACATTGTCTGTTGATCAGTTACTGGACCAGTAATTGGACCAGAGATGAGGTCAACTTTCTTCAGTAGCGGGATATAATTCGCATAATTTGCACGTGATGCGAGATCGATTGTGATGGTCGCTGTGACCGTTCCACCCTTTTTAACGAAGGTACGACCACCGGTTGTTACACCCTGTGCATCATCACTTGTGCTTACGCGGATATCAGCACCATCAATGAGTCCACCGTGTGTAGTCAAGATCAAACCTGACTGAAGCGCCTTCATCAAAGTTAAATATGACTTGGAAATTGAGCTCACGATTGTGCGTGAGTAATACCCTGGCCAGTAATCTCCGTAAGACGTGATTGGAACTCCCTTATCAACTGGGTTCGCATACTTACCTGTGGTGTTGTAGAAGTTCGAATCTAGGTTGACACCGGTTGTGAGGTTTCCACCAACAAAGGTCTCCTTGAACATCTGGTGTGAATCTGAGTTCGCTGTAATCCACCAAGGCTTACCTTCTGCCAATAATGAATCCCATAGACCGCCAACGCGTGCTGTCGCCCAGTCGAATCCACCATAGGTACGAAGTGGGTTCTCTGTCGCAGTTGCTCGGTAGCCTGAGTATGAGTACTTCTCATCGAATGCGTTGTCGTAGTAACCGCGACCTGATCCTGGTCCACCATCTTTTGTAGAAATACCAGCTGCCTGGTGTCCTGGTGCGCCTTCCCAACCCATTGCAATTCCAGGCGCAGCATCACGCCATGCGCGTACTTCTGCAGGGGAATCAAGACCCTTACGTGTTGGGTGATTTGCAAACATAAGCGCCATTGGTACAACGCCAGACTTCACTTGATCTGCAAGCCACTTCAAACCAGCGACTGCATATGGTTCGCCATCTGCTGCGTTGGCATTTGTGATCTTCTTAGCATCTGCAAGAACTGTTCCGTCAAAGAGCAATTCAAATTGCTTAAGGACGCTTGGTGTTGTGCTGTGTGGTGGCAAAATGACTGTTGCGTGTTCTGCGCCTGGTACGTTCCATTCAAGTCCTTGGAAAATTGCAGTATTGCCATAAACGCGACGCGCTGCAGTGATATCTGCGGTAATCATGTCAACGGAATACTTCTGGTGCGCAGTTCCGCCGTGGTCTGTAATAACCATCCAGTCAAGGCCGTACTCGGTTCCCTTACTGACTTGCTTATCTACTGTGTGCATAGCATCACGAGAATATTGTGTGTGGATGTGGTGATCGCCTGATAAGTGGAAACGGTAAGGCTTCCAAGGATTGATGGTGCGCTTATGAGCATCGAGTTTCGTAGTTGCACCTGCAGGAGCGGCGCCAAGAGGTGCGAGTGATGCTGCAGCAGCAGCTGCACCGAGTGCTCCCATTAATCCTCGACGAGATAAAGTTAAATCATCTAATGGGCGATCTGATTCGTCCCAGTTATTGCGTGTTGAATCATTTTCAGTTGAAGAATGATCGTGTGAATGTCCTTCGCACATGGAGATTCCCTTTCTAGGTAAGTAGAAGGAAGGTAGGGAATACAGGTGACTTTCAAACAAACAAGATGAATAGATTTAATGAATAGTGCGGGCTAAGAAAGTGAACTCCGGGTGAACGAGTTCTCGAATTTCCGCGTGGGGTCGAGGGCTTCAACAAGCGCTTTAAACTCGCCTATCTTCGGGTAGACGCTACTGAGGTAGTTCGCATTCGCGGTGAATACCTTGCCCCAATGTGGGCGGTAGTTAAAGGGGCGAAGCGCTGCTTCTACCTTTTCAATTACGGGATAAATTGCATCCATTTTCTTCCACGTGAAATGAATAGCCAACGTATCTCTATCGAATGCACCGCTCAGCCACAAGCTATCTGCGGCAATAGTTCGAAGTTCTGTGATCCATAACAACGGAGTAATTTCCTCACCAAGTCGCAAAACTGCTTCAATTGCAGCAGCTGCGTCCTTACGACTAACAAAGAATTCAGTTTGGATCTCCTCACCAACACTAGGTGTGAACTCGAGTTTGAAGTGCGAAAGACGATCATGCCAATCCCCTGCCACCTCCAGTTGCTCTGTACATGCAACGGGATCTACAGATGGAATCGGGTGGTACTTCTGATCCGCCTTAGTGCTTCCGCCAACGCTTTCGGGAATTACTTCCTCATCACGAAATTTGCACCAGAGGTTTCCGACTTGTGCGCTGCTCCAATCAGTAAAGTAACTAACGCTATAAGCAGTTCCCATAATCTGATCAAAGTTGCGTTGCAGAACATCCAGAGGAATCTCTGGATAGATTACTTGGCGGATTTCGAATGTTGGTTCGATCTTTAACTCGTATTGATACACAACTCCACCAAGGCCAAGACCTACTACGAGTACGTTAAATGCTGGGTTAGCTCGGTCGATATGTCGAAGTTCGCCTTCCGCAGTTACTAAGTCGAGTGAGAGAACTTGGTTAGCAAGGTTTTGATTCTTGATACCTGAACCATGCGTGCCTGTAGAAATTGAACCCGCAATAGAGATGTGTGGCAGAGAAGCCATATTGCCGAGCGCCCAGCCTTGGCTATGTAGTGCTGGCGCTAGGTCACCATAGGTAAGTCCTGCTGCGACAAGTACAGATTGCTTATCTGCATCCACCTCAATTGTTTTAGGCATCTGCGCAAGGTTGATCGCATAACTACTTGTATTGGCAATCTCGTTGAAACAATGTGCCGTACCACGCACACGGATTTTCTGGTGCGTGCGAACTAACTCTTGTAGCTCAGCAAGTGTCTCTGGCTGAAAGTAAGCGCGATCGTTGAAATCAACGTTCTTGCTCCAGTTCTGCATTACTTACTCAGCCCCAGACATATTGGCTTTGGGCCGCCGTTGGGATTGCCGTAGCGGTGATAGGTAATCGCAACAGATTGTTCGATCAACCAACGTGGAGTTTCAATATCTCCACGCTGCGCAATCGGCCGGTGATCAACTGAAATACCTTTCTGCAACTCTTCAAATATTGGTGGCTTGCTCGATGCGAGCCAGCGAACACGTGAGTACTTCTCTTTCACATCAGCAAGGTCAGTTGTAAAGATAACTTTTGCCCCTGTTGTTTCCGAGATGTGATGAATAAGTGACTTCTCATCTTGCGTTGTGGATTCATCGATAACTACAACAATTGGTGATAAATAGTGGCGGTACCGTTGGAAATTCTTTTCCACAATTAGCCCACTGCGATCAATTGCTTGGGAACCAACTTTTGCCCACCAGGTATTAACGCCGAATATTGCAGCTTCCACATTGGTAACTCGTGGCCAGTTGCGAAGTGTATTGACGTAGTTAAGTCCGCCAGCCTTAGCGTTGGGACCAACAGCCGAACGCTTCCATCCACCAAATGGCTGGCGATTCACAATCGCGCCAGTAATTCCGCGATTTACATAGAGATTTCCCGCTTCGATGCGGTTGATCCACTCTTCGCACTCTTTCTCATCGAGAGATTGAATGCCTGCAGTCAGACCGAAATCAGTCTCGTTCTGCCAAGTGATTGCAGTATCAAAATCGGGTGCTTCGATAATTGCAAGAACTGGACCGAACCATTCGTGTTGGTGTGACCAAGACTTTGCCTTGACTCCAAGTTTTACTCCCGGACGCCACATCAAGCCGGCAGTATCAATCTGCTTTGGTTCAACGAGCCATGACTCACCTGCATCAAGTTGTGTCAGCGCACGAGTCAGTGCGCTTTCAGATGGACGGATGATTGGTCCAACTGTTGTTGAGAAATCCCAGCCGGCGCCGACATGCAGCGATTCGACAGCATCTTTGAGTTGGCGAACAAATGCAGGGTGGTTATAGATATGTGTATCAACGATTGCAATCGATGCTGCCGAACACTTCTGACCTGCATGGCCAAAAGCTGATTGCACTAAATCTTTGACTGCCGCATCGATATCGGCGCACGCGGTGATAAGAACAGCGTTCTTACCGCTTGTCTCAGCCATCAGATTGATCTCTGGGCGCCATGAAGTGAAGAGAGATGCGGTATCGAATGAACCGGTAAGAATCAGGCCATCGATTCCAGGGTGAGTAACTAGATATTTACCGCTCTCGTCATCGCGCATCGGTAAGAATTGCAATACATCTTGTGGAACTCCACCGGCCCAAAGGTGGCTGACGATCTCCCATGCTGTTGCGACAGTCTCTGGCGCAGGTTTGAGGATGACAGTGTTACCGGCAGCAAGGGCTGCACATACGCCACCCATTGGAATTGCGTAAGGAAAGTTCCACGGTGGAACTACAAGGATTGTGCCAAGTGGTGTTGATTCACCGAAGTTCTGAGCAGTTGTTGCATAGAAACGGGCAAAGTCGATCGCTTCAGCTACCTCAGGATCGGCTTCATAGACAGTCTTACCGGCATCTCGTGACATCACGGCAATGGTTTCAGTTGTCGCCTTCGCCATGACATCGGCAGCCTTGAAGAGAATATCTGTACGCTCTTGAATCGATAGTGCGCTCCACTTATCTTGAGCTTTTTTAGCTGTCGCTATCGCGGCATCGACATCCTTGGCCGAACCAACTGAGTAGTGATACCAAACTTTTCCATTATCAGATGGGTCAGTCCCTGCCTCTTGCTCCTTGGTAAAGACCTCTTTCCCGTTAATAACAAGTGGAATCTCTTGATCTGCAATCGCTCGAACTTTTTTGATCGTCTTTGTAACCGCGTTGATAAATTTTGGTTCGGTGGGATCGGCATTTGCCTCATTGTGAAATATCTGGCCCGTCAATTGCCCATGGTTTATATGGCGCAGAGATTCAGTGGTGATTGTGTGACGCTCTGCGATTGACTTAAGGAAGCGATCTTCTTGCTCTTTAAACTTCTTGGGGTTCTTTGAAATCTCAAATGCCGCTTTTAAGTAATTCTCATCTGAAGTATTTTCATCGAGGCGGCGCACCAGATATGCAACAGCGGCAGCGAAATCATCTTTACGAGTAACTGGTGCATAGAGCAGAACTGGCTGACCGGCGCGAGTAACTGCAAGTGCTTCCGCATTTGCCATTCCTTCCAGCATCTCGATATCAATCTGATCTGAAACTCCGCGAGACTTCGCGACCTCAAGGGCCCATGTCATATGAAATAGATTGTGGGATGCAATTCCGATGCGCACTGCCTTTGCATGTTCAGGTCGAAGTGCGGCATCAACCAAGCGCACATAGGAAGCGTCAACATCTGACTTCGAGCGATAGGGAGCAGGGCTCCACCCATGTAGCTCTGCCTCGGCGCGCTCCATCGCCAGGTTGGCACCTTTAACTAAACGAACCTTGATAGTTCCGCCGCTACGTTCATATCGAGCCTTCGCCCAATCAACTAACTGCCCAAAGAATTGATGAGCTTCAGGAAGATATGCCTGTAGAACAATTCCCGCTTTCATTTGCGCAAATTCATCTTCGTCGAGCACGCGCATAAAGGCAGCCACCGTCATAGGCAGATCGCGGTACTCCTCCATATCCAAATTTACAAATACACCATATTGTTGCGCTTCGCGATAGAGAATCCGCATCTTCTCCGAGACGCGATCAATGGAACCATTGATATCAATAATGATGAGTTGCGCAACAATGGATGAAAGCTTCACTGAAATGTAATTGACCTCTGGGCGGCGCATCATCTCGAGAATTGATTGGAAACGAATCTCAGCTTCGTGATCTCCGAGTACTGCTTCACCTAAGACATTGATATTGAGTGCTATACCTTTATTACTTCGCTTCCCCATATGCTTTGAGAGTTTCTCGTTCTCAGATGCGAGAATCAAATCTTTTGAGAGTGCACGAACACGTTGGTGCACAGCTGCGACAACTGGCGCAGGTAGAACATGAGAGATGACTCCGATTGCATGGAGGCCAATTCCATTAAGAGGTCCAAAGCCAACAATGCTCGCCTTCTTGGCAGCACGGCGAAAGATTCGTGAGGATGATTTCACTGATGAAATTCTCATTACTTCGTCAGTTAAAGTGATGGTTGCTTCAATTGCCTTGGGATCTTTAAAGAGACGCGCTACACGTTTGCGATTTGCTTTCTCGCGACGATCACGAAGCGCATCGGATTGCTTCATCAACTCTTTAGTCCGCGTAATTGCAGTCGACGCAAGCTTGTCTAAAGCAGCATCTGTCTCAAAGATTGCGGGCATTTCGCAAGGTTATCAAGGGTTTTTCAGCTTTGCAGACCCTGTAAATGTGAGATTAAAGAGCGTAAGATTGAAAGATGAATAACGAGAGCGCGGATGTGACGACCCAGAAGTCAAAGAGAATTCACGACCAGGCACCTTCTGAACAGTTCTCGAACTTTATGAAAACCGGTTGGACTCCCACTGATCTAACCGATCTCGAGCCACTCGAGGTAGTGACCTACGCATATTCTCGTCGCCAAGTTCTCTCGGCCGCCTTCAAGGGAATCCGTCTTGTCTTTCCTGCAGGTAGTTTCAAGGTCCGCGCAAATGACACTGATTACAACTACCGCCCAGATACTGCCTACGTTTATTACAGCGGTGTGCAAGGTGCGGATTCAACAGCCGATGCTGTGCTTGTTCTCGAACCATCAGGTGATACACACATTACATATCTCTATATGAACCCACGCTCTACTCGCGACACCGATGCCTTCTATCGTGATGCAAAGTATGGCGAACTCTGGGTAGGTCGTCGCTTCACTCTTGCTGAAGCTAAAGCTCGCTACCAGATCGAGACTCGTGCACTAAGCGAAATTGAAACTCTGCTTGGTGACGGTAAAGAAACTTTGACGCTTCGTGATATCGATCTGACAATCGAAAAACAGATCAAAACACATGCACGCGAAGAGGAATTTGCAATCTTCGTTTCAGAACAACGTTTCTGTAAAGACGAGTACGAGCTCCGCGAGATGCAACGTGCAGTTGATGCAACTGCGCTCGGTTTCAACGATGTCATCCACGCAATCCCTGCGGCAATCGAAACTCCACGTGGAGAGCGAGTTTTGGATGGCGCTTTCTACGGCCGGGCACGAATTCTGGGAAATGATCTGGGTTACAACACAATCATCGGAGCCGGATCGCACGCCTGCGTCTTGCACTGGATCCGCAATGATGGCGATGTTCGTCGCGGCGAATTAGTTCTCGTTGATGCAGGTGTCGAAATGGAATCTTTCTACACTGCAGATATCACACGTACTTTGCCGGTTGATGGCAAGTTCACTCCGGCACAGCGCGCTCTTTATAAGTTGGTCTACGAATCACAACTTGCGGGCTTTGCTGCAATCAAACCCGGTGTGCTCTTCTCTGAAATTAATAAAGCCTGCCAAGAAGTCTTAGCCAAAGGCTTGGCCGATATGGGAGTACTCACCGTTTCAGCAGAAGAATCAATGAAGCCTGAAGTTGGCCTGCATCGTCGTTGGACTCTGCACGGAGTAAGCCACCACTTAGGCCTTGATGTTCATGATTGCGCACAAGCTCGTCGCGAGATTTATCGCGATTCGCCACTGCGTGAAGGCATGGTTCTTACAGTCGAGCCAGGGCTATACATCCAGCCAGATGATGAACTCTTCGCGCCTGAATACCGCGGAATCGGAATTCGTATCGAAGATGATGTTGTTGTTACTGCCGATGGCTGCCGCAATATCTCTGAAAATATTCCGCGCCATCCAGATGAGATTGAGAAGTGGATGAAAGGTCTTTTAGGCCGCTAACGCTAACCCTGCTGCGACCGCCGCGATAGATAATCCGAAGGTAAGCAGAATATTGATTGCGGTACGTCTGCGAAATGGCAGTTCTCGATCTACATCGAGCATAAAGGCAGACCAGGTAGTAAACGCGCCGCAGAATCCCATGACAAAGTAGTTGGTCTGGGTGTAACCCAGGAAGAATGAACCAAGTACGTTAACAATTAAAATCCCAGCAGGAAATACAAATTTTGCGCGAAAGAATTTATCAATCAGATAACGCAGAGGCGCACCGAGGCCAGCCCCGAGAATAAATGGAATTAGCTTCATGATTTTGCCTTATCTCGTAAGAGATTAAGAATCAGCAGGCTTACTAGCAGCGAAGCAAGTGCATAACTAAATCCGCGAATTGGTGAAGATCCCTGCAAAATAAAGGCCAGCGATGAGAGCGTAGTAAATCCACCAGCGAATCCAGTAATCCAAAATAACTTTTGGTTCGGCGTTGGAGCCATGCGATAAGCAACAAAACCTGCGACTAATACACCCAATTGATTGACGACAAAGACGCCAATCGAAAGCGTTGGAAGCGCTTCAATGAATTGCCAACGAAGGAGCGACCCGGCGATACCACCGAGTGCAACGAGCGCAATAGCTAACAGCGTTATGCCCACTTCTTTGTTGATTTAAAGAGAGTTGTAATCGCACTGATGATGAGTGATGCAAAGAGCGCTGACCAGAAACCATTGATATCAAGCTTTGTGCTCCAGCGCGCAGTCAGCGACAACATCGCTGCGTTTACGACGAATAGGAAGAGGCCAAAAGTCACAATCGAGACTGGAAATGTCAGCACCTTAATTATCGAACCAAAGATGCTATTGATTAAGCCGAATAGCAGCGCAACCCAGAGATAGGTTCCAACACCGCCATGAACTGTGATTCCAGGAACGATGAGCGTTGCAATCCACATTGAGAATGCAAGTACCACCCAGCGAATCAGGATCATTAGTCGCGCTTCTCTCTCCTTAGTAGTCCACTAAACATACGCGCAGGATCGTACTTAATATCAACAACGCGCTCTTTCATCGGAATAATCGCGTTATCGGTGATGCGGATGTGCTCAGGACATACTTCAGTACAGCACTTGGTGATGTTACACATTCCGAGACCATGCTCTTCTTGTGCGGTGCGCTTTCGGTTCTTCAACTTATCAAGCGGGTGCATATCAAGTTCGGCGATACGAATAAAGAATCGTGGGCCAGCAAATGACTTCTTATTCTCTTCGTGATCACGAATTACGTGACAGGTGTTCTGACAGAGGAAACATTCGATGCACTTACGGAACTCTTGGCTGCGCTCGACATCGATCTGCTCCATGCGAGCTTCACCTGGAGCAAGCTCCTTTGGATGTTCGTAAGCCGGGATCTCCATCGCCTTTTTATAATTAAAGGAGACATCGGTAACGAGATCTTTAATGATTGGAAACGCGCGAAGTGGTGTGACTGTAATGGTCTCTTCTTCTGCAAATGAAGATACCTGAGTCATACATGCAAGGCGAGGCTTGCCATTGATCTCCATCGAACAAGATCCGCACTTACCCGCTTTACAGTTCCAGCGAACAGCAAGGTCGCCCATCTGTGTTGCTTGAACACGGTGAATGACATCGAGAACTACTTCACCATCATTGACATCTACTTGTACATCTTTGAGACCGCCATCAGTTGCGTCTCCTCGCCAGATGCGAAGATTAAGTTTGCGTGCCATTAGTTGGAACCGCCTTTCGCAATTTCTGCCGGTGTCATGTACTTCTCTAGTTCGTGAACATCAAAGAGATCGAAGAGCTCTTTCGGCAATACCGGAAGTGGTTGGGCTTTGATATTGACT
>Ga0194045_1000816_pt1 | contig 10320 bp, 9 predicted proteins | sample JunL6211m_MetaG_FD_161686 | JGI IMG/M metagenome (GOLD analysis project Ga0194045, IMG submission 161686) | Anoxic zone freshwater microbial communities from boreal shield lake in IISD Experimental Lakes Area, Ontario, Canada - Jun2016-L626-11m | ecosystem: Environmental > Aquatic > Freshwater >...
CGACGTACGCGTGGTGCGCCTTCCTCGCCACGGTGCAAGTTGCCCAGTTGCATTTGCGGTGTCGTGTAGTGCCGACCGTCAAGCAGTAGGAAAAATTACTGCCAAAGGCATTTTCCTTGAAGAACTTGAAACCGACCCCGCACGTTTCTTGCCCGAAATCACTCAAGACCAACTTGCCAGCGAAGTTGTACAAATTGACCTCTCGCAACCCATGAGCGACATTCGCAAAAAGTTGTCGCAGTACCCCGTGAAAACTCGCGTCATGCTCACTGGCCCCATGGTGGTAGCACGCGACATTGCACACGCAAAAATCAAAGAGCGCATCGACGCTGGTGGCGGCATGCCGCAGTACATGAAAGATTTCTGCGTGTACTACGCAGGTCCAGCAAAAACACCTACTGGCATGGCGTCGGGTTCATTCGGACCCACCACCGCTGGACGCATGGACTCATATGTTGATGAGTTCCAAGCACAAGGTGGCAGCTTCATCATGCTTGCTAAGGGCAACCGCTCTGCTCAAGTAACCAATGCTTGCAAAACACACGGCGGTTTTTACCTGGGTTCCATTGGCGGCCCCGCTGCACGCCTTGCCCAAGATTGCATCACCAAAGTTGAGGTGTTGGAATACGCAGAGCTAGGCATGGAAGCAGTATGGAAAATTGAAGTGAAAGATTTTCCAGCGTTCATTGTGGTGGACGACAAAGGAAACGACTTCTTTGACTTGGTGAACAAGCCGTATCAGCCCAGCCCTGTTTCCATTAACAAACACTAAAGAAGGGCGTTAGCCCAATTCGCCAGCAAGCTCACCTAATCGCTTTTCGCCTGCACTGGTTTGACCACCACGCGCCATAAAGTTTTGCATTGCTTGTTGTGCTTTCGGGTCGGCGAGCAACTTGTTGAAGCCGATGGCCTCTTGCAGGAGTTCGTCGTGAATGTTGTGGTCGCTGCGCAAAATTGCAGCCTTTGCTTCTTGCACCGCTGCTGGCGGAAACGATGCGATGCGTTGAGCCATACGATTCACAAAGGGCCACAACTCGTCTTTGTTTAACGTGCGGTTGACCCAACCCCATTGCTCAGCAGTATCGGCGTCGATATCGTCGCAACCAAGCACCACTTCCAGTGCCCGCGAACGCCCTACTAAACGCGATAAACGTACAGTGCCGCTTCCGCCGGGAATAATACCGAGCGCAACTTCTGGCTGGTTGAAAACCGCTTTGCCACGTAGCGCAAAACGCATGTCGCAACTGAGCGCCAGTTCGCTCCCCCCACCGCCAATGCGGCCTTCGATGACGGCAATCGTTGCTTTGGGCATTTCGCGAAATGCTTCACACATTTTTGTAAACGTGTTGAGTTCAGTGGGTGTGGGCAAGTTTTGCGGAATTTGCAATATAAGACCCACGTCAAAGTGAGGGATGAAGAAGTCGGGGTTGTCCGAACTTAGGACCACCACCCGTACATCGCTATCGCTAGCGAGTTGATCTGCAAGTTTCGCCATCTCGCCATAAAGCGGAAGATCAAAGATATTGATGGGTGGATTGTTGATGACAACTGAAGCAATACCATCAGTTACCCCAACACGCGCTAATTGATACTCGGAATAGTCCATGACATCTCCTACAAAAGTGACTTCATGGCAGCACGAGTTGCTGCTACTTCATCGGGGTTTCCACCAAATTCCACTGCACCGAAGTCGGTGACACCAATGTCGCGCAATGCGCTTACCCGTTCACACACTTCTGCTGCACTTCCCACAATGGCAATATCGGCTGGCCCCGCTGCACCTTCGAGGTCGAGCATGGCGCGGTAACTAGGTAACTGCCCGTATATGGCAAAGGTTTGAGAAGCGCGTGCTAAGGCACCTGCACGATCTTCGGTCACACACACTGGCAATGCCGCGATGACGCGGGGTGTTGGCTTTCCTGCTTCATCGGCTGCGCGGTTGAGCGTAGGAATAGTGTGCGACGACAATGTGGCTGGCCCTGTGCACCAGGTGAGTGTGCCATCGGCAAGCGCCCCGGTGACTCGCAACATTTGCTCGCCAAGGGCAGCAACTACAACAGAAAATGGTTGGGATCCGGCAGCCGATACTTCGGCATGAGCCGAATACACCTCACCGCTGAATGACACTTTCGATGTTTGCGCAATCTGAGTGAGAATGGTGAGGTACTCACGCATGTGGCGCACCGGCTTGTCGAATGACATCCCCATCATGTTCTCAATCACAATTTTATGACTCAACCCAATGCCTAAGCACAACCGGCCACTTGCTGCCGCGTTCACGGTGAGGCACTGCTGCGCCAACATCATGGGGTGGCGTGGGTATGTGGGTACTACTGCAGTGCCTAGTTCGATGCGTGGCACTTCACGCCCAACAATAGCGAGAGTGGTGAGAGTATCGTGGCCAAATAATTGTGGCGCCCAATAACTTGCAAAACCATCTTGTTCAACGACGCGCGCCTCGGCCACTATGGAATCGAGGGTTCCACTGGTAATTGCTCCACCAAAAATTCCTATTTTCATGAGCGAAACCGTATCACTCACAGAGGAACGAAATTCTCTAGGCGAGGCTCACTAGGTCGAGCCACGACTTATTGAAGTAGTCCACTTCTCCATCGGGCAGCAAAAGCACTTTGGTTGGCGAGAGTCGCTCAACAAATTCGGGGTCGTGGCTCACGAAAATGATTGCGCCCTTCCAATCGGAAAGAGAGTTGGCAATCGATTCGCGACTTGCAGGGTCGAGGTTGTTTGTTGGTTCGTCGAGCAAGAGCAAGTTATTGCGGCCCACCATCAACATGGCGAGAGCAAGTTTGGTTTTTTCTCCACCCGAGAGCGTTCCTGATTCTTGGAACACTTTGGTTCCCGAGAGACCGAACATGCCCAAATAGCCACGTAATTGTGTTTCAGTAAGAGCCAACTGTGGCGGAGCTTCTTTACGCATGTGGTCGATGAGGTTGGCATGTGAGTCGAGGTTGTCGTGCTCTTGTGCGTAGTAACCCATTTGCACTTTGTAGCCAAACTCAAAGTTGCCGAGGTTCGCTTCTGTTTCACCAGCCAAAATACGCAACAAGCTCGTTTTACCCGCACCGTTCAGACCCAAAATGAGCATTCGCTCACCTCTACCTAAATCAAACGAGACATCTTCAAAAATAGCTGGGCCGGCATAAGCCTTCGACAAGTGACTCACCGTGATGACCGTTTCACCAGCTTGTGGCGGGTCGGGGAACTTCACTTTCATGACGCGATCTTTTGCACCAGCCTTAGTGCGAGTTGACTCCATACGGTCAATGCGCTTTTCAATGCTGTGCGCCATGCTTGCTTTTGTTGCTTTTGCACCAAAGCGGTCGACCAAAGTTTGCAGGCGGTCAATTTCTTTCGACTCCATTGCAGCTTTCTTCGCTGTTCTGCGCTCATCGTCGGCACGTGAAGTTTTGTATTGCGTATAGGTGCCTTTGTATTCCACCAAGGTGCCCACTTCATCTTCACCCGGTCGGTCGAGGTGCAACACACGAGTAATTGCTTCATCGAGCAACTCAAGGTCGTGGCTAATAACAAGCAAAGCGCCACGGTATTGGCGCAAAAAGTTCAGCAGCCAGTTTTTTGCATCGACGTCGAGGTGGTTGGTGGGCTCATCGAGCAACAACATGTCGCTGCCTGCAAACAAAATGCGCGCAAGTTCAACTCGACGACGCTCTCCACCCGAGAGAACACCTAACTGCAAATCGAGGCGGTCGGGCTTGAGCCCCAAGCCTGCAGCAATGGAGCGTGCTTCGCTATCGGCCGAGTATCCGCCTTTGTCGCGGAACATTTCTTCAGCTTTGGTGTATTTGCGAATATTTGCTTCGCTGGCATTTTCTTCCATGCCAATGCGCAATTTTTCTAATCGAATGAGATCTTCGTCAATATTGCGGCCCGACAAAATATGGTTCACCGCAAGTCGCCCGTCGAACTGACCAGCTGCGCGAGGATCTTGCGACAGATAGCCATAGCCACCTTTACGCAAAATATCGCCCTTCGTGGGGTCGTTGTCGCCACCGAGAGTTTTAAAAAGTGTGGTCTTACCTGCGCCATTGCGACCAACAAGGCCAACCTTGTCGCGTGGCATCACTGTGAAGGTTGCGCCTTCGACAATGGTCTTGCCGCCTATTTCGACGGTGATGGCATTGACTTGAAGCACCGACCTATCGTGTCACCACTCACGCTCAGTAACAACCACCATTTCAAATAGGCAGCGTGACTTTCGTTTTAACCTATAGGTGCAGCGACGCTTGGCGAAGGCGATGTTGTAGCTACCACAGCGGTTGTGGCTACGGGAATCGTTGTTGCAGGAACTGTTGCGACGGTGGTAGCAGCAGCGGGAACACTGGTTGCCACTGACACCGGCGAAGATGTGGCATTGCCCGCCACAGTTGTTACAGACCCGGCACCTAGAGCAGTTGTTGTGGGCATTACACCCTGCAATACCCGCGAATCATCTTGGAAATAGACCTTCATGCAATCGCCAGGAGCCGTAGGTGCAACACCCACAGCACGAGCAATTGCCGTTGCGAGAACAATGCGACCATCGGGGCTGGGGTGAATGCCGTCGTTAGAACGCAATGAGCGGGTGGCAGAAATAGTACGCCAGTCGAGAAGCGAAATATTTTTATGCTCGGCTACTAGTTCTTCAATAATGGTATTGACATCTGCCTGCGACTTACGAAATTCAGTGGTGTTAATGAGCAGTATCGGCAACGGAGAGACGCGCGCAATGGTTTTTTCCATCGCTGTGCGGTAACGCTCTTTGTTGCCGTCGTAGTTTGAACCGAGCCCAATGACAACGGCATCCCAGCCTTCACTCCAGCGGCGGTCGAGAACCTTGCCTGCAAACTCTGCAAATTGTCCTGCTTCAGCTTCAAGTGCCACATTCCAGCCTTGAGGAACCATGAGACCACACGCTTCATTGCCATAGCGTTTTGCAATTGACGCCATGATGGAGTCGCCAATCATGAGCAAATGATTTCCTTGGGCAACTGACCCCAACACTGCACCCTGCAACTTTGGAAACGTCACATCGGAAGCAAGATTCGGTGGCAAAGTTGCAACACCTACAAAATCATTTCCCGGAATGCGACCCACTCCATCGAGTACTCCTCCATTGGCATCGCCCGACACCAAAGAGCACGCCGACACGCCAGCAGCAAGGAATGCTGTTGCCAAAACAATGGGCAGGATCTTGCGGTTGAACATCAGGGTTCTAGTCCACCGCCAAAACGCCGCAAAAGCAAGTCAATTATGAGTGACTAGTGCCATTGCTTTTGCGCAATTCGTCGCGAATCTCCGCTAAAAGATCATTTGTAGAAGGAACTGCCGCCGCAGTACGAAACTTGTTGTACAACTTCACAATAGAGAACATCACAAATGCAACAAGTAAAAAGTTGATGACTGCCGACAACAAGGTTCCAAACGGCAAGAAACTTCCGTTCAGTGTGAGGCCTTTGTTGTTGAAATTTGGTTGCTTCCCACCGAATATGGCGCCCAAAATACCGCCCAAAATACCTTGGTTGTCTTTGCCGTCACCTGCAAAGGCATCGATAATGGTTTTGAAAGTCGCACCCATCACAAAGGCAACACCAATTTCCACCACGTTGCCACGATCAATGAATTCGCGGAACTCTTTCACCACTTTGCTGGGTTTTTCAATTGCTTTTGGCATGTACCCAATGTAGGTCACGAAGACTATTCAGAAATGGGATCGCCTTCAAGATCGCTGAACTTGTCAATTTTACGTAACGAAGGAAACAAGAACCAGAACAGCCCAACGATGCCAACAGTTGCTAAGCCGCCACCTACTACCGCAGCAGGAGCGCCAAACGCCTGCGAGGCAACACCCGACTCAAATGCACCAAGTTCATTAGAAGCACCGATAAATACATTTTCTACTGCCAACACACGACCACGTTTATCGTCGGGGGTGACAAGCGGAACGATGGAACCACGAATGAACACGCTCACCATGTCGGCACCGCTCAAAACAATGACTGCAGCAAATGCAACAACATAACTATGAGTCATCCCCAGCACCACCGTTGCAAAACCAAAAGTTGCCACAACAAAAAACAACAGCCGACCAATGTGGCGACGTGCGGGTTTGAAAGCTAAAAACAGCGCTACGCCAGCAGCACCAATTCCCGCTGCTGCACGCAACCAACCGTATGCAACGTCGCCTACATGCAGCCGCTCTTCTGCAATTACTGGCAGCAGTGCAATTGCGCCACCAAAGAGAACAGCAAAGAGATCGAGTGAAATTGCTGCGAGCAAAATAGGCGTACGGCGAATAAAGCGCAAACCTTCCAGTGCATCGTGCAACGTTGGTCGCTCACGATGTAGTTCAGTTGCGGCTTGCCCAGTTTTCACTCGCATCAAACTCAATAGACCAATGAAAATGAGCCCCGATGCCACCGCGTATGCCACCCACGGGTCGATGCTGTACAAAAGCCCCGATGATGCTGGCCCAAGAATGGCTGCACCAGTCCAAGTTGCAGACGACAGCGCCACAACTGCTGGCAGGCCACGTGGTGGCGCAACCATTGGCCAAATGGAGCGGGCGGCAGGCGCAATGAAAGCACGTGACACGCCGTAAAGAAAAGTAATGAAAAATATAGGGGCAACTGCAGTGGGGTGAGTGCGGGCATAGAACATGAGCGCAAGTGCTGAAATGAGCTCGCCTCCAATTCCCAACATGGCAATTTTCTTGCGTTGGAATCTGTCGGCCACAATGCCCGTTACTAAAACCAATAGTGCGGCCGGCAAGAACTCGACAAGCCCAATCCACCCAATGTCAATTTCTCTGCCCGTAATGTCGTACACCTGCTTGCCAAGGGCTGCTGCCTGCAGCATGAGCCCTGTATAAAGCGTGGTGGAGTAGATGAGCATATTACGCACAGCAGGAACGCGAATGACGTCGCGAGTGGTTAACTCTGGCGGCGTTGATGGAGAAGCAGCATTTGACACGGTCTTGGCAGACTAGCGGCTGAGCAGAACGTGCTAGAACTTTTTCATGGGGAATATCGCAGAAGAAACGCGCTGGCTCGATGCAACGGCACAAGCAGCACTTGTACGAAATAAAGAAGTCACGGCAAGCGAACTTGCCGAAGCGGCAATCTTGCGCATTGAGCAGTTGAATCCCCTCATCAACGCAGTCAATATTCCGTGGTTCAAGCATGGTCGTGAACTCGCCAAGCAGGTTGATGCAACAAGTCCTCACACCGCATTTGCTGGTGTGCCCTTTTTACTCAAAGACCTCCACACCATGTACGAGGGTCAACATATTTCGCAGGGCAACAAAGCACTGAAAGAGGCAAACTACATAGCCACCTCCGACACCACGTTGGTATCGCGCTTCAAACAACAGCACTTTGTTTTTCTCGGTCGCACCAGCTCCCCCGAGTTCGGCAGCTTGCCCGTTACCGAGCCTGAGGCGTGGGGCGCCACTCGTAACCCATGGAACACCAACTACACGCCAGGCGGTTCAAGTGGCGGCGCTGCAGCTGCAGTTGCGTCTGGCATGGTTCCTATTGCTCATGCCAGCGATGGTGGTGGTTCCATTCGTGTTCCTGCTTCATGCTCTGGTCTCGTTGGGTTAAAGGTTTCTCAAGGTCGCATCTCTGTTGGCCCCACACGTTTAGAAACAAACCTTGGCGTAGAACTTGCCGTTTCGCGCAGCGTGCGTGACATTGCAGCAATGCTCGATGCAGTACATGGTCCTGGTGTCGGAGACACCGTCATAGCCCCACCACCACTTCGCCCTTATGTTGAAGAGCTCACTGCCCACCCCGGCAAATTGCGTATTGGTTTTGTTCAAACGCATTTCAATGGCAACGCCATTCACCCAGATTGCGCAACAGCAGTCAACAATGCCGCACAGTTATTGGAATCTCTCGGTCACCAAGTTGAACTTGCTTTCCCTGCAGCAATCAACGACCCCAAGGCAGGTGGCCGATTCATGACCCTGTGGTCAACAAACATGGCAACGAGCCGTCAAAGCATTGCAACCATGTTGGGTCGTGAAGTAACAAACAACGATGTTGAGCTAGTGAATTGGGTGATGGCCGAGTACTCATCGAAAGTCAGTGCTCTCGACTATGCACTTGCCATTAACGACAACGGCGTGTATCGACGTGCCGTACAACAATGGTGGGAAGACGGTTGGGATATTTTGCTCACGCCAACACTCGCTGCCCCACCACTCGCTATTGGTGTTTCCGCGAACAACCCCAATGACCCCATGGCTCCACTCAAAATTGCTGGTGAATGGATGGGCTTCACCGCGCAATTCAATACCACCGGCCAACCTGCTATCAGTTTGCCACTGCATATGACCGCCGACGGATTGCCTGTTGGCGTACAACTCGTTGGTGCGTTCGGACGCGAAGACATTCTCATTCGCTTAGCTGCACAAATGGAAACAGCCGCGCCGTGGGCGCACCTCACGCCAAATATTTAACGTGCGGTCCAGCCACCATCGACAATAACGTTTTGTCCTGTCATAAAACTTGATGCATCGCTTGCTAAGAAGAGCAGCGCTCCATCAAGTTCGTGGGCAAAGCCCATTCGTGGAATCGGTGAGTTTGTAGTGATGTAGCGCTGGCTTCCTTCATCACTTTCCATACCCGCGGTCATTTCCGTTTCAAACCAACCTGGGCACAGTGAATTCACGCGAATGCCTTTACGTGCCCACTGCAATGCAAGCTCACGCGTCATATTGATAACTGCACCTTTACTTGCTGAATAGTTGGCTTGCTTAATGGGCGTTGCTCCAACAAGACCAAGCATGGAAGCGATATTCACAACACATCCACTTTTGCGTTCCACCATTCCCACTCCCGCCAATTTGCAGAGGTGCCATACGCCAACGGTGTTCACCTGCATCACATCTTCAAAAGTTTCTAAAGTTTCCACTTCAATTCCGCCAGTGCGGGAAATTCCTGCGTTATTAACCAAAATGTCAATCCGCCCAAAATGCTTTTCCACCGTGGCAACAAGATGTTCACGATCTTTTGCAATTCCCACATCACCTGGCACAGCAAGCGCACCTGGCAACTCAGCAGCAAGTGCTTCGAGTCGGTCGGCGCGACGTGCAGAAATTGCCACCTGCGCCCCCACTGCATGAAGCACCTTGGCAAAGCGCACACCCAAGCCCGATGAGGCCCCAGTAACTAATGCAACTTTACCGTCGAGGCGAAATTGTGAGAGCGGGTCAAGGGCACGGGGGTCAAACTGGTCTGGCACGGTTACTACGATGGCAGATATGGAAACCTCAGACACAGTTTTACGACCATTGGTGCTTCTCGTACATGGTGCATGGCATGGCGCTTGGTGCTGGGCGGCACTGCAAAGTGAGCTCGATCAACTCGGTATTGCCTCTCTAGCTATCGATTTGCCTGGTCATGGGGCTTCAACGCTGCCGCTCTCAGACATGCACGGAGATGCCCAACATGTTGCCGATGTCGCTACCAAAATCGGGCGACCCGTTGTGCTTGTGGGCCACTCATATGGCGGCGGGGTCATTGGAGAAGCTGCTCACATATTGCGCGACTCAACAACTGCTCCAGTACAGCACCTCGTGTACCTCACCGCGTTTTGTCTTGAGGTGGGTGAAAGTGTGGGCGGTCTTGCTGCATCACTTCCCGCAGAAAATACTCTGCTTGGTGGAGCATTGCTACCGGGCCCCGACGGAGCAAGCGGCAGCACCTTTGTGCTCGACTGCACAAAAGCTCACGACGCGCTCTATGGCTGCTGCCCTACCAATGTGAGCGACGCTGCTATTGCGCGACTTTCGCCTCAACCCATGGCAACTCTTGGTCAACCAACAAGTGGTGCACCATGGAAAACAATTCCCAGCACCTACGTGGTGTGTGAACAAGACCAAGCTATTCACCCCAACCATCAGCGCATCATGGCCGAGCGTTGCGGCACTGTGCTCAGCCTCAACACCGACCACTCTCCTTTCGTGTCGATGACGGCGGAAACTGCAGACATCATCAAGAACATTGTGCGTGCATGAAAGTTCGCATTGGTTATGGCCTCGGTGTACGTACACATCTCAACGACACATCATTTTTTGATGTTGTCGACGCTCTTGAAGACTTAAAGTTCGACAGCCTGTGGGTGAGCGAGCGCATTGGTGCCGAAGCACCCGACCCGGTAGTAGCAATGTCGGTCGCAGCAGCGCGTACCAAAAAATTGAAGTTCGGCATGAGCGTGATGGTGCTCCCTGGCCGCAACCCTGTGCTCTTGGCTAAACAACTCGCCACGCTCGACCGCATGTCGAATGGTCGTTTA
>Ga0194045_1000818_pt1 | contig 10317 bp, 9 predicted proteins | sample JunL6211m_MetaG_FD_161686 | JGI IMG/M metagenome (GOLD analysis project Ga0194045, IMG submission 161686) | Anoxic zone freshwater microbial communities from boreal shield lake in IISD Experimental Lakes Area, Ontario, Canada - Jun2016-L626-11m | ecosystem: Environmental > Aquatic > Freshwater >...
CTCGTCATTGGACATCGCGACCGTATCGCCGATACGAACATCCTTGAGCGAACGGATGTTACAGATCAGATACCCGACTTCGCCGGATCGTAGTTTGTCCACGGGTTTGCGTTCCGGGACGAATTGACCTAATTCGAGCACTTCGTAGTTCACGCCAGCACCGAGAAACCGGACTTTGGACCCTCGTTTGACTTCGCCATCCATGAGACGAACATAAGTGATAGCGCCGCGGTAGTCATCGTAATGCGAATCAAAAACCATCGCGCGGAGCGAGTCGCTTTGGTTATCTTTGGGAGCGGGTATTCGTTCGATAATCGCCTCCAACAACTCGTCAATGCCGATGCCTGCTTTTCCGGAGCATTTGACGATTTCGTCGGGATCAATACCCAGCACTTGATGCATTTCTTCGGTGACTTCGTCGACGCGTGCATGCATCAAGTCAACTTTATTGATGACCGGAATGATCTTGAGGTTGTGATTCATGGCAGCGTACGCGTTCGCCACCGTTTGTGCTTCGACCCCTTGAAACGAGTCGACGAGCAGCAATGCTCCTTCGCAACACGTCAAGGAACGCGAGACTTCGTACTGAAAGTCAACGTGGCCGGGAGTATCGATCAAGTTCAGTTCGTAAACCAAGCCTTTGTATAAGTAATTGAGCGCGACTGCTTTGGCTTTGATCGTGATTCCGCGTTCACGCTCAAGGTCCATTCCGTCTAGCAACTGCTCTTTCATCTTACGAACGGCGACGGTACCGGTGCGTTCCAAAAGCCGATCGGCCAAGGTGCTTTTGCCGTGGTCAATATGTGCAATGATGCAAAAGTTGCGAACGCGATCCAATGGGATTTCCCCATGGAATTTGGTAACGACGTTACTTGTTATCATGAATGAGTCCTGATGATTGATCTAAACCAATGCAAGGCGCACTAGGTAGCTTGTAATTTCTTGAAATCCATTCGTGCGACTCCGGCTGCGCCGAGATAACCTGCGTCACCTCCCAACGAAGCAAAATCGATTTTCGTACCGTTTGCCACGTATTCGAAACTGCGGTCTCGGAAAGTGTGCTCGATCCTTGCCAAGAATCGCATGCCCACCGGCGAATTTTTGCCACCGAAGTTCATGGCCCCCCCTAACACGACCAACCCAGGATCCAACGTGTGAACAAGGGTAGCAATTCCCAAGGCCAAATAATCCGCTGTCTCATCGATTATTTTGAGGCTAAAAGCGTCGCCCGTCACGGCCGCTTCATAGATCATGCGGGTGGTCAATTTATCCATATCCGGGGAAAGCGAACTGATCGCCCCTGCTTGCAATTCTTCGGCAGCACGCTGGGCCACTGCGCTGGCGCTCGCATAGGCTTCCAAATGCCCCCGTCCACCACCCCAAACGCAAAGCCGGGCATCCGGTCTAGGATCAATAATCATGTGGCCACATTCGCCGCCGAAACTGTTTTGTCCAACGACAAGCTCGTTGTCGATGATGATCCCACCGCCGACTCCTGTCCCCAGCGTCAGCAGAGCCATGCTGTTGTAGATCTTGCCCGTTCCCACCCAGAATTCCCCAAATGCGGCCGCGTTGGCATCGTTGGCAAACGACACCGGTATGCCGATCGCATCCTCCAAACATTTTACTATTGGAAAATGATGCCAATGCGGATGGTTCGGCGGTTCTATCAGCATTCCACCGGGAATATCTTGGCTGCCGGGCGTTCCTAATCCGACTCTGGCTATAGACTTCAATTCAATATCGAGCGAGCGGAGCAAGGCCGTAGAGCATTCGGAGACCCGCCGCATCGCATCCGCAGGTCCGCGAGCCTCTTCGGTTGCAATGGAGTTAAATCCAAGCGTTTTGCCTTGATCGTCAACCACTCCGATCTTGATTCCCGTGCCACCCACGTCGATTCCGAGATAGTAAGGTGGAGTGGCGTCTGCGACGGAGTAAACGGGCTGCAAAGTCATAATTCGTTTGGCTGTGTGGTTTGCGGTAGAAATACAACTGGCCCTCTACCAGTCTTAGCCAATCAGTATACGCTTTGCACCCCCAAACTGACAGACACGATTTCCACCTCGTTCCATCCAAAACGATCTAAGGTATTATTGTGTTCGTCGAACCGTATCAAACTCTTAGAAAGCGAAATAGCAGTCATGTCACTCAAGCCCGGGCCAGAAGATTCACAAGAAATGGTTGCACCAGGAAGCGTCGATGCCAATGCGAGCACGACCTTTACCGAGACCGAATCTGGACTCAAGTACCGAATTCTCCGAGGAAGTGACGGCAAGAAACCCAAGTCCAGGGACAAAGTGACTGTCCACTACAAAGGCTGGCTGGATGACCATTCCATTTTCGACAGTTCCTACCGCCGCAACGAAACGATTTCGTTCGGTCTAAACCAAGTTATTGCTGGCTGGACGGAAGGTATGCAATTGATTGGTGAGGGAGGAATGATTGAGCTCGAGATTCCGTATCAGCTTGGTTATGGCGAACGCGGAACACCCGGTGGTCCTATTCCTCCCAAGGCGAATCTCCATTTCATTGTCGAACTTTACAATGTCGTCGCAAGTAATTGAGGTCGTCGCAAGTAATTGAGCGGCAGAGCCTGCTGTCACCACTCCGTGTCGCTGCGATCATTTGGTAGCGGAACGGAGTGCTGTTCATTTGGTAGCGGAACGGAGCGAGCCGTCCGGTGAGTCACACAGAAAGTCAAAATGTCGTCGGTTTTGCTCCGCAAAAGAAGCGTTCATGACGCGTTCCATCGCGGAGAGGGTGTGAATGGATACCCGAGCCTCTTGAGCGATGGAATACACGTGGCTCCTCGCTTACCGGCTTGTTGTTTTAGTTGTTTAACAGTTAGCCGAAGGCGTACTTTGCGGCTTTGACAGTACGCCTACGGCTGACTGTTAAACGAAAAGCATTAGAGCACCGAGCCGTTACGCGTCGGGTTTCCATCGCGCGGTACGAGCGTGCACTCTTGTGAATCCATGGGCGAAACGCCCAGGCCACTTCCCAAGCTTTGGTCGGCTCGTCACTTACTCGTACTCGGCTCGTCACTTACTCGTACTCGGTTAGCAATGCCAATCTCGAGTACGAGTGTCCATTCCTTGAGCGATCAAGGTTAGCGACGATCACCACCGCCACCGCTACGTCCGCCGCCGCCGCTTCGGCCGCCGCCGCCACCGCTTCTGCCTCCGCCGCCACCACCGCTTCGGCCACCGCCACCTCCACCGCCGCTGCGACCGCGGAATCCACCACCGCCGCCGCCGCGATCCGATCTTGGTCGCCCGCCGCCGCTGCTGGTCCGTTCAGGTCGATCACCCGAACGTTCTTCGAAAGGTCGATCTGGATCAACTTCACCTGCTTCGCGTGGCTCTCCGCCCTCAGCATCTTCTGCTGTGGCGAATTCGTCTTCAATACCTAGTTCTTCCAGAGCGCGACGGCGTGAAAGTTTGACACGATCGTGGTCATCAATGTCGATGACAATCACTTTCATAGTATCACCGACTTTGCAGACTGAGTCCACGCTTGGAACGTATCCACTTGAAAGTTCGCTGATGTGGCACAACCCGTCTTTGCCTGGGAGGATTTCGACGAATGCGCCAAAGTCGCGAACGCTCGAAACCGTACCGTCGTAGATCTTCCCGATCTGAACGGTAGCCGTGCATGCTTCAACACGCGTCATTGCTGCCTTTGCCGATTCGGCATTGGCACTTGCGACAGTGACGTTTCCTTCGTCATCGACATCGATCGTTGCTCCAGTGTCCTCTTGGATCGATCGAATGTTCTTGCCGCCAGGACCGATCAGCGCGCCGATCTTTTCCGAATCGATCTTCGTTCGGAGCAATCGAGGTGCGTAACGACTGGTCTCGCTGCGAGGACGTGGAATGCATGTCAACATCTTGCGAAGTATTTCCATGCGGGCTTCTTTGGCTTGCTTTAACGATGAGCGAATGATCTCTTCGTTTATGCCATCAATCTTCAAGTCGAGTTGAATGCCCGTAATTCCATTTTGGGTTCCCGAGATTTTGAAGTCCATGTCGCCATGGTGATCTTCGTCTCCAAGAATGTCTGTCAACAAGACGAACTGATCCGGGTCGCGAACCAAGCCGATGCTGATACCTGCCACCGGGTTGGTAATCGGAACGCCAGCCGCCATCAACGCCAAGCAACCACCGCAAACGCTGGCCATCGACGATGAACCATTGCTTTCAAGGATGTCGCTGATGAGTCGAATGGTGTACGGGAAGTCATCTGGGTCAGGCAAAATCGGTTCCAAGGAACGTTCCGCAAGCATTCCGTGACCAATTTCACGTCGACCAGGACCTCGAATAGGCTTGCACTCACCGACCGAAAACGACGGGAAGTTGTAATCGAGCATGAATTTCTTGGAGTACTCATCCATCATGCCGTCGACACGTTGTTCATCGCGAGGCGTACCGAGTGTGACCGTGACAAAGGCTTGCGTTTCGCCCCGTTGAAAAAGGGCTGTGCCGTGGGTTCGCGGTAGCAAATCGGTTTCGCAATGGATATTGCGAAGGCTCTTGCTATCTCGTCCGTCAGCTCGCATGCCTGCCAAAATGGAATCGCGAACGACTCGATTCTCAAGCGTATGCCAGGCGCGATATAGCGTATCTTTGGTGATAGCGCCTACGGCGGTCGCATCCGGAATCATTTCAGCCAGAGCAATGTGACGGAGTGCGTTGCAGGCATCGTTGCGTGCTTGTTTGCCCTCAGTTTGCTTGGCTACTTTAAACCGATCGTAGTACGCTGATCGCAACTGGCCAACCAATGCGGTGTCATCGGGAATGTCATACTTTACCTTGACAGGTTGGATCTTTTCGAAAAGTTCACGTTGCAATGAAATGACTTCGCGACAAATGCCGTGAGCAAATTTAATTGCTTCCAGCATTTCGGGTTCGGGCATTTCTTGAGCAAAGCCTTCGATCATGACAACTTCGCGCTCGTTGGCGGAAACGATCATGTCGAGATCGCTCTCTTCGAGTTGGGCGTGAGTTGGGAACGCTACAAAAGCTCCGTCGACACGACCAACACGCGTGGAAGCGATAGGTCCTGTGAATGGAAGCGAGCTGATAAACAGCGCGCATGCGGCCCCGTTCATCCCAAGAACGTCAGCGTCATTCTGAACGTCGCTGCTGAGCACGATCGATTGCACTTGAACATCATCGCGGAATCCCTCGGGAAACAATGGACGGATCGGCCTGTCAATCAGACGGCTAGTCAGAGTCTCTTTGGTTGTTGGGCGGGTCTCGCGCTTCAAGAAACCACCGGGGAATTTGCCGGCGGCCGCGAACCGTTCACGATAATCACAGGTCAATGGAAAGAAATCAGTTCCAGGACGGGATGGGCCGGTCGAAACCGCGTTGATGACAACGGTGTCTCCATACTGGCAAAGCACACAGGAGGTGGCTTGCTTGGCAAGTTGGCCGGTTTCGAATGCCAAAATCGAATCGCCAATTTTCTTTTCTACACGAATTTTCACTACTTTGTACTTCCTTCGAAAAACTACTCAAAATACGATTCCGAGGCGATCAAACGGTCAATAGACTCCGCGCGGAGGGCGCAAAGAATGCAGTCCGTCCCTATCATGACGCCCAAATGCCTATTCGCAGGGAACCTGTAAGAGAACAACACTAAAAGAGCCAACAAAAGCGGCCAGCTTTCAAGCAAGCCATTCAATAAAACACTGCCCAAGACGATTTCTGCTCGGTGGGGCACAACTGAACGTTGCTGCCAACGACGTTTCGCAGCTAGCGAAACGGCGGACAGAGAACGAATTCAACTTCAACCACTAAAACGCCAAAGGCTGGTCTCAAAGAGCCAGCCCAGGTGATTACCATTCTTACTTGCGGATATTCAGTCTACCGATGAGATTCAAATAACGTTGTGGATCATGCTTTCGCACGTAATCTAGCAACGAGCGTCTTTTGCTCACCATCCGCAGCAAACCGCGGCGGCTGGAATAATCTCGGACTGCACCGCGCATGTGCACTGTCATTCCATTGATTCGTTCCGTCAACATCGCAATCTGGACGTCTGGAGAACCGTTATCGGCCTCGTGGGTACGGAACTGACTAAGGATTTCTTGTTTACGTTCTTTGGTAACGGTCATGTAAAGACAAACTCACATCTGCTTGCTACTGCGGCCTTAGGAAAACCCCGAATGGCCAAATTTCTACCCTGGATTAACGAATGTTAACGCCTTTTTCCTCCAATGCAACATCAATTGGGCCAGGAACCGGGTTAGAATCACGAGAAGTAGGCAGACATCCATCGAATTCTAATGCGCATGTGCAACGCGGGATTCTAGCTAACTACTTCAACCTGAACCATTTTCTGGTAAGCAATCCAATAACATGACTTTTCTCAATACCATCCGAATCGCATTGAGGGCGCTTGCCAAAAACAAGCTTCGGGCTGGGTTGACGATTCTGGGGGTCGTAATCGGTATCGCTGCAGTCACCGCTATGGTCTCGATCGGCTTGTCTGCTAGCGAGCTCGTTCAAGGTGAATTTCGAAATCTCGGCACCAACGTAATCATCCTCTCGCCTGGTAATCGTCGCGGTGCCAGAAGTTCACAGATTCCATCGTTGACTGCAGCCGATGTGCAAGCGGTTAGCCGTGAATGTCCTAGCGCACTCGCAGCGACGCCACTCATTGGTGCCTCGGCCCAAGTTATTTCCGGAAACAATAACTGGCGACCCAAAGAGCTGTTTGGAGTAGGTGCGGATTATATGCTGGTCCGAAACGGGCAAATGCGCATCGGTGCGTTTTTCGGCGACGGAGATATTAACAATTCCAACAAAGTTTGTGTGCTCGGCGACACGGTTGTAAAGAAACTCTTTCAAACAGCCAACCCGATCGGTCAATCCGTTCGGATCAAAAACATCCCGTTTGAAATCGTTGGGGTTTTGGCCAGCAAAGGAGCGGATATGGTTGGAAATGATCAAGATGATGTTGTCTTGATGCCCTATACAACTGTGCGAAAACGTCTCCAAGGAAGCAGTTTTGACAACGTAGACGTTGCTATGATTTCGGCTCGGAGTTCGGAATTGATGGGACAGGCCGAGCAGGAGATCAAAGCACTGATGATGGATCGGCATCGAATCTCGTTCGGACAACAACCCGACTTTGAAGTCCGCAACACGACTGAAATAGCAGGCGCATTCAGCATGGTGACCGGTACGATGACTGCGATGCTCGCCTCGATCGCAGGCATTTCACTGGTGGTGGGTGGAGTTGGAATTATGAACATCATGCTCGTCTCGGTTACGGAGAGAACTCGCGAGATCGGTATTCGAATGGCTGTTGGTGCTCGACCTAGGGACATCCTTATGCAATTCCTCGTCGAATCGATGGTTTTGTCTTTGATCGGAGGCGCAATCGGAGTGCTGCTGGGCGTTTTGGGGTCCGTATCGTTAACCTTGGGGATCAACGCACTTTCAAGTGGCCGGGACTGGCCGATCGTGGTCAGCCAAGCCGCTGCAATCGTTAGCCTCGTTTTTTCCGCTGCAGTCGGTATCGGCTTCGGTTTTTACCCTGCTTGGCGAGCCAGCAGACTCGACCCAATTGACGCACTTCGGTATGAGTAACGTTTGACAAAACAGACTTATCAAGCCACCATTCATGGTTCGTGGTTGGAGTTTTCTTAATGATCGTTTGTAGGCCAGAGTGAACGACGAAGACGCATTGATTCAGTCCGCGCTTGCCGGCAATAGCTCGTCCTTTGAAGTCTTGGTAACTCGTTACCAAGATCGCTTGTACACAGCCATGATCAGTGTCGTCGGCAGTGCGGACGAAGCGGAAGATGTCGTTCAAGAGTCGTTCATCCAGGCCTATCTGAAACTAGATACCTTTCAACAGCACAGCCGTTTCTTTACATGGTTATATCGCATCGCTTTCAACTACGCGCTCGCTCGGCGTAGGCGGAATCGCGGTCATCTGTCGCTGGAACAGGGCCGGGAAATTGCAGGTACAGAGCCAATCTCCAAGGGTGAGTCGCCGGACAACCGCATGAGCCGCAGCGAAGACGTTCAACTCGTCCATCGCGCTCTCGCTGAACTTTCGGAAGACCATCGAGCGATTTTGGTTCTGCGTGAAATGGAAGATATGGCGTACGAAGAGATCGCCGAAGTGCTTAAGATTTCGATTGGAACCGTGCGATCCAGGTTGAATCGCGCACGATTTGCATTGAAACAACAACTGGAAAACTTCCCCGAATGGAACCCAAATACCTAGGGCGAGAGCCCGATTGAAAACTACCCGACGCAAACCGCTCCGGCCGCTCCGGCCGACTCTACCATGAGCCTAAAGGGACGAGATAACCAGAATCGTTCCGCGAAGCGCCTAAGATTCCGTAAAGTTGGCTTTGCGCAAAGGTTCCTTCGCTGACACCGCCACGTCGAAATTGTTGAGCGTCCAAGCATTCGAAGCACAACTGAATCCGCGACTTGGCCGATAGAATATTTTACCCAACCGAAACGGTTGCTTGACGCGTCATTCGCGAGAGCAATTTACAACGGCTGGCATCGCACATGGTCATTGGAATTGATTCTCCAGCAACATGGGTGGTCCGAATTGCCTGACTTTATGAATATTCGGGAAATCGTTGAAGAAGAGATCTGCAACAAGCATCAATTGCTTCCGAAAGCTTTCCCGCTGACAGAAAAACTACTTCGCAAGCAGGGTAGCCCCTGCGGAATTTTTTATTGTTTACATGGCCCTCGTAGCATTCGATTGACTGCGGTCTTTGATATCGAAACTTCAAGGGTTCTGTTTTATGACTCTACTGGCCAAAGAGCCGGGGTGCGCTGCGTTAAGGATGTCGTCCTTGCAGCAGCGTAGCCCGCTTCGCGTCTGTAGCTTTGCCACAGCCAATTGGGTTGCCGTGGTCGATGACTCCCCAAACCCACCAGCATTAACCTAGGGAATGGAATCTCAGTTATGTTGATATTGTCCCGGAGAGAGTCCGAGCGAATCTATCTGGGCGACGAAATAGTTCTGACTGTTGTTCGTGTTAACGGAGATAAAGTGCGCATCGGTGTCGAAGCACCATCGCACATCAAAATTTTGCGTACAGAACTGGAATTAAATCTAAACGATTTAAAACCTGTCCAGGAACAAAGTCCTAATCGTCGCGCAGCCTAGTTTGGCTGATTTCAAAACGTGCGGAATTAGCATCAAACGATGCCCGTCGCACTTCAAAAAAACCTAAATCGTCGACCTCGCAAAGCCAACACAATGCGAGGTCGACGTTTTTTTGTTTTCGAAATCGGGACCGTGGCTTTTTGCACCCAGGATCGGTTGATCCATGTGTCCACGCGTCCAACATTTCCTCAGCAAAAGCTGCGATCGCCACTCAGCTTACGCGGAGCGAAGGACGACACAAATTGACCGCACGTTTTAACCATTGCTGGCTAACCATTGCGTGTTAACCATTGCGCTCGATTGCAGCGATTGCTAGCTGCCTCAGGGCTTCGACCGCTGTACTCGCAGGCAATCCGTTCAAGAACTCGATCGCGTCGGCGACTAGATCTCTTGCGAATTGCTTCGTGTACTCCGAAGCATCGCAGGCATCCATCTCGTGTCGGAGTTCGTTTGCCGCAGACAGCTCACCAGCATTTAGCCTTTGGATCAGCCCGTCGCGACGATTTGCCGGTAGTTGCTCAAGCGTTCGGATGGCGGGCAAAGTAGGTTTAAACGACAGCAAATCTGTCCCGAGCGTTTTTCCTGCCTGTTCCGATGCTCCCCAAACATCCAGCCAATCGTCGAAAACTTGAAAGGCTGTGCCAAGGTTTCGTCCATACTGTTGCATTCGGAAGCACATCGATTCGTCGCCGCCGCCACTCCATGCTCCGAGTGAACAGCTTACTGCGCACAATGCACCCGTCTTCGCATCAAGTAATTCCAAATAATCGGAAACACTCAACTCGAAATGCTTTACGCTCTGCCCTTGAAGTATTTCGCCCTCGCACACCAGTTTGGCTGCATCTGCAATCCATCTACCTGGAATCGTTGAATTCCCCCTGTTCGCCAACCCATAGGCGTGTGCAAAAATCCAATCGCCTAAGAGCACACTTGCGGGCACGGACCAGCGTTGATGAACCGTTTGCTTGTGACGCCGCTCGAGGGCCCCGTCCAACACGTCATCATGAATGAGTGTTGCTGTATGCACTAGTTCGACTACAACTGCTAATCGGACCGATTCCTCGGTCGGTTGGCCGGAGGCAGATGCGGCGAGCAAGAGCAGACAAGGCCTAAGCCTTTTCCCGCCGAGGTCGGAGACATAGGTCAACATCTCGGAGATTT
>Ga0194045_1000819_pt1 | contig 10315 bp, 7 predicted proteins | sample JunL6211m_MetaG_FD_161686 | JGI IMG/M metagenome (GOLD analysis project Ga0194045, IMG submission 161686) | Anoxic zone freshwater microbial communities from boreal shield lake in IISD Experimental Lakes Area, Ontario, Canada - Jun2016-L626-11m | ecosystem: Environmental > Aquatic > Freshwater >...
GAATGCTCAGAAACTTAGGACCGCTAGTGGTGATGCGTGAGATCAATGCTCGTTGGATCGCTACATCATTTCGCTCCGCATCTCCAACAGGGACACATCGTTCGTCGGCCAAAGAAATTGTCACCGAATCCCACTTAATTTGTGCAACATCAATTAAGGAAATGATTTTGGTTATCGACTGTCCGCCAGACAAGACGAAATGACATGATCCGTTTGATGTAATTAGTTGCTCTACATAATTCGTAAAATCAAGAGCAACTTTTGAAAATACCTCATCAGCAGAATTACAAATCATTGCGCCGAAAAAAAGATTTGAATTCTGATTGGGCACACGTCTTACATTATCTAATTTTGTGGTCTTTGCTAGTTGAGTGCTTGGTTCCACCGTGAGAGGTTTGAGTCGGTATAGAACAATTGTTGGCGGTCACTTAACGACACCTTTGGTGTCGATCTCAAAATTTTTGCTAACTCGTTACGGTTCTTTGCAAACATGGCATTTTCAACACCTCGAAGCGGCGTGAAGTTGAGGGTCGATGGCTCAAGAATGGAAACGACCAACTTATTCGCGCAATAAGCCTCAAGCGCAGCTGTGCTGGCACTTGGTGCAATGACAATTGAACACAGGTCAAATAGTTCTGAAAGTGGAGCGTTAGTAAGAGTGAAGTTGTCTCCGACCAACTCGCTCCACTTATCAAGGTTTAGCGGGTGAGGTTTGAACAAGATTTTGCGGCGGTCACCCGAAAGTACTTGAGAGTCAATAACCAATTCAATGATCTTTTCTGTTAGATGGGTGAAGAAGTCACCGAGCACAAGAATGCCATCGCTCTCGACAGTCACGTATGTCTTGTCATTTTGTAGATATTGGTACATCAAGGGCTCAACGTCACGAATTTGATGGGGATCTACTCCCGATTCTTCGAGCAATTTTCGGGAAAGTGGACCGTTCACAAAAATCTCTTGGGGTTGTGGCTGAAAATGGATGCGATCAGTACTTTTCGATAAAAGTGATCGTCCATCAGCAAAATAACGCACATCCCAAAAACGGATTGGTGCATTTACGAGCCCGATTATCCGTCCATGACCAGCTGCAGACCAACTGTGTAGGAGTGCAATTTCCCAGGGTTGGTTTTCCATCAAATAGATTCCAGTTTCACAGTGTGGAACTTGGCTCAAAGATGCTTCGGTTGTAGCGAGAATCAATAAATGTCGCATTGCAGTAGAGCCAATTAGGGATTCGTACCATTCATCTTGGAATAATGGCCAAAGATTAAGTTTTGACCCATTCAGTGAAAAGCTTTCTCCAATTTGACTAATTTTGAATGCAACACCCAGTAATTTTTGGTAATCACGAAGAGCTCTTTTGATCACTTGCAGACTTGGTCGGCATTCAAGAAGGAAATGCTGTTGTTGCGATCGAGAATTAATAGTTGAAAGTATTGCCTGTGCATCTTTGGGGGATTGTAGATCACTAGTTTTTACAAATTGATGAATCCAAGTGATTCTTTGACTTCGCTCCTGTAATACTGGTTGCAGCGGATTCCAATACTGAGATGTAAATGCTCCATTATTTGCGGCACTTTGATCAAATCTCACTAAGTGATCAAATATGAGAAAGTCTGATTCAACTTTTCCCGTTGCCATAGGAACGACATTGCGAAGCACAATAATTTGTCGCACCAGAGTTGCACATGATCGAAGGATGTGTTTTGCAATGTGTAATGGATTTAATTTCTGTGGTGAGATGACGATTTTCTGGTCTCGGATCTCACGAGAAACATGAGTCAGTTGGCTAACTTGTGAATGCAAATATACATTCTCGGATTGAACAAATATTTCTGAATATTTGAGACCCGCAAGAATTTCTTCAAAAGCAATCAGCTTGACTGCTTCGGTGATGTGGCTATTGGGATGCCAACGTTTTGAAGCAAATAATGTCAGCCACCAATAGCTGAACGTGGGGCGAATCTGAAGATGTTCGAGGACGGTTTTGCCACCATTTTGCGAATTACCTACATCATGAACAAAGCCAAGAAAACGTGAACGTAGGCGATCCGAGTGCTCTTCTATGTAATCGAGAATCGAAATCGATGATTGAATGAAATCTTGATCACTAAAACTATTCCAGAGAACAACGTAATCGTTGGTCAACGGAGGAATAGCCTCGCTATCCCATAAGAGAACGTTGAATGGTGATTCCTGATTCATCGGGCCGTTGGGTTTATCGGAGAGCACTTAATGAATCGGCAAGCTGCAGTTGAAATTGGGCATTCGGTTCGATCATGACCTTCTTGATCTCTGCCCGTTCTCCTATTGGGAGTATCAGGCCAAGCTCGTTTGAGCTATTTTTCTTATCTTTCATTAATGCAGACATCATTGAATCAATAGGTATTTCCACAGAGGCATACGGTGAGAAATTTTTTGCTAGAACCAATTGCATGCGTTCTGCGTGACTCTCTCGCAACAGATCACGAGCTGCCGCAACCGAGCATGCGATATGCATACCCATGCTGACAGCAATTCCATGAGGAACACCAAACGATGTTGCAGCCTCAATTGCATGTCCAAAACTGTGACCCAGATTAAAGATATTGCGAATCCCTGCATCGAATTCATCAACTTCAATGAATCTTTGCTTAATCAATAACGCGCTATGAATGAATTGCTCTAGTACATCAAAGTCTTTGAGCATCAGATCAAAGGATTTTGCTGCTCGATCAAACTCTTCGGGGGAGTCAATTGCGTGGACCTTGAGAATTTCTCCAATTCCGGATCGGATCTCATCTTGATTGAGAGTTTGCAGGAATGTTGTGTCTATCCAAATTTTCTTTGGAGGGTAAAAAGTTCCCACGATATTTTTCGAATCACCAACATTGATTGAGCTTTTCGAACCTATGCACGAATCTGCCTGAGCTAGAAGTGTTGTTGGAACGAAAACCCAATCCACCCCGCGCAAGATCGTACTTGCAGTGAAACATGAAAGATCTTGAACAATTCCACCTCCGATGGCAACAATTTGGTGATTGCGTCGAATTTTATTCGTGACTAACCGCTGAATGATTTTTGACACTTCATCTAGAGACTTGCGTTCCTCTGTAGCTTGTATCAGGATCGTGTTTGGATGGTTAACGATCACAGAAAGTTGTTCACCATAAATACGCGCGACGTTTTCATCAATAATGAAATGTGGCTCATTTACGAGAAGTGGCTGGATATCACTGAGGAGATTATTCGTGAAATGTGCCTGATAATGCCCTTTGTGCGAATTAATTACAAGGGGATCAGGCACGGGTAAAGCCTCCATCTACGGCAATGTTTTGGCCAGTGATGTACGTGTTTCGAGGGCTTGCTAACCAGAGTACGACTTCTGCGATTTCTGCTGGTTGCGCGAGCCTTCCAATCGGAACATTTTGCAAAATCTTTTCGATTCCTGAATCCCCTAATATTCTGCGCGTCATTTCGGTGTCCACGAAACCAGGTGCGACACAATTTGCCAAAATCCCAGATTTTGCATATTCAATTGCCAATGAAAGTGTGAGGCCATCAATAGCGAATTTGCTCGAAGAGTAGGGGGCTCTGTGTTCCTTACCCTTCTTGCTCCACGCCGATGAAATATTCACGATACGACCCCACCCGGAAGACAACATCGAAGGAATTGCTGCCTGGCACATTGCCATCGGTGCGAACACATTTACTTGTTGAATTTTTAAGAACTCATCATGATCAATTGATTCAAATGATGATGGATTATTTATCCCAGCGTTGTTTACGAGTATGTCGGGATTGATCGAACGGACAAATTCAGCACATCGATCAACATCTTCTCGCTTGCCAAAGTCTGCGGCAAAAATACCATCAAGTCCCAGTTGATGAGCATCAGTTGGTTTGGTGGATGTGCCATAAACGGTTGCACCTTGTTCTTTGAAAAGCTGGGCGATAGACGCACCAATTCCTCTGGTGACACCACTCACAAATACAACTTTGTTATCAAACTGGGTCATAACTCTTTTGCCACCTCTTAGATATTTGGATTAGGAATTGAGTAACGGTCTCTCCACGATGAGTCGGCATAATAAATTTGATGAACAAGCTTCATTGTCAAAAGCGCATCTTGTGATGTTCCGCTTTCAATAGGAAGTTTATTGATAATGACGTTGGCAAATTCATCAATTTCAGCTGTCCATGATGGATCGTGATTGTATTGCTGTGTTGCTTCTTTCGGGTCGCCATTATCTCTGTCTGGGTTTGCGTGCACGACGGTCATGGTTTCAGAACCGTAACTCTTTGAGCCGGACAAGATTCCTCGAAGGATGATGCTTCCACGTTCAAGATTTATATCAAGGCTGAACTGGTGTCTCCATTGCGTTGCTGACGAGTTGAGCATTGCAACAATTCCATCCACTGTGCGCATCAGCGCGTATGCATTATCCTCAACGTCATATTTCCAATGATTATTAGAGATGAAGCTGCGTACATCGACAAATTCTCCAGCAAATAATCTCATGAGATCGACCATGTGGATTCCTTGGTCAAGAAGCACACCGCCCCCTGCCATTTCACGTTTCGCCCTCCAATCGGCCTGATCGAAAGTAACTAGCTTCGATTTCCCGTAGACACCACGCATGTTGATGATTTTGCCTAATTCATCGGATTTAATAAGCCGGAGTGCGTCTTGCACAGAATCGTGATACCTGTGATTGAACCCGTACATCAGTTTGACTCCAGGTTGTTTCGATTCTGCCTTGATGACTTCAGTAAGTTCGGCCATATTTCGGGCTGGAGGTTTTTCGCAAAAAACATGCAATCCTCTGGACAGTGCCGCAATTGTGATTTCTGCTGCCATGTCGTTGCTCATACAAACAAGCACCGCATCTAGGTCATGATCAAAAAGCTTGAAATATGACTGCGAATATGCAACACCATCCTCAAGGTGCCCATCATCGGAAAACTTCTTGTCACAGACAGCAACGGTCGTGAAGTTCGGGTTCGCATCGACACAAAGGCGTCGACGCTTACCGATTACTCCGTATCCGGCAATTCCGACGCGTAGTTGTGTCATCACTTGTAGTCGTAGCGAGTTGCTAGGACTGTCCCTTTACAAAACCGTGTTTCGTGAGCCAAAATTCGACGATTGGTACCTGCCACTCGTAGTCAACATCACAACCTCCCCAAGATGGAATTGATCCAATTTGTTGGCCCATCCAGCGGTGAGGAAGGAGTCCTTCGTTTATGTTGTCTAGACATCGTGGTCGAATAACGATTGCTGATCCATCGGTGTAATAAACGTCGCCTTGCGAGTCGCGACTTGTATTAAAAGTTGATGGATCTCCAATAGTTTCGAAAGGGACAAATGGTTGGAGTCGACCATTGGCATCCAATTTACGCGCGCGTAGCGGGCTGTACATGTTGTAGATCGAAGTTGTTGCAGCACCGTCTAAGAGGGCATCATTGCGCAACATCTCCACACCTTGGTCAATGTATGAGGGGATTACAGTTGCAGCGTTTGCAAAAAGCAAAACGAGCATCTCTAATTGTTGCCCTAGAGACTGAACGTGCTGACTTATTTTTTCATAGCCATGGACGAATACGTCATCAGAGAGTGCGGAAGAGGTTGCAAGATTTGCCGGCCTCTCAATATGGTGTGCTCCGTATTTTTCTCCGACTGCACGAATTTCTGGCGAATCGGTAGAAACAAAAATCTCATTAACCGAGTTGGATTGAGATGCGGCCATTAGTGGATATTCACAAAGAGGCCTTCCCAGAACGAGGGAAGTGTTTTTCCCTGGGAAACCCGTGCTACCACCACGACCGATCATTAGCGCACAGATCATGTTTTACAGTCTATGGGAGTTAGATAAAGCCATGTTTCTTTAGACCCGCGACCAATGCTGTGCTCGCTTCAATTTCCATCTGGTCGCGAGTTTCCCTTGCATATGAGCCCATGTGGCTTGTTGAGCAAACATTGGGAAGGGTTCGAAGTGGACCCGTGTACGGTTCAATTTCAAAACAATCAAGCGCTGCACCAGCGATCTTGTTTGTAGTTAACGAATGGAAAAGTGCGTCTTCGTCAATAAGTCCTCCACGAGAAATATTGACAAGTATTGATTGGGGCTTCATCAAACTGAGTGCCTCTGCATTGATGAGATGATGCGTTGATGTTGAATATGGAACATGGAGCGAGACGATGTCACTAGTAAGTAGCAACGTATTCAAATCACACATTTCGACTTGTGGACTTTTGGCAGACACCATTGGGTCAAATGCTTGCACCGACGCTCCAAAAGCAAGTAGTAACTCGCTCACCATTTTCCCAATTCGGCCAAAACCAATGAGACCAACTTTCTTCGTGCCAAGCAAAGATCCCATGGTTGGGTTCCATGAACCCTCACGAAGAGAATGATCAGTTGCCGAAATATGTCTGAGGGCATTCAACATATGTCCAATGGTGAGTTCGGCAACTGCTCTCGCCGGCGCATTTGGAGTGTTAAACACATCGATGCCTAATTCGCGTGCAACGTCAAGATCAACACTGTCGAGGCCAGTTCCGCAACGCACAATAATTTTGAGTGTTTTGGCGTTACGGAGAACACTCTCATTGAGAGGTTCAAGTCCGGCAATCATGCCGACAACGTCATCATTCAACAATTCTGTTACCTGTGATTCAGTAAGGCGACTCTTCATTGGGTTCAGCGCAATCTCGATATTTGCAGATGCAAGAAGTTCACTCTCAACAAAATTATTGAGATCAAAGGACGATGTGGTGATCTGTACTTTCATTACAAATCTCCCCGTTGTTCCATAGTCGATTTACCTACAATGATTTCACGTAGAAACTTCCGTGGTTGTGGGACTGACCTCGCATATTGAGAGCAAAAAAGTTCACGCGCCCCCACAACTTCTTTGCTTTCCCACCAAGCATCAACGTTATCCCAAATTGCCGAAACATGTTTTGCTAAGGAAACTGGATCTTCATGGAAGATTCCCACTTCTGCAAGCTTTGCAAATATAGGTTTCGCTTCGTCCCGAATTTCTACCCAATTCGGCGTCCATGAAACGAGGGTGGGAATACTGTGAGAGAAATTCTCTGGAATTGTGGTGCCATTGTGCGCGACCACTATCACCTTGGCATTCTTGACTACTTGTGAAAACGGAATGAGGGGATCGCCCAGATCAATTGTTGGCAATTGATTTCTCCACCAAATCTCGACAGGGTGGCCAACCACACTCTGTCCAACATGTCGACGTAGCTCTAGAGATTGTTGAATGCTTGGTGGCAGTGATCGCACCAATAGACCAAGATGGTCAAGGTAATTCGATGTTTCTGAGATATCTGTATAAACAGCACGAGGATGAGACCAAAGCTCATCAGTTACGAGGATGGCTCGTGACCGAATCTTGTTCTGTTTTCGATGGGTTCCAATTGTTGTCAGAATAATTCCACCTTCGCTCGAAGACGACGGCTTCCAACCCCAAGTGAGATATGTATCCGACACAGATATTTCATGGCGTTCAGCGTAAGTAGGGAATTTCGAAATCCCGTAGTAGCCACCATGCTGTCCAAGAATGAGACGCGAACCATGTTCCGTCGCATCGGCGATCCATGCATTGAATACATCATCATAAATGTGACGGTTAGAAGTGAAAATCGCTTTCGGGACATTTGGGAATCCCATGCGATGGATTGACATTCTTAGGGTGGAAAATCCCTCAAGGAATGAAGTAGGAAGATAACCCCTCACCAATTTGATGAGAAGTCTTTCGACATCATTGGATTGGGATTCATTAAACACCAGTTGCTGACGAGCTTCTTCGTCGACAGGGATGGCTGGTGGATTGATAACCCGAAGTCGTTTGTATTTCGTACCGAGTTGAAGTTGTAAGAGCAGTTCTTGCATCCGAGGTAAATAAGTTGCTGAAAGGACGTAGCCAGAAAGTTTTGATGATTGTGGTTTTGGGTGCATTCGTGCAGGTTTAGTGGTGCGATCAGGAGATGCGATGTTCTTGGCACTTGCTATCTTCCAAAGATCTGCGTAGACCAGAGAATTCCATTCTGTGGATTTAGTCAATGAATGAAAATCCGCAGTGTTGAATGGGGCACGCCTGCTCTTTACGCCATCAGCGCAAACAAGTTGTACGTCGGGATACATCTCTTTTAACTTTGCAACGATGAATATTCGACTGATTAGTAGGTCAATAAATAAACGGAGCCATATCCCAGTCAAAATTTCCCAATACCTTTTTGACTTATTAAGTTGATGAGCATGGTTCAGTCCAGTGCTGAGAAGGGCACTGAGGCGCGTGTGGGAGGTTAAAGAAACTTGGAAGCAGCGCAGTTTGTCATCAGGAGATACGGAGGTCTCCGCAACTTCGTATGTGTATCGATCAAGAAGGGAATCTGGTTCATCAGGAAGACAAAATGTTCCTATGAAAACAAGATGACCTGAATTAGGCCATCTTGAACGGTCGGTTGTTGTGATCAGGTAACTGGTCAAGCAACACCTAATTTAGTCGTTTAAAGCCAGAATCACAGATCGGGCCATTCAGCAACGACATCACATCTTTTCCATCCTCGCACTGTTTTATTGTCTGAAAAATCGGACTAAGCAATGAGAAGTATTCGTCGACAATGTCTTGTGTGTGTTCTGTGCACACATAAACACTATTTGACGCAAGATACCCTTGATTCAGCATCTCTTGCGTAATGAGTGTTTTGTAGGCAAGTGTGTTTGGTGACTCAAATGTGAAATTAGTGAGAGATGGCAATCCTCCCGTGGTGATTTTTAATTCATGCTGTTTGGCGAGATCGTGCCAACGTTGTGTGATTGCCTCACCCGTTTTCGTAATTTGCGACCAGGATTCAGTGCGACTCATTACATCAAGAGTTGCAAGGGCGGCTGTCGGGCCAATTCTTTCGGTCCAAAATGTGCTGCTGATGAAAGTTGTTTGAGCAGCTTCCATGATTTCTCTGCGACCAATAATTGCGGTGATGGCATAACCGTTACCTAGCGCCTTACCGAACATCGCCATGTCTGGCTCGACACCATACATTTTGTGCAGTCCACCAAAAGTTTGACGAAACCCTGAAGTGCATTCATCGAACATCAGCACTATGCCATTCTTCGTCGCGAGTTCGCGAACCTTTTGCAAAAATCCATCTTGGGGTCCGACACTGCGAGAGACTTCCATCATGATCACACCGATGTCGTTTTGTGCAATTAAGTTTGTAAGACCATCGATGTCGTTGTAGTTGAAAGGGAGGACGGTTCCTTTCAAGTTTTGAGGAACTCCATTTGGTTCGAGGCCCGGCAATAAGTGTCCTGCGAGCTCTTCGTCATTGCCTAGATTGGCAGCAAGATACCAATCGTGCCAACCGTGGTATCCGCAAATTGCAACCTGTGCTTTTCTAGCTGCTGCTCGTGCAATTCGAATAGCAATTGCGTTTGCCTCACCGCCAGACCTGGCAAACCGAACCATGTCAGCCCATGGATGCATTTCGACCAGCTTTTCGGCGAGGTACACCTCTTCGGGGCAGTTCAACGTTGACATGTTTCCAGCATCAACTGTTCGACGAACTGCGTCGTCTACTTCATCGTTGCCATATCCCAAAATGTTGGTGCCGATGCCCATGATTGACATGTCGGTATATTCGTTGCCATCGAGGTCCCACACTTTGCAACCCTTTGACTTGCTGAAGTAAGCAGGCCATCGATCGGGAAGGAACATCTCGGCACGTTTTGAGAGGAGCATGTTGCCACCAGGGATGACGGCTTTCGCTCGTTTCCAGAGTTTTTGACCAGTTCCCATTGCTGCACCTTCATTTCTTGCGATAGCAGAATTTCTGTTCAGTTCGACCGAATAGGTTTCGTATAACCGAAGAACATCTTTCCACGAAAAGAGTCTGTCGGGGGCAAAGTGTTCAACCACGAAGCGAACCACCTCAAGATCTTGATCTTCGTCCACTGTCCAACGAAGGTTTGAGAAGTCTTGATCTGAAGCGACATTAAGTGTCGAAAAATGACCAGATTCTCGAATATATGGGGTCACATGCTCGCGGTCGCTCGGTGTACGGGTTTCATTGTGGGCTCGCTGTAATGCCGAGAAACTAAAAACTTCTATGTCGAGCCCGTCCGGAAAAGTAGGCGGATTGGTATTGCAGAGGTAGTCAACATCGCCAGTCTTGAACTTGTGGACTGCTTCATCAACCAATTGCGGGTCGATTAATGGGCAGTCTCCCGTGATGCGAATAATGATGTCGCCAGCAAATTGTTGCGCAGCAAAATAGAAACGCTCGAGAACATCGTTCTCACTTCCCTGAAAT
>Ga0194045_1000820_pt1 | contig 10310 bp, 9 predicted proteins | sample JunL6211m_MetaG_FD_161686 | JGI IMG/M metagenome (GOLD analysis project Ga0194045, IMG submission 161686) | Anoxic zone freshwater microbial communities from boreal shield lake in IISD Experimental Lakes Area, Ontario, Canada - Jun2016-L626-11m | ecosystem: Environmental > Aquatic > Freshwater >...
GTCTGACAGCTGGTCGTAAATAGGATCAGAGTTATCTTCCAGTGACTTCGGAAAATCTGTTATCGCAAGATCATTCCAGCGAGGTTGACGAAGTACATGCGTTCCGTCGTCATGACCGTGGTAACTGACCAAATTGACATTAGGAGATACCGCGAACATGTCGTGTTGCCAAAGAGATGCGAGCCAGCGATAGGCCCAACTACTGATTCGATCATTGTCCGTGTCGTCGAAGTTGATTTTCCATCGGACAGCGCCTGAGTGTGTTCCAACAATTTCTCTTAGTTCATGTAATGAACAATTTCGACCCCAAGTGAGATCGTCGTCAAAGAAAGTCCATGATCGTTCCCACGTAGCCCAAGCAAACGATTCGATATAGCGAGATAGACGAATATTTGAACGTGGATGAGCGAGTTGTTCAGTTGGTACAACGTTGTACCCGTTGATGTGGCCAATTTTGTCATCCAAAGCATATTTATCGAGCATCAATTCCATATAAGAGAGGAAATCCCGGCCAACTACAACGTCATCTTCGACGACGATGGCCCGACCATATTGGTCAATTGCCCAACTAACTCCATCGGTCACAGAAGCGCGAAGACCCAAGTTTGTCGACCGAAAGCGAGTTTCGATTTTACAATTCCATGTCACCAGTTCTGTGCACGCTTGCGTTTGTTGCACGAGTTTTGAGTCGTTTGACTTTCCTGGACGCGCCCCATCAATCACAAAAATTAGATGAGTGGGTTGCAACACAGACAAAGAGGCAAGCAGGTTAGCTAGCTTTTCTGGACGGTTGTAACCCAAAAGCAAAACGGGCGTGTTTTTCATGACTACAAGAAAAAGTAACAGAGAGCTTGCAATGGGGTGTTGATAGTACAGTTTCGGCGGATAGGAAAGTTGAATTTCGTGGAATCTGAAGAATTGTGTGCCGTCTGCTCAAGCAAGTCGAAATTTCTTTTTAGTTATGTGGTGAAAGGTGAACATCCCGCATCTCTCCACGAATGTCTCAGTTGCAGCTTCACTTTTGTAAAAAATCCACATTGGTTGGCTGCTTCATTTTCAAGCGAGCTTAATGATTTAGATATTGGTTCTGTTGACCGTTGTCTTGTTCTTGCAGACTTTGTACAAGTGCTAATTCAATCAATGAATAACCCCAATAGGAGATTTTTGGACTGGGGCGGGGGATATGGCCTGCTAGCTCGGATTATGCGAGATCGTGGAGTTGATTTTATTAGTCACGACATTTACACCCGACCGCTATTTGTTCAACCTTACCAGATTGAAGAAAATGATTTTTTTGGTCTAATAACAATGAGTGAAGTTGCCTTGCATTTGACTGACCCAGTTCCGATTTTTGCTGACATTCTGAAATTCACAAACACGCTCGTGTTCACTGCGGTAATTGCCCCTGACGTGATACCCAATGACTGGTGGTACTTGATGCCAGATACTGGCCAACATGTTGCGATTTATCATAAAGAAACTCTCCAAGCTTTAGCTCATAAGTTGGGAGTTCACTTGACATCAGATGGCCGGTACTTTCACGTTCTTCATCGCGAGCGTCTTAATCTGAAGAGCCGATTGGTCATTAAGTTTCGGGCATTTGCCTTCGGCCTAGTGTGGCTGAACACTGCTGTACGGTTTATAAAGCGTGGTCTGGGAAAAAGTAGCAGCCTGACCTCTGGCGACCAGATAAACATGATTGCAAACCTGCCGTGGAAGAGAGAGAAGGGGACTAATAGACAGTATTGAATGTTTCTATGCGATCCATCTCAAGAGCAACTTTAGAGTTACTCACGTTATTCAGGGTAAGTATTGAGATAATTCAGCACAGCTAACATGTCTCCAGAGTTATGAATTATAAGAAATTATTAGGTGGCCTCATAGCCTTGGCCGCGATGCTGACTATCTGGGCATACAGCACGCCGATTGCATCTGGTCCCGATGATGATTTTCATATTCAGAGTGCTTTTTGTGCCCATGGGGATCGGCCGAATATCTGCATTAAAACTCCTTTCGAAGGCTATTACTATTTGCCAAACCAAATTGTAAATGCATATGAATGTCAAGTTGATATAGGTCCCTCGTGTCTATCTTCAAAATCTCCCGACGAAAAAAATTTAGTAATGTCGCCAACTAATCGTGTCAATGCAGGCATGAAGTTTTACCCCAATTTATATTATTCCATCGAGGGACTAGTGATAAATAGCAACGTTGAATCTTCTATTTTTAGGATGCGATTACTGAATATTGCTGTAGTCATGACGTTGTTGTCGGCTACATATTTGTCAGTGTCAAAGAGATTGAAACGAGCACTAATTGGAACCTTTGCACTAGGGGTGACGCCAGTTTGCCTTTGGGTATTCGCTTCAAATAATCCTTCTTCATGGGCAATAATTGGTTCACTCACGTATTTTGTCAACCTGATGAATTTGTTTGGCAGCGATTCTAAAAATAAAAATTTTTCGCTGACTGTACTTATATTCTCTGCCGTTATTGCTGTAGATGCTCGTAGTGATGCCGCTCTCGGACTCATACTGATTACCGGAGTTTGGATTTTATGTCAATTAAAATGGGGAAATATTGCCCAGAACAAGGTAAGAATCAAGTTTTTTGTTGGGTCTACTATCGCATATATGGCAACACGACTGTTAAGTGTTCGTCAATCACAGATGTTAGTAGATAGTAATGTCAATGTTTTAGATGGAAATTATCTACTAAACCTGATTCATAATATCGAGTCTCTTCCAGATCTCTTTTTGGGTAACTTCGCAATTTCAATATCGTCAATTTCGGAGGGCTCATGGCGATTTCTCGGAGGCGTAGCTCGTTTAAATGTTGCGATACCCTCAGTAGTTGGAATATTTTATTTAGTGGTTCTCTCCACAGCCGTAACTGGGAGTATTAAAACTATTGATCGGGCGAATAAGTCATTTCTTCAAATAGTATTTGTCATAATTGCTGGTGGGGCATTGTGGTTACTTCAAATTAATGATTCCACAGTTGGAAATCTTGTTCAGCCAAGATACCTACTTCCACTGTTACTGATTTGGCTAGCCGCAACATTTTCTTGTTGGCCGAGTAATTTCATGCCTTTTTGGATTAAGAAAAAAGGAATATTTGTATTCTTTGCCAGCTGTGCGAACACCATTGCTGTCAATGCAGTTGTGAATTTTTATTCGTCTGGATTTAATTCTGCTATTCCTGGTGCAAATCATATTTACTGGAGTCAATTTTTTGCACCTTCCGCAATTGAGTTGACTTTACTTTCTCTAGTTTTCTCAGCTATTTGGTACAATTATTGTTACGAGGCGATCTTACCGATCTCGCTAATAACGCCTGAGAAAACCCGCTTGCCGTCGTCGACGAACAACCTTCGTGAGTTTGGGTTTTGAGATGTCACGAATTTTGATCTATACCGCTGCTGATGGGAACTACGCCTTACATGCCCAAGTTCTTTTTGGGTCTATCATCAAGACTCACTCACATCCGGTGCATTTGGTCATCTTTGGAAATAGCTGGAAGTCCAAGGAAGTGAGGCGAATCAGCTCAATGCAGACGTCGATTGCGACCGTTGAGGTCCGCTCAATTGACGCAGACAAATTCAGTGCTGTCAAACTTGCACGCGGTTTTCCACTTGCTACCGCATACAACGTCCTTGCACCTGAGTATTTGCTGCAGACCGAATCACGTGCAATATATATGGATGCAGACATGGTCGTCATGGAAGATCTCACTGACCTATGGGAACTTAAACTGACAAGTGCTGTTGGTGCAGTTCTTGACGCCCATATTGTGTGGATGGCGTCGCCGTCTATGTGGCGGCCCTGGAAAGAAGAAAAGTTTGACCCGATGACTCCGTACTTGAATACGGGCCTTTTGTTGATTGACCTTGACAGATGGCGACGTGAAAATCTCACCGGTCGCACTTTGGAATTTCTAGAGAAATACAGCATGCCCTGCGTCGACCAAGATGCACTGAATTTTGCTCTGAACGGTTCATTCGATCAGTTGCATCCGCGATATAACTCGATGCCTTACCACCTACTTAAAATGTTCCGCTACGTAGATGCTGTTGACCCAGACGAACGAATTGGTGAAGCAATCACTAATCCAGCTGTTGTACATTTTCATCGTTCATTCTTCGGGAAGCCTTGGACATATTTCTCAACACATCCTGGGACAAAGATGTGGCGTGCGTTAGCAAGCGAAGTGCACCCTCGGTGGCATAAAAAAGTTGATGTCATGAGCGTTGCTCGTGCGCGCGCCGCAGACTATGCAGGCATGACAGTTATTGATGAGCGTTCAATCAAATATGTTTTGAAGAATCTAGAAGGTAAGGCAGATGACTGATCCATTTTTCGGAAAGAGTCTTCGTGCTCAAGTGCATACGGAAGACGATGGCAGTTTGGGCGTTATTGAGTTTGCAGTTGCCCCATTTCAACCACAACGTTTCTTTTGGTTAACCGGAATAGATCCTGAGACCACTCGTGCCAGTCATGCGCACCGTAGGTGTCACCAACTGTTGATGTGCTTGTCAGGTGAAATGACTGCTTCAGTTACTACTGCTGCCGGCGAGAAAAGACATTTTCGACTTGTAATTGGAGACATGTTGCATCTAGAGCCCTTAATGTGGCTTGAACTAACTCAATTCACAACCGATGGTGTGCTGGGTGTGATGGCGAGCGAGCCGTATGACCCAACCGAATACATCAATGATCTCCAGGAGTTACGCCAATTAGCCACACCCTGATCTTTTTATAGCGCTGCTAATGCTTTGCACACTTGTTCAACTTCTTGTTCAGTCATAGAAGGGAAACATGGAATCGTCACAATCCGGTCAGCTAGTCGTTCACAATTTGGAACAGCAGCCTGTGCAAGTATTTTTCGCCAAGCTGGTTGCTGATTATCGGTTAGGGGATAATGAATTCCATGACCAACTTCATGCGAGTTCAGAACTTGTTGAATATGTAGTCTGTTTGGACCTACAAGAATTGCTAAGTGACCAACGTATGTTGAATCATCTTTCCAAACCATATAGTGGTTTGCAGGAATTGAGTTTGCATACTGACGCACTATGGACCGGCGTTTTTCATTGTTCATCTGCAGAGTTTGTATCCGTTCCAAGAGAACTACTGCTTGAATTTCATCTATCCGACTGTTGAAGCCATTTACATCGGAAATGATGTATCGCTCTGACCAGCCATATTGAGCGACTCTTCGCCCGTGTGCGTAATTATTAGCATCACGAAAAGCCACTGCGCCGCCATCACCTAAACAACCAAGATTTTTGGTTGGATAAAAACTGAAAGTTGAAGCATCACCCCATGAACCTGCTTCGCGGCCGTCTTTGGCCGCACCTATCGCTTGTGCGCAATCCTCAATTAAGAAAATTCTCTGATCACGAACGATGGTAGAGATAGCACTGATGTCAGCCATAAGACCATACAAGTGTGTGACAATTACGGCTTTAATATCCGAGTGTTGCGTAAGTGTGGATCTCAAACTGCCTGGGGACATCTGAGCAGTTTCTATGTCAATGTCTATTAATATGGGGATGCATCCCAAACGAAGAATCGCACCGGTTGCGTAACCCCCTGCGTTAGCAGCTGTTGCAATTTTATCGCCGGCCCTAAGACCAAGTCCCAAGATGGAAACAGCAAGAGCATCCGTACCATTCCCTACGCACATGACGTTCATTCCATTAAGTCGATTCGAGAGCAATCCCTCAAATTCTTTTGTATTGCCACCCAACATGAAGTTGCCAGATTTAACTACTGCTTGAATACGACTATCTATACGACCTCGTTCAGAGTTATCCCAGCGCGAAAGATCATTTATGGGAACAGTTGTCATATTGAGTACCCGCTAGTGTGAGCGTAGTAGAATGATTGTATTCCTTTTTATTCCCACGGTGAGCTATCGTAATGTTCGTGGTAAATAAAGTCTGATAAACAAGATTGACCGAATGAATTCTCCTGAAATCGGAATAGTCGTGCCTACCCTCGGCACGCGCTCAGAATATTTAAATCTGTGTCTTAAGTCGATTCGTGAGGCGGGATATTCGCTCGTTCATATTGTTATGCCACTTTCAGCATCATTACCACCTGAAATAACTTCTGATCTTTATGACAAGGTCATTGATGACCCAGGTACTGGTCTGGCTGCTGCAATTCATGCGGGACTAGGTACTTTTCCAGAGTCTGTGCGTTTTATCAACTGGCTAGGCGACGATGACTTATTAAAACCGGGATCACTTGAGACTAGTTCACAAGCCTTGCGTGAAGATGACAGAACAGTTCTTGTATTTGGCGGCTGTGATTACATAAACAGCATGAATCAAGTGATTTTTACTAATAAATCGGGAATGTACGCAGTGCCGCTCATGCGGATGGGTCCTCAACTCATTCCTCAGCCAGGTTCGTTATTTCGACGCGACGCCTATGAACGTATTGGCGGACTCAATACAGAGCTCAGCTGGGCTTTTGACTTGGATCTTCTTTTTCGTTTGTCTCACATGGGCAAACTTAAGTTTCTTAACCGAACGCTAGCTTCATTTCGCTGGCACGAGGATTCATTGTCGGTCGGAGGACGTGACAGTTCAGTTCGCGAAGCTAGTCGCATTCGCAAAACTTTCCTGCCGTCATGGTTGAAGCCGTTCTCGGAATTGTGGGAATTTCCGATGCGATCCCTTATCAAATATGCCGGCACGAAAGTCTCGGCACGAAAGGTTTCACGACTACCATTGTAAACGACAAGTTAAAATGGGGATCCTGTGAAAATTTATATAGCTGGACATCGTGGGCTTGTCGGATCAGCAATAGTACGCAACATTGAATTGCGTTCTGATCACAACTGGATTGGCGCGACACGCCAAGAGCTTGACCTCTTTGACCGCAAAAGGGTTTTTGAGTATGTCAAAAGCGAACAGCCAGACGCAGTAATAATTGCAGCTGCACGTGTTGGGGGTATTAGTGCTAACAACACGTACCCAGTGGAATTCCTCACCGAGAATCTTCAGATTGAGATGAGTCTTCTCGACGCTTGTCATGCGGCCAACATTCCAAAGGTACTTTTTCTCGGTTCATCGTGCATTTATCCACGTCTTGCGCCTCAACCTATAAAAGAGGAGTACTTGCTAACCGGAGATCTTGAACCAACTAATGAGGCGTATGCGCTTTCAAAATTAGCTGGTATCAAACTGGTGCAGGGGTATCGCCGCGAATACGGACGCCACTGGATATCTGCGATGCCCACCAATCTCTACGGCATTGGGGATAATTTCCATCCTGAAAATTCTCATGTGCTTCCTGCAATGCTTCGCCGTCTGCACGAAGCAAAAGTGTCAGGCGCTGGCACTGTCACTATGTGGGGAAGCGGAACGCCCCGCCGTGAGTTCTTGCACGTTGATGATCTTGCTGCAGCGTGTGTATTTCTCTTAGAAACTTATGATGGAGAAATTCCTCTCAATGTCGGATGCGGAACTGATATAACCATTAAGGAACTAGCCGAGACAGTTGCTCGAGTCACTGAATATCAGGGGACTTTTGAGTGGAACTCTTCAAAACCTGACGGTACTCCCCAGAAGCTTTTAGATACCACACGAATTAACTCACTTGGCTGGGCGCCGGTCATTGGATTAGAAGAAGGAATTCGCTCTACTTACGAATGGTTCAAGAGTGAACTTCAATCTGATAATTCACTACGCATGTAGTTAACTTAGTTTTAAACAGAATTATTATTTTCTAGTTTGAAACTGTAAGAGCGTGGCTTATTTTTTGAGAAAACTTCTGAAACACTCTTTTGCTTGTACCCGATGAAAAATAATTTGGTGACAATATGGCAAATGCGGCAAACACCCCAAATGAAACGCTACCAAGCGCCCATATAAAGATTGGACTGGGCCCGAAATTGGACCACCAAAGGATGTGATGATTCAATAAAAAGTAATCTGCCCCAAAGTCCGAGGTGTAATCAGACATATAGCGTCGGATACATGCATGTAAACAAAGTGAATGTGCGAAAGTAAGACTTAGTACAGCGATCAATTGCAAGTCTTTAGGCAACTCGATTTTCTTTGCGAATACGGCCCCAAAACCAATGAGCAGATATAGCAAAGGCAAGATGTAGCGGGGCTGAAACCAATCACCAATATGCATGTGGTCAATTTGTAAGACCCTAAGTGGCAGTACAACCAACACAATTGAGATTGAAATCATAGAGATTTTTCCTCTGATGTCATTCTTTGAAAACAAAAATACAGCGAATGTTACGAATGTTAAAAGTATTAACAGCGATGCAGTAGGAGGAATGGGTGTATTAAACCAACCGAGATTGCCGAGTTGGGACTTACTTCCATTCAACCCAAAATTTCCAAAAATTAAGTTGGCAATATTTTCCAAATTATATTGAAGGACACCTTGAACTTGTCTCCATTGGCTTGACCCTGTGAGACCATCTTGAATAACTGATGACTGTGACCCAGCTCGTGAGGTCCAGAGGAGAATCGGAATTAGACCAATTGATAATACGGCTATCCTCGGTCGTAATTTCTCCTCGATGTGTGGCCATGAATAAAAAAGTGAAAGAACAAGTGCAACACAGAGAAAGGCACCTGAGTCAGCTCGTGCGCCCACAGCAATTATGGCTGAGGCAACAGAACCCAAAGCGGAGACCACCTTGCCCCGCCGGGTCTTGTTTTGAAAGAACGAACAGATATTCACCCAAAAGACGGAGTGAGCTGCGATTGACCAGGACGATGGATTATTAGATGCCATCAGAAAGAGCCCGAGCGGAACTGAAGTAAAACACCAAGAAAGAAGCAAAGCTTTTCGTAGTTTTTCTGACACGGTTAAATACGTAAATGAAAAAAGTGAGAACACAATGAAAATATTTAGTAGTCTCATGAAAGCAACGGAAACTCTTACATTTGTGCTAGCTAAAAAACTAGAAGCTAAATAAAATAACTTTGGATACAGATTCCTTGTATTAGGAGTGAAGTAACCCAACACTGGATTTTCTAATACTTTCCCAACGTCTAAACATGCTGCACTTTTGCCGGGATCTTGGTAGCACTCGTGAGCGTGGATGATTCCATTAGGTACTCGTCTTTCTAAGCGAGACGTTCCAGGTTCGCAGAGGTTTTTACGCATCCCTTGGCCGCAATACGCGCTGGCAACATGGAAGTCATCATCTGGACTAGACCCCACGGGAGAAGAAATTGACCACACAAGTAGCACCAATAACAAAGAGAGCAATCCGATTGCTGTTTTCGTTGCGGGGAGAGCGACAAACTGCTTGGCGGACTCCCTACATTGCTTAAGACTCACTATCTCACCCTAATGTTTATTACAGGTGAGAGCAGGATCATGAATGAGATTGACTCCACAGAGGCAAGAAGCCATTGACTTTCTGAGCAGTCAAACTGGGCGCAATTGAGTCCTTCTTAGAAACTAGATGTTGAAATTTTTGAGACCATTCGAGAGACAGTTCTGGGCAGAATGGGTTTATTGCTAACTCTAAAGCTGGGTTGTATTCACTTGAAAGAAGATAACTAACTATTGTGTCTTCTTCTAATGCTTGAAACGCATGACCCAGACCTGGACCGATGATGAGTGATCTTGGGTGCGAATCAGCGAGGATTACTTTTTCAGACTGGCCAAATGTTGGTGATCCGACTCGAAGATCTATAACAAAATCCTCGATCTTCCCTCGCATGACGGTAACGAACTTTGCCTGGCCCTCCTCACACAAACTGTAGTGAATGCCGCGAATAGAACCGGCACGTGAATGTGAGATATTTGATTGAAGAACAGGAAAGCTAAAGCCGCATGCATCTTCTAAAGATGAAGATTGGTGCCATTGTTGAAACCAACCTCGGCTGTCTTCAAAACGGGGTTCTTCTATAAGGAATGAACCAGCAATGATCAATGGAACACTTTTCATTTTTAAAACTCCGATTTCATAGTGCTGAGAATTTGAGGGATTGCTTCAAGAGCAGACTGCTTCCACTCTCGCATCAATGGGATGCCGAGCTCTACTGTTCTCTTATGTGAGAGCGCCGAATTCCGGGGCCGAGGCGCTTTAGTTGGATAGCGACTGCTTTGTACAGCAGAAACTAAAGATGGGTCGACGCCGACACATTCATAAATTGTCACGGCTAGATCAAACCACGAACATTTACCTGAATTGGTTCCGTGCAAGATTCCGTCAACAGGAAAACTTTTGCCCAGTTCAATAAGAAAGCGAGAGAGGTCTAACGCAGACGTTGGTTGACCGAGTTGATCATCAACAACGTTTATTGCTTCATGCTT
>Ga0194045_1000822_pt1 | contig 10305 bp, 13 predicted proteins | sample JunL6211m_MetaG_FD_161686 | JGI IMG/M metagenome (GOLD analysis project Ga0194045, IMG submission 161686) | Anoxic zone freshwater microbial communities from boreal shield lake in IISD Experimental Lakes Area, Ontario, Canada - Jun2016-L626-11m | ecosystem: Environmental > Aquatic > Freshwater >...
TCCATTACCCAAGGGTCATTCACGCTGATGCAGGCAACCGACTCAACGCCTTTTGCTTTGAGTTCATTGAAGCGTTGAACGAAACCAGGAAGGTGCACTTTCGAGCAACCGGGTGTGAATGCGCCCGGAACAGCAAAGAGAACTACTTTTCCTTTGCCGAGCATTTCCAGTGAGCTCACTGGCTGTGGCATGCCATCGGCACCCAAGAGATGAATTGTTACATCGGGGATTTTGCTTCCAACTGAAATTGTCATGGTCATATGGTGCCACGAACTACACGCCAGTGCTACCCCTGAAGGGACAAATCAGGCATTCAACATGGTTTCAAGTTCATTGAGGGCTATACGCGGGTCGCCCACATGAATGACCTGCATGCCCGCTGCACGAGCACCTTCAATATTGCCCATGAAGTCGTCGAGGAACACCACTTCAGCGGGGTTGGTGACGCCCAATTCCTGCAAGGTGTGCTCAAAAATACGTGGCTCGGGTTTCCGCATGCCCACCAACGCCGAGTCGATATACACATCAAAGAGTTCCTCGGGAACAATGGTGACCAGATGATCATGAAATTCCCGCATGCCGTTTGTTAAAAGCCCCGTTTTGTATCCGCGCTCTTTCAAGCCACCAATGTGCTCTAAAACGTAATGGTTGATGTTGTACGTGTTATTCAGCAAGAGTGTCTCAAACTCATTTCCGTGAAAGTGCACTCCTTCAGCAGCAGCAAGTGGTGCAATGAGACCTTGCAAATCGTCACGCGCAACTTCACCACGCTCCATGCGATGCCACGGGTGGTCGCCCGACTCATGTTGTGGTCCCATCATGATGGAATGCAGTTGCGGCATGGGGCAACCCAGTGAGTCGGCAATGCGCTGAATCTTTTCTGTGATGGTCGTGATGATGACACCGCCAAAATCGAATACAACAGAAGTGATTGCAGGTGATGATGTCATGTTTCTACTCTACGAATTTTGAGGTTGGTAAACCGACACGGACGCTGACTCCTGGTGAGAAAAGTGCGTGAGCTTCACCTTGTGGTGCGGGTAAACCAGCAGCTTGCACCAATGAATCATCAATTTTCAGCACAGTGGCATTGTGCAACGGCCAAGGTTCGTGCGAGATGGGGGCATAGCGAATTTTCTTGTTATGTGTTTGCGAGTACAAACCCCATCGCGCAGAGAGAAAGTGTTCAAAGTCGCTCGGCGCTGTAATTGTGTTGCCTACTTCAACACGAAGTTGTGTAGATGCTTCCACTCCACGCGGCCATCGCCTCTGCACAAGCGTTTCCACAACTGAAGTGTTGCCAACTTGCTGAACGCCATGACTCACTTTGCCAAAGCAATACGGCAAGGAATACGTAGTGCGCGCCACAAATGTAGGCAACATACGATTGATGTCGAGTGAGAAAAACCACACTCCGGGAATGCCATTACGTATGACATAGGTACGCACATTCACTTCGGGAAACGTTCCTAAATACGGCACTGCAGGAAGGTGTGGCACCCCAATGCCTCGCATCTGAAAAGGAATGAGGCCCACGTACGCATTCCCTGCGAATGTGTCAATAAGTAAACCCTCAGGCAACAACGACTGCACCTGTTCAGGTTCGTATGCCCAATGCAAATAGACGAGGTTTTCCCAGTTCTGCACCATCACCGCACGATTCACGGGTACTGGGCACTCGGCTTGGTACTTGCGCTTCATGTTGCCTGCAACAACATGACTGCCAAGAGCACACCACGCAAGGTCCAAGCAACAGTGCGCGGCCAATTGGTACGCACGAGACGAGTACCAATATCTGCTGTTGGACTATTGGCCATTTTCTCGTGCAGTGGCACCGAGAGAAATATGGTGCTCGCTAGTGCGACAGCTAGAAGAGATGCAGCAAGCCACGGCAGAAGAACATTCACATGCTGTGGTCGCTGCACAAGTAACCACAAGGTGGTGACACCTTCAATAGCCATAGGAGCCCCCACTACCCAGCCTGTGCGACGTTGATGTTCCTGAGCAATTTCCGATGCTCGATCTTGCCCAATAGTTGCAAGGAGTGGGTAGTGAACTACTTGAACAAACCAGATGACGCCCACCATGACGCACGTGGCGAACGCATTTCCAATAAGAGGTACCATCACCGTCACCCTAGGTGAGGCAGACTAAGAACATGAACAGCAGCGAGCAACATGACCATGGCAATAGCGAAAGTCACTCGTATGGAAAAGACGTGCAAAGCGCTCTTGCGCCGTTAACCAAAGACCTGCGCAATGCAATCCCCGACGTATACAAGGGCTTCGGCGAGATGCATGCGGCGGCCTTTAAACCAGGCGCGCTCGATGCCAAAACAAAAGAACTCATTGCACTCGCCATTGCGGTATCGGTTCGATGTGACGGTTGTATTGCGGCACACGCTAAGGGTGCAGCACGCAATGGAGCCACCGAAGCAGAAGTTGCAGAAACTCTGGGAGTAACCATCTCTATGAATGGCGGACCCGCAACGGTGTACGGCCCACGTGCGTTTGCCGCCTTTAAAGAATTCGCAACAAAGTAACTTTTACTTGCTGCTTCCTGCTGATGCAGTTCCGGCTACTAGACCGAGAAGTATAAAAACACTTCCTGCAACCCAGCGCTGCACAAATGGCAATGCTCGCCCACGCAACAACACAGTGCGCAAGGAACTTGCTGTGAGCGCATATGCACTATCGGTGACACAACCAATTGCTACAAAAACAAGACCCAGCACTAATGCCTGCAGCCAGGCGGTGCCTCTCTTGGGGTCGATGAATTGCGGCAAGAACGATAAAAAGAACAGTGCCACTTTCGGGTTCAAAGTGTTCACCACAAAACCTTGAATGAAAGCTTTACGTGGCGGCATGGTGGTGAGTGTGGCGGTCATTGCTGCTGGTCGTCGTAACAGTGTGCGAACACCAACAAAAATGAGATAAACAGCACCGCACCATTTCACGGTGTTGAATGCGGTTGAAGATGCAGCAAGTACAGCCGATAAGCCTGCCGAAGCAGCGATGACATGCATGAAGTTTCCGCATTCCAAACCTGCAACTGCACTGAGTGCAACATTGCGCCCGTCGGAAACACTGCGGTTCAAAATATAAATGACCGCCGGCCCTGGAATGATGAGCAGCAAAAATGACGCAGCAGCAAATGCACCAAGTGAACTTGCCGGGACCATGTGTTCACCTTACGACGTAGCCGAAGGGGCATGAAAACCTCCCCAACTGAACGGTGGCTATGTTGGAGATTGCCAAGAGGTGAACCCTCGGTGAAGTCACCCCATTCCCTCTATTTCATTGGCCATTCACCCCGTACGTTAGGAATATGAAATGGCGCCGCGAGAAGTCTGTTAAGCCCAAGCAACTCCACACCGAGGAGTGCCTCTCCATTCACTACTCCACTCTCATGAGTATGTATTCCGCCTATGGCGCAGTACATAGCCCGTTAGTTGTTCCAGTGGGTGGCCTCAACTGCACGTGCCCTTCACCCTCTGCAGAAACTTCCGTCGAAGTAACAGCTACTGAACAAGAGCCTGAACCAGCAAAGGTTCTTGTTACCGCTGTATAGAACTAGGCTCCTCTCAGAAACGAGGAGCCATGAAAATTACTCTATTAGGCACCGGAAGCCCCATGCCAGACCCGCATCGTGCTGGCCCTTCCACTTTGGTACAAGCCGGAAATCAACACATCGTGGTCGACTGTGGCCGCGGTTGTGTGATGCGCATTGTTGGCGCAGGCCTCATTCCCCCCATGGTCACCGCCGTTGTACTTACTCATTTACATAGCGACCACATCAGCGACTTAAACGACATCGTCACCACTAAGTGGATCATGTCTCCCGTTTATACGCCTCTCGTCATTGTTGGGCCAGTTGGCACGAAGCGCATTGTTGATGGTCTCCTCATGATGCTTGGCCCCGACGAGGGATACCGCCTCGACCACCATCGCGATCTGCGAGATGGACCTGGAATGGTTTTGGATGTTCGTGAAGTCACACCAGGCGACACTTTCCAATTAGGCGACGTCACACTTGAAGTGCACCGCACCGACCACCGACCCGTTTCGCCAACAGTGGGTTACCGCATCTCACACGAAGGAAAAGTTGCTGCACTTGCAGGCGACACTATTCCATGTGCAGAACTCGATGCGCTTGTGCACAACGCCGATGTGTATGTGCAAACCGTATTGCGTGAAGACCTTGTTCGTACGTTCGCAGCATTTGTTCCACCACTTGAAGAGCGTTTTACCGACATTCTCGATTATCACTCCACTGTCCAACAAGCAGGCGATACAGCAGCACGAAACGGTGTGAAGAAATTGATGCTGACGCATTATGTTCCTGCGATGCAACCTGGCTCTGAAGAAGAATGGCGTGCACTCGCTGCAGAGCACTTCTCTGGCGAGATTATTTTGGGGCCAGACCTTACTTCGCTAGAGGTGTAATACTTCGTGGCGCTCTCATAGTGAGCCACACTCCGCACAATGCAATGATTAAACCCAACACGGCAAGCGCACCTAAGCGTTCTCTAAACAGAACTGCACCTTCAATTGTGCTCAAGGCCGGGGTCAGGAAAAACAAACTGCTCACTCGTGCGGCAGCATGTTTGCTGAGCAGCACCATCATGATGAGCACCGCTGCAATAGAGAGCACTATTACTGCCCATGCCAACGAAAACCACACTCGAGCAGTGGAATGAAAACGCCAATGCTCATTAGTAATTGCTAAGACAAACATGACGGCACTTGCTGCTACGTATTGCAGTGATGTTCCACGTAAAAGTGGCATAGCGCGCCCACGAGCTCGCTGTAAGACCGTTCCCGAAGCCATGCCGATAACGGAAATAATCATTGCAGTAATGGCAAGGGCGGTGATTCCTGTTGAGTGTGCGTTGCGTCTGTCGATGAGCACCGCCACAACTCCTAAAACCCCAAGACCAATGCCACACCATTGCAACGGCCTTAATTTTTCTTTGAGTACCCAATTCCCCACGAAAGAGGTAAGTACAGGATGCAACCCTGCAATGAGAGCGCTCACGCCCGAGGGCAAACCCTGTGACACTGCAAAAAATACTCCGCCTAAATACAAAGCGTGCATACAAATACCCACAGCAACTGTTGGAGCAATATGAATACGCTCAAGTTTCGGGGCTTTGGTGATGATGGCTATTACCCACAGCGCCACTGCGGCAAAAAGCAAACGAATTGCTAAAAATGTAAACGGGCCGGCATCGTGCGTTCCATAACGCGCAACAATAAAACCCGTGCTCCACAACAACACAAAAAGTGCTGGTGCATATTTTTCTAATTTCACGTGTGGCTAGTTCCCCGCCAGGCGTCCACCTAAGTTGTAGCTCTGTCCTGTTGGGCCATTCACTGGCATGGTGGCAATGAAGCGTGCAATGGGCACAACATCGCTCGGGTCTTTCAACCAGTCACCCATCTTTTCGATGTAGTCGAGGAATTGTGATGAAGGGTTTGCGTCGGGTGTGGTGAAGCCAGCCATTGGAGTTTTCACAGGGCCAGGAAGAATTTCATTCACCGCGATATTTGAACGACGCCACTCGAGAGCGAACTGACGCACTAAGTGCGAAACCGCTGCTTTAGAAATGCCATACATGCCATTACCCAACATGTTTTGGCGGCCAGCTGCTGAACCAGTAACGATGAATCGACCACCGCCATCTTTGAGAGCCGCGTGTGCTGCGCGCGCAAGGTACAACGTACCGAGCAAGTTCACATTGACCGTTTGCAGTACATCTTCATCGCTCCAGCGCACCAACGGGCCAATTTCTCCGGCTGCACCGTGGTTTGCAAAAACAGTATCGAGGCGACCATACTCAGCCAAGGTTGCTGCAATGAGCGCATTGCAATCACTTTGTTGCGTTACATCGCACGTAACACCAATTGCTTTACCACCTGCCTTCACAATGTCGCTTGCAATACGTTGTGCCTTTGCACCATTACGACCTGCAATAACCACCGACGCACCTTCGGCTCCAAAACTTCGCGCAAATGCTTCACCGATACCACTAGTTCCACCAGTTACTACAAGTACTTGCTCTGCGATGTTGGTCATAGCAACACTCTATTACTCCGTCTCTCTTACCCATTTGGCGTAGAGTCGCTGCGTGGCAAGTTCTCTTCGTACTGAATTGCTCAATGTCAGCTTCGGCCCTCGAATGCTTCTCGACAAAGTGAGCTTTTCCGTTGATCCAGGCCAATGCTGGGGAATCGTTGGCCCCAACGGAGTCGGCAAGAGCACATTGTTGAAATCGTTGTCGGGCTTAGTGGTTCCCGACTCCGGCAAGGTGGTGGTGACTCCCAGTTCATCAACAGTGGGCTACCTCTCTCAGGAACCTGACCGCCAGGTAGGTGAAGACGTTTGTGCATACCTTGCGCGGCGCACGGGGGTGACAGCAGCGAGTACTGCACTCGATGCAGCAACCTTGGCACTTGCCGAAGGGGCTGATGGTGCTGACGATGTGTATTCCAACGCCCTTGATACGTGGCTTGCGCTGGGCGGAGCAGACCTCGATGCGCGCATTGGTAAAACGTGGGCCGACCTTGAGCTTCCCGAGGCACTTCTCGACCGGCAAATGACTGTGCTGAGTGGCGGTGAAGCAGCACGTGCTGGTTTAGCTGCACTCATTTTGTCGCGCTTCGATATTTATCTTCTTGATGAACCAACTAACGACCTCGACCTCGATGGTCTTGCGCGCTTGGAAGAATTTGTCAAAGGAATTCCTGGCGGTGTTGTTTTAGTCAGTCACGATCGCACATTTCTTGAACACACCATCACACATGTCTTAGAGATAGATGAATTTACACACCAAGCAAAAGCAACTGCTGGTGGCTGGAAAACATTTCTCTCTGAGCGCGCCATTGCGAAAGAGCAAGCATGGGAAGACTTTGAAACATACGACACAAAACGCTCTAACCTTGCTGGTCGCTCGCAGCGTGAACGTGAATGGGCAACCCAAGGTGTTGCGAAAGCGAAGAAGAAGCCAAACGATGGCGACAAAATGAGTAAGAACTTAAAAATGAATTCGTCAGAACAGCTTGCTGGCAAGGCTGCTCGTACCGATAAGGCAATGGAACGTCTTGCTGTTGTAGAAAAACCGCGCGAAGCCTGGCAACTACAACTCACTATTCCTTTACGTGAACGTGGAGGCGATGTTGTTGCTCGGCTCACCAACGCTGAAATTGACCGCGGCTCATTTCATTTCGGGCCAGTGAACCTACAAATCACTTTCGGCGACCGCATAGCAATAGTTGGCCACAATGGCAGTGGCAAGAGCACTCTCATCAACACACTTCTCGGGCGCAGTTCTCTCACGGGTGGCGAGCAATGGCTCGGGCCTGGTGTTGTGGTGGGAGAACTTGAACAAGCGCGCTACCAACTATCGGGTCGCAACACCGAAGGCGAGCTCACCAACGACACTTTGCTCGAAGTATTCATGGAAGCCACGGGGTTACTTGTTCCCGATGCCCGCACCTTGCTCGCAAAATTTGGGCTCGTAGCGGAACACGTCAACCGCACTGCTGCTTCACTCTCTCCTGGCGAACGCACACGCGGCGTTCTTGCACTGCTCATGGCGAACGGTGCCAACTGCCTCGTTTTAGACGAACCCACTAACCACTTAGATCTTCCCGCCATCGAACAACTCGAGCAAGCGCTCGACACCTTCGGCGGCACGGTTTTACTTGTGACCCACGACAGGTCGTTGTTGGAATCGGTGCGCATCACCCGCACCATCACCATGGAAAATGGAAAACTCACGGCCGAGAGTTAGCCGAGTGTTTTACCAAACAACTGTCCCCGTTGCCCCTACTGCTCTTCCTTCAGCACGAACACCTCTTGGCACTAAATCACTTGCCATTTCATTCCAAAGTTTTGGCAATTTGTAATGCGGGACGCGTGGAAACAAATGGTGCAGTGCATGATGATCGTGACCGCGAATAAGCAGTGTTGAGCCGGGAAACACCGCTACGCGAGTATCAACATATCGGCCCGTTTCTTTTGCAGGGTGATGCGGATACCACGCAAACACCATGAGCAACCAAAATGCCTGCAGGCGCGCAGGGATGTACCACAACAGCAATGCTGGCCATCCGAGACCCGTGAATAAAGCGATCAGCAGCACAAGATGTGTGAGTGCCCAAAACCGCATTTGCACTAATCCATCTTTGCGACTCCCTGTTGTGCCCAATGATCGCTTCAAAGCGGGGTGAAGAATTTTTCTACTGACAGGAACAAATGCAATGAGCGGCAAGAACGTGTACACAAAGGCAGCCGATAACCATTTCAGTGGCAAATCTCGTAAGCGACCATCGGTGAATTGATCGGGGTCACGCGCAGCATCATTCGTAAATGCATGGTGGCGCATATGAGATGTGCGGTGTGCCGTAAATGAAATACCGAGCGGAATTGAGCACAGCTTTCCTATGACTTCTTCAACTTGTCGCCCCTTTGCAACTTTTCCCCAAATATTTTTATGAGTCGCTTCGTGCATCGGCATATAAAAAGTTGAAGCAATAACGGTATTCACGACGAGGCCCACCCACAGCGGAATGGCATCAGCAATGCCTAGCCACATCACTCCACCCCAGATAACACTGAAGAAAAGGAACGTCACCACCATTCGCCACTGAACACCACCCCAGTATTTTGCAGCAACCGCGTTTTCTGCTTTCACCGCATCACGACGAGCAACTGCATCTCCGCCGGCACCCGCTGCAGCATCAATGAGAAAATCCGCAAGAGCATCGGGGTTCGGTGTATCTATCGACATACACGCATCTTAGGTATGCCACCACTGCTAGAAATACACCATGGAAATTCTCTTCGTTGCTGGTTTTGCACCAATCGTTCCTATTCCATCCGAAGGAGCTGCCTTCTACCGTGACACGCTCGGGCTTCCTTTGAAAACAGTGTCTGGCGATTACCTAGCCGTCGATGGATTCGAGGGAAGCAAGCACTTAGGTGTGTGGCCGCTTGCCGATGCAGCACAGTCGTGCTTTGGGGAACCTGAATGGCCTGCGCACATTCCCATTCCACAAGCAACCATTGAATTTGAAGTAGCCGATGTTGAAGCTGCCGTTGCAGAACTTCGCGCAGAAGGACATGTGCTCATTCACGACACTCGCGTTGAACCGTGGGGACAAACTATTGCACGTATACTCGGGCCCGAAGGCTTGCTCGTAGGGTTGTGTATTACGCCGTGGTTGCACTAGTGGAGTGTTACGACTCTTGCTCCGCACGAAAGTGAGCAACAATCGCATTCGCATGACCGTGACCCATCTCGTGATCGTTCTTTAGCATCGCCACCATTTCGGAATGTTTGGCGCCTTTCATCTTTTTGAGAAGCGACTTCCAATGCGAGATGGGTTTCCCGTACTTCTTCTCAATTGATGGAAAGTAGGAAGCAGGACCGGTGACTTTCTTTTCTGCCATTTGCTCAATTTACTTCATCCAGCATCTATTTGAATTTTCAATTCACCAGTTAATTTCAGCATTCTTGACGTAGATCCTCCTCTTACTATTCCTTTACTTCTTTCACCTATATTTAGCGTTCACTCCCCACTACGAAAGATGACCCATGAAAATCCACCACAAGAAGTTTGCATCGGGTTCTCTCCTCTTCTCACTTTCTGCAGCCCTTTTATTTTCAGCGTGCTCCAATAGTTCAGATTCCTCTCAAGACACGGTTGTCGCCTCCACCGCGTTGAGCGCTGATACAACCGTGGCTGAATCCGTAACCGCCACAGACAACATCGCTGCAATTAAAACAGCCTCGTGGAATCCCACCATCAAAATCACTTATTCAAATGACTCCATCAACTTCAAACCCGATGGCATTCCGAACCATCCTCGTGATGAGTACTACGCAGTTCCAAATGCTGGAGTAGTTGTTCCCGATGCATCAACTGCAAACATCATCAAGGACCCCACATCGGCTCAAACCTATTCTTTCGACATACCTTCAGCTCCGAATTACCAGACCGAAGTTACAAGCGCTCCACTCGGGTCCATCGGTGTGATGATCTCCGGTGCGGTGTTGTACAACCCATTTGAAGGTGACGGCACCACAGTTGCCATGTCTAATAACTTCACCATCACAAACTCTGCGGGAATCACTGCGTCGTTCGTCGACAAGTGTGCGGGTCACCCCACTCCGGGGATGAACGGCACCGGCGGCGCGTACCACTATCACGGTCAACCTGAATGCGTAACCGCCAAAGTAGACAAGGTCGGTGGTCCATCACACATCATTGGTATCGCTCTTGATGGATACCTTATATA
>Ga0194045_1000824_pt1 | contig 10297 bp, 7 predicted proteins | sample JunL6211m_MetaG_FD_161686 | JGI IMG/M metagenome (GOLD analysis project Ga0194045, IMG submission 161686) | Anoxic zone freshwater microbial communities from boreal shield lake in IISD Experimental Lakes Area, Ontario, Canada - Jun2016-L626-11m | ecosystem: Environmental > Aquatic > Freshwater >...
GATAGTAATAAGACGGTTGATGTTGCAGTAACAATAAGTGCTAGTGGTAATTGCATGATTCTATCTGCATAATAAATATAAGATAGTCCTCCAGGAATAAACGAGACTATAATCATGTCAACCCACGCATTAATTTGAGCTATCCCTGAGCCAAGAAGTCCAGCCCCCATTCTATTTAAAGTATCTTTAACATCTTTTGTTAAAATTGGAGATCTTATTGGAACTACCATATTATTAAGTTTCAAGAAAAAAAGCATCCATAAAAATTCTAAAATACCTGCAACTAGTACACCATATGCAATACTGTGAGCTTTTGTTTTGCCATGATCAAAATAAAGAGCAAACAATATCATGGAGATATTGAATATTATAGCAGTAGCAGCAAACGGCATAAATTTGCCAACACTATGAAGTATTCCTCCATAAAAAGCAGCTAATGAAATGAAGAATAAATAAGGAAAAGTGATGCGACCTATCTCAACTGCAACTTCAAAATAATATCCACTATTAATAAAGCCAGGTGTAGTTATAGTTAACACATATTCCATGTTATACATAATAACTGCAGAAAAAATGATCAAGCTTACAACTAAAATTGATTGTACTAGCGCTGCGGTATGTAAAGCTTCTTTCGTACCTTCAATTGATAATTTACGAGTAAACATTGGTACAAAAGCTGACGTTAACGCACCTTCGCCAAATATATTTCTAAAAAGATTAGCAAATTTAAATGCAGCAATAAAAGCATCATTAAGCGCTCCAGTTCCAAGATATGAAGCTATGAGAACATCTCTAATAAACCCTAGTACCCTTGAAATCAAAGTTGCGATAGATACAACAGCAGTACTTTTTATTATGCTCATATGAGATTAACTAAAAGCTTCTTCCCAGGTCCCTTTAGTTGCAGCTTTTGCATACTCTGTAACTCTATTTTCAAAGAAATTTGTATGCTCTGGAGCATTTAAAATTTCATCAAGCCAAGGAAGTGGATTACGCTCTATTTTATAAATTTCCCTTAAGCCTAATTGCACTAACCTTCTATCACCTACATATCTAATGTACTGCTTAATATCCGATGCTGTCATGCCTTCTATCGCACCTTCAAATCCAAAAGCAAGATCAATAAAAGCATCTTCATGTTCAATGATTGTCCTGCAAGCTTCATATAAAAAGTTAATTAATTTCTCGTTCCATATTTCAGGATTTTCTGAAATGAACATTTTGAACAACCATATTATCGCACTAGTATGAAGAGTCTCATCTCTGACTGACCAGGCTATAATTTGCCCCATTCCTTTCATTTTACCAAATCTTTGAAAATTCAAAAGCATCGCAAAAGATGCAAACAATTGTAATCCTTCAGTAAATGCTCCAAATACCGCCAATGTTTTAGCTATATCTTCCTTAGAATCTACATTAAATTGTTGCATATAATCGTACTTTCCTTTCATTTCTTTATACTGAAGGAATGCACTGTATTCAATTTCTGGCATACCTAAAGTATCAAGTAAATGAGAATAAGCATCTATATGAATAGTCTCCATATTAGAAAAGCACGCTAACATCATTTGCACTTCGGTTGGCTTAAATACTCTAGAATAGTGCCTCATATAGCAATTGTTTACTTCTATATCAGCTTGAGTGAAAAATCTAAAAATTTGTGTTAATAAATGCTTTTCTGCTTCAGTTAGAGTTTTCTTCCAATCCTTAACATCATCTGCCATAGGCACCTCTTCTGGGAGCCAGTGAAGCTGCTGCTGTAATTTCCAATAATCATATGCTTTAGGATAGTGAAAGGGCTTATAGACTGATTCTGAATCAAGTAGTGACATTTTATGATAACTATTAATTTTCTAGTTTGTATTTATATACATTTTTATGACAAGGAAGTCTATCTTTGTATTCCAAGGTGGGTGATCACATGAAAGATCTGTTAATAGCGTTTAGTTAAATCAATCTGCCAGCATTCATAGTGTTTTCTTTATGCTTTACCTTAAGATAATTCATTAAATTAACTGCCTATTTAGGCACTATTAACAGAGCGCTTATATAAAGAATCTTGGATATGATCTTCAGAATTACAAGCTAATTTCTTTGTCGAATATTAAGATATTTGCAAAAGAAATTGGCTAAATAAATCAAAAAATTAGATCAAAATAGTTCGTATAATTACTTTGTTAATAGTGTTTAGTTTACTGGGAATTTACTATACTGCAAAATCCATTAGAATGAAATCATCACTCCTAATTTTACAGCTTGCATCAAATTTCCACCTTTGAATTTGGCAGTGATCGTCTTAGATGGTGTAGTTGATGTATTAAGAGTAATATCAGGAGCTAAATGTGTTTTTGCTTTAGCTAAATTCGAAACATTGTAAGAAAGCTCAATTCTTGTATTGCATGATACTTTATAACCAAGTCCTAATGTTCCACCATAAATAAATCCACTTGTGGTTTTTTTAGTATTCTGACTTGATAGACCGCTGCCATCAACAAACACACTATCATTTTGATATTCAATGTTGTAGTTTTCTAATGAATATGTCGTTCTGCCATAACCAAAACCTGCTCCAATAAATGGAATGAGCTTCGAATCTTTCATTTTTATATCATAAAATCCATTTAAGAGAGCTGACCAAGATTTTCTTTTCAAAGAAATATCTCCATTTAATTTAGTAAGATCCGGGATAATAACATCTTTTAAATTATATGTTCTATTTTGCTGATAAAAATAATTAACTTCAAGATCAGCTCTTAAAAAATCATTAATATGCATACCAAAAGCTGGTGAAATAAAGCTACCTGAACTTGTTTTACTGAATAACTCAATGTTTGATATCTTAGTTACTCCACTCGTTGCATCTTTTGTTTTATTTTTACCATAAGGGGTGGCGTCTGAAGCTATAAAATAAACATCAGTAGTTGTTTTACCCGCAATAAATGAATATCCTGTGCCTAGACGAACATAATATCTATCTCCTTCATTATTACATACACAATTGCTACGCTTATTATGGTGTGTTGCTAAGGATTTATCATGATTTGGAGCATAACGATGTTGCGCTGGAGCGGGAGTTGATGCCGAAGCAGAAGACTTACTATCCTCAGCAAATGCACTCATCGAGCACAACGCAGCGGCCGCAGCTAATGCGGTAATTGAAGTATTTTTCATATTTCTAAACCTTAAATATATTAAAACAAAGACTCACGTACGTTAAAGTAATTTGTCGTTATTTATCAACATATTATTGCTAATAGCTTTGATTAAAATGAAAAAAGCTCATAAATGTCGTATAATTGCAACTAATTTGTAGTTATCTATTGTTTACAAATACATACTCAGTAATTCAAAATTTATATTGCTAATAATCTTTTGATTAGTAAGATTATAATTAAAATCTTGCTTAGAATATTACTTAATAGTAGAAATATTGTCAGATAGTATTTAAAGTAGCATTGGATGAAAATTGGTTCGTGGAAGATAGCTCTATGGCAGCAGATACTCTTTGCATTGTTTATTGGAGCATTAACTGGTTCCGTAATGGGGCCAGAAGCTGGTAATCTTAAGTATCTTGGCTTAATCTTCTTGAACTTGATAAAGATGGTTACGATGCCAATGATCTTGTTTACCATCATTTATGGTATGACTAGCATTGAGAGCTCCTCTAACCTGTACAGGATAAGTTACAAAGCACTAATTGTGTTTTTGCTGACTTCTACATTGGCGGTCTCTATAGGACTGATTATATCAATGATAATAAAACCAGGACTAGGTGTATCGCCAAATTTATTAAAACAATTTCAAGGCATCGGCACGATCCCAAAACCACAGGACCTCTCTGTGACCGAAACTTTAATCAATTTAATACCACATAATATTTTTGCAGCTCTAACAGAAGGCAATATATTACAAATTATAGTATTTGCATTTTTTCTAGGCGGAATATTACAAAGCAAGCATGACGAATGCAGAGAATTAATCGTAGTAATTCATCAAATCGCTATGACATTTTTTAAAGTAATTCAAACGATAATGAAAATATCACCGCTAGGTGTATTTGGTTATATTGCTTCAATAGTAGGTGTTGAGGGATTATCGATATTAGTTTATCTAAGTAAATTGATATTCACAATATTCATTGGCTGTGTTTGTCAATATTTCATGTTTGGATTAATGTTACTCTTTATATCAAAATTATCTCCTATTCCATTTTATAAAAAAATTATCGGCCCTCAACTAATTGCTTTTGCAACAAGTAGCTCAAAAGCAACTTTAGTACCACTTATGGAAACATGTGAGACGCAGCTCGGTGTCTCAAGACAAAAGAGTAGATTCATTTTGCCGCTTTCAGCAGCTCTGAATATGGATGGAGGCGCCATATATCAAGCTTCGTGTGTAATGTTTTTTGCACAAATGTTGGGAGTAGATTTTTCCATAGGTCAATATATAACTTTATTTTTAATGTGCACTCTTGCTTCAATAGGAGGTGCTGGAATACCAGGAGGAGTTCTTTTATTCTTAGGAATGGTTTTGCACTCAGTTGGATTGCCAATAGAGGGAGTTTTATTAATTGCCACAATAGACAGATTAGCTGATATGATCACGACAGTACTCAATATAACTAGCTGTGGTTGTGTTACTGTTATCATTGATAATTCAGAAAAAACCCTAAATAAAAAAGTTTATTATAGTGATAAATATGAGAAGAAAGAGAAGAAATTATAAATATCAAAATAGTTTGTTTAATGAGTTTGTGAAAAGTGCTTACTACTGGCATATTGATTTTTATCAATAAAATGGATTACACTACAATTCAGAATGAATATGTTAAATGAATATGCTATATTATAAATTATATTATAAAAGTAAAAAATACGTTGCTGATAATGCGGCCATCATCTTTATATGCCAACAATCAAAATAGCCAAGGAGCTCCAAATATATATCGAAGAGTGGTTGGTTTATCTACAGTATAACATGATTTATTCAGAGCATACTCTTGATGCTTATGTAACAGATTTATTTTATTTTCTTAGTTTTATCTATGGTCATTATCAAAAATCTGTTTCTATAGCAATGATTTCAGATCTATCAATTCAAGATTTTAGAGCGTGGTTAGCTTCAAGAAAGAAAAATAATTTAAAGACTTCATCTAACTCAAGAGCTCTGTCCGTCATTAGAAGTTTTTATAAATACCTAAAAATTAAAAAAAATATTGATAATAAAAATATTTTCGCAATTAAGATCTTAAAGAACACTCAAAATTTACCAAGAGGTATACCTCTTGATTCTGCAATAGAAGCAACAAAGATGATAGAGACTATATCAAAACATCGTTGGGTTGGTTTGAGAGATAAAGCTGTATTGATGCTGCTATATGGTTGTGGGCTCAGGATAAGTGAAGCTTTATCAGTAAATAAACAAGATTTTAAAGATGACAGTTCGTATATTATAATACAAGGAAAAGGACAAAAAGAAAGATCTGTACCGATACTTCCTAAAGTTAAAAATGCTATAATGGAATATATCGACTCTTGTCCTTATGAATTAATGGATCATATATTTGTTGGTATTGGGGGAAAGAAACTGAATCCTGATGTATTTAGGGCGAATTTAAGAGAATTGAAAAAATCTATTGGATTGCCAGAATATGCATCTCCTCATGCTTTTAGACATAGTTTTGCGACTCATTTATTAAATGAAGATGGAGATCTAAGAACCATACAAGTTTTATTGGGGCATAAAAAGCTATCTACAACGCAGCGCTATACAAAAGTAGATCTAAAAAATTTAATTTCTATGTATTCAAATTTTCACCCTAAATCCAAAAAGAATTAATAATATAATAATAATTCTTGTTAACACAAATATTATAATATATAAGCTTGCAGGGTTAATCAAAGCTGCATTTATGGTGGTTATGCAATTAATAAAATCTTTCGCAGTAATATCTTGTTTTTACTTTATCGCTTGGCTTTTAAGTGAAAATAAAAGACTTTTTTCATATAAAATTTTACTTTCTGGTATATCTCTACAAATAGCGATAGCGGTTCTACTTGTCGAAGTGCCATCTATAACATCTTCACTGGACATAATAAGCAGTGGTTTGCAATCCATATCTGATTCAACTAGTAAATCCTTAAAGTTTTGTTTTGGAGAGCTTGGAGATTCTAATGGTCCTATGGGTTTCATTTTATCTTTGCATGCTTTTCCAATATTGATAGTCATATCTGCATTGGCAGCATTGTTAATGCACTGGAAAATATTACCATTTATAATCAAGATGTTTTCTATTTTTTTTAGGAAGACTCTTTCGGTTGGTGGCACTTTAGGTATTGCAGTTTCTGCAAATATGTTTACTGGAATGAGTGAGACACCACTTATAATAAAATCTTATTTACCAAAATTAACGCGTAGTGAATTATTTTCACTAATTACATGTGGAACAACTGGGATAGCTGGCTCTGTTATGGTTCTCTATAGTGTAATTATAGGTTCAGTAATGCCAAATAGTATGCAGCATATTATTTCATCTGTTTTAATAGGCATACCTGCTGCACTCACTTTTTCTCGCATAATTGTTCCAGAAACAGAAGTTGCTCTCACTGAGGGAGATCATATTTTTTCTAAAAAAGCTAATAATACTTTAGATGCTGTATTTACCGGTATTATGGATGGCGCTCAAGTTATGATCACAATTATTGCTATGTTCATAGGATTCATTTCATTAATTGATATTTTTGATAAGATTTTAGCAAATATAGTAATTGGCGAGACCGCTTTATCAATGCAATACATACTAGGATTGATATTTGCTCCAATCACTTGGTTAATGGGTGTGCCTTGGTCAGAAGCGAATATTGCTGGAGGCTTACTTGGCATGAGATTTATAACTAATGAACTAGTTGCGTATCAAGAATTTGCTAACATAGGAAGCAGCTTATCTGAGCATACCAAAATCATCGTAGTATATGCACTTTGTGGTTTTGCTAATGTAGGAAGTGTGGGGATTATTTTGGGAGTATATAATGCGCTAGTCCCAGCTAGAAGAAGTGAAATAAATTCTTTTGCAGTTAAGGCTATTATTGCCGGAACCATGGCTAATTGCACCACTGCAACTATAGTAGGTCTACTTTATTAGGCATTGCTAACTACATATAATGAATAGTAGCTTGCAAAAATACTTATGGTTTGTTAATGTTTTATATTGCTATTTATTTTTTCATAAAAATATGATTAGTGCTTTTAAAAAATTAACTTACTTCTTTTGGTTAACGATACTTGCTTTTCTAGCAGCTACCATAGTAGCTGTTATTTGTATAAAAAATTTAAATAATTCACTATACAATTTGAATGAGAGCGCCAGTAGTATAAGAGATCTTGAGCAAAATCTTTGCGTTACTTACAATGAATTAAATAAAACTATTCGGACATTGAATTCATCAAATCTCATTGATGATGAATTAAAAAGCAAAGCATATAAGCTTTCAATGCTTCAGGCGATCCATATGGCAAAATTAAAATTGAAAAATGGTAATGATATAATAGGAGAAATAAATGTTATAAACCAATTTGCAACCAATACTTCGGCTATATTAGCAGCAGAGTTAAAAAACATATATAACTCAAAATTACCTCCTAATTCTTTTTTTCTTTCTGCTGTCAGCGAGTTAATTTACAAAAAAAATGCCTCTGTATTTAAAAATCATAATTTATCGGCCGTAGAGCAAATTCTAGAAAAATTTGTAAAAGTAGAGGAGGTCGATAAACAAGAAGATAGAGATATTTTATTATTTGTACTTCATTCTCTTGAGCATAATGATACTGAACATGCATTAGAAATAATTAAAAAATTAGCAGATAGATACCCTTCTCTTAAAGAGATAGAGCCTTCGCTACAACTGAAGAGTAATGTTAATTACATTCTAAATCAGCTTATGACACAAATTTTAGAAAATGTTTAGTTTTATAAAATTACTGTTAATCATTTCATTATCAGCTGCAATGGTATTTTTTTTGAATGACAATAGCTCATTAGTGACAATAGAGATATGGAACAAAAAAATAAAAACTACTCTGTTTTTATTTTTACTCTCTCTGGTAATCATTAGTACACTATTCTACGTTATATGCAGATCTCTTTACAGTATAATAATTTTACCGTTTTCTATAAGAGCAAATTATAGAAATATGGTCAATGAAAGCAAATTCTCTAATTTAGCAGATTTTGTCATATCAATAGATCAATATAATTATGAAAAAGCAAAAAAAGCTTTAACATTATTGTTGATGGCTGATATACCGATTCATTTAAAATCTTGGCTAAATTACAAAAAAAGCACTTTGAATCAAGTTGAGATAAAAGAAGCAATTGAAGGCATGATTCAACATCCTGAAACAGCTCAATTAGCTATAATAAAATTAATAGATGAAGAGATTGATAAAAAACAATATCTAAGTGCAATTAAGCATTTAAGAGATCAGCCAAATTTAAAATCTGAAAAATGGATCTTCCCGAAAACTATTATAGCATATGCTAAAACCGGTAATTGGAAAGAATTATTGAATTTTCTAAACGATGAGAAATCTGCGAAATTTAATAAAAGCGACTTAATTAATATATGTAATTATAAAATAGCTGAAGGACTGTACTACTCTCATTCATCTATTGATTCATTAAAAGAGGCAATTTCTTTTATAGAGAAAATAAAGCCATCTCTAATTCCAGCAATTCACTTAAAATCTTTGATTTTGATCAAGCAGAATGAGCAAAAGGATGCAGCTAAGTTCATTAGTAAAAACTGGTCTAGCAGTTCCAAATTTTTACTATTACCCGCAATTATTTTGCTTGAATCACTAGGATTACAGAGAGTCAATGAGATTATCGAAGATATTGCAAGCACTTCTGAAAATAGCGAAGCAAGCATTATATTGCGTCTTTATGGGCTTTTAGTCAAAGGTGACGCGAAATCAATAAAAAAATTGATAGAACGATGTAGAGATAAAATTGCAGGTAAATATTTAAATCTTTTTGAGCAATATTACAGCAGTGTGATCGAAGAAAAAAATAAAGTTCTATCATCCTTATTTGAAGAAAATTTATGTAATTTAATAAGAATAGATAAAATTTGTTATTATTATAATTTAGATTCTGAAGAAATTACTGATTCAGATAATAAAGGAAGTACATTTGTATTTGCAGATATTTCATATTTAAGAATTGATTAGACACTGCTAACAGTACTCAGTATGCTCAACCATTCTTGCTCTGAAAGTGTCTCGATACCAAGTTTCTTTGCTTTCTCTAACTTTGATCCACCGCCCGTACCAATTATGATAAAATCAGTTTTTTTCGAAATACTAGACACTATATTAGCACCAAACTCCTTTGAAATTTTCTCTGCTTCATCGCGCGACATTGAATTAAGTGAGCCAGTGAAGATAATCTTCTTGCCATATAATAATGAATCTTTTTTGAATATATCATTCACTTCACTCACTGTGATATAATGCGAAAGCTTTTCTACAAAATCTATATTATGTTTATTAGAAAAAAATTTCCTAATAGAATCGAGCATAATCGGCCCTATACCATCAATTCTTTCCAAATCTTCAAATTTATTATTTTTTAACTCACTATAAAAATCATCAAATGTTTTAAAATGTCTGGCTATTATTTCTGCATTAACCTGTCCAACATGTCTAATTCCCAAAGAATATATAAATTTATCTAAACTTATATTCTTAGATTTCTCAATTGATGCCAATAGGTTGCTAATTGATTTTGCTCCCCAACCATTTTTGCTTTCAAGTGCTCTTAAAATGTTTGAGTCTAAATAAGGAATTTTAAATATATCAACGGGATTTTTTATTAAACTACTATTGAAAAACTCTTCTATCTGCTTTGCTCCAAATCCAATTATATTGAAAGCATCTTTATCTACAAAGTAGCAAAGATACTCTAAAAGCTGCGCAGGGCAATTTCTTCCACCAGTACATCTTATTGCTGCCTCTTTTGGTAATCGCTCAACTTCAGAATCACAAGCTGGACAGTGCTTTGGAAAATCAAAGATTTTTTCTTCTCCAGTTCTTTTGCTCAGATCAACCTTAATAATTTGAGGTATGACATCTCCAGCTCTTTTTATATCAACAACATCACCTATTCTAAAGTCTTTACGCTTTATTTCTTCTTCATTATGTAATGTCGCTCTGGAAACCAAAACACCGCCTACATTAATTGGCTTAAGGATTGCAACTGGTGTTAGAACACCAGTCCTCCCTACCTGTATTATAATAT